>MPLU02328352.1_pt1 | contig 17569 bp, 26 predicted proteins | sample 1617381 | NCBI WGS metagenome assembly MPLU02 (sample SAMN05944801, study PRJNA350692) | marine metagenome | biome: marine; feature: ODZ; material: water; isolation source: 90 m water sample filtered on 0.2 um supor filter | place: Pacific Ocean | collected 2012-04-08 | depth 90m m
CATTATGTGATCATTGGATATAATGCTAGTGAAGGCTCAGCAGAAATACAAGAAGCAACTGTTTTAACAAATGGTACAACTGCTTTCTTGTCTCACGCAAACCATGTTTCAAGTAAATCAACACCAATGCTTACACTGTCAGCGGCTCATGATGGATCAAACACAGTTACTATTAGTGCGGCATCAACTGCAGGCGGTAGCACAACTGTCCATGCATACAGAATACATATGTTACGTGGTGATGCTTATTCTTATGATGTAATAGATACCTTTGCACACGGAACTCACCAATTAGCAAACTATGTTGTTGTTGGAAAAAATGCCGCTTCTGAATCTCAAATTGCAGAATTAATGTTGACAACCGACGGTGATGATGTATATATGCTAAAAGAAGGTGCAAACATAAGCACACATTCAACCACAACAATGTTGATGAATTTTACAACAGCTATTAATGGCTCCAATGTAGAATTAAGAGCGGAAAATACTCAAGAAAATACAGATACTACTGTTAATGCTTATAGAATTGTATTAGGAAGAGCGGCAGGTAACCCAAGTTCAATTGCAACACTAGACAGTTGGTCAGCAACCACATACAGAGGTGCAAAATATACAATTTCTATTAGTGATCCTGCCAGCGGATCTTTAGGTTTATACGAAACTTGTGATGTTACTGTTACTCATGATGGAACTACTGTTTATCTATCAGTGTTTGGAAGAATTACAAACCATACAGGTGATATGGTAGAATTTTCAGCAGATATAGACAGCGGAAATGTCCGTTTAAGAGGAACGATAAGTAATACTAATACACACACGGTAACTGTGGTACGAAAGGTAGTTAAAAACTAACATGGCAAAACAAACGTTAAACATAGGTACTAACGCAAACGACGGCACAGGTGATAAACTTCGTGATGCAATGATTAAAGTGAATGAAAACTTCACTGAAATATATACATCTCCTGGTATTTCTTCTGATGCTATATTAATATCTGGAAACGAAATAAAAGCGATACGAAGTGATGACGATTTAATTTTCAATCCTGCAGGTTCAGGTTCGGTTTCAACACCAGCATTAAGATTTAATGGTAACAATATTGAAGGTATTAGATCAAACGAAAATATTAATTTAGTACCTCAAGGAACGGGATCAGTTATATTTGGTGCAATAAAAATTAACGGAACAAGTTTAAGTTCAGATGATTCATCTACTATTAATGTCAATGATAATCTGATTGTTGACGGCACAACGACAATAGAAGGCACTGCACTTTTCAAGAGTGCTGTTACTTTGGAGTCAACTTTAGATGTGACAGGAAATACTACTCTGGCAAATATAACTGCCAGTGGTACTGCCGCATTGAGTGGTACCGTAACCATTGATAATTTAACATTTAACGATAACATAATTGCTTCATCTTCAAATGCTGATATACGTTTAGAGCCAGGTGGAACGGGTGCAGTAGTTCTTACAAATTTAACTATTGATAGTAATATCAATATAACAGACAACATTATTAAAACAACAGCATCAAATTCTAATTTACAATTATCAGGAAGTGGTTCTGGAACAGTTGAAGTAACGTCAGGGTTAACAACAGCGGCAATTACAACTGTTGGAAACGTTGGTATAACAGGAACAGAAACTATAACAGGACAACTAGATGTTGACTATGTAAGAATCAAAGACAATACAATTACAACTAATGCCTCAAATGCTCATTTAATATTATCTGGAAATGGTTCAGGTAATGTTGTGATTGACGATGTTGATATAGGTGGCGGTGCTATTGATGGTACAGTAATTGGTGGTACAACACCAGCGGCAGGTACATTTACAACAATAACAGCAAACACTTCTGTAACTATTGACGGAGTTACTATTACAGATAATACAGTTTCAACAAATGCTTCAAATGCCAATCTTGAATTAACAGGAAGTGGTAGTGGTGGAGTAACAATAAGTGGTTTTACTTTCCCAACTTCAGATGGATCAAATGGAGAATTCTTAAAAACAGATGGTGCTGGTGCATTATCCTGGGGAGCGGCAGGAGCCACTCTAAACTATTCAGATATAGCAGATGCAACAACTACTGTTTCTAGTTCATCAACGTCAGTAATGAATACTTTTGCTAAATCAACTTATAGAAGTTGCAAATATTTTATATCAGTTGTAGATGCATCAAATACTAGATACGAAATGGTTGAAGCTAATGTTACACACGACGGAACAAATGCTTATATTACTACATTTGGTTCAGTTACCAGTTATGATACAGCAGATGACGGATCAACTTTACGTACACCGGTGGTATTTACAGCAGATATTAACGGTTCTGATGTGAGAGTATTAGTAACTTGTCCAAATAACAATAGCCACGTATTCAAATTTCAAAGAACAGCAATAGACGTATAAAATTTACATTCGGTTTGTAGAATATTAAATAAATAATCATATAAGGGATAACAAACTATGGCACAACAAACTATTAGTATAGGAACAACAGCTAATGACGGTACAGGTGATCCGTTAAGAACAGCATTTAATAAGATTAATTCAAATTTTACAGAATTATACACATCATCACCTTTTGGAAAACAGGTTACAATTACAGGAAACCAAATAACTGCTAATGCCTCAAACGCAGATCTTGTTTTATCAGGATCAGGAACAGGAGGAGTTACAGCAAGTGGTTTAAGATTTGGTGGTACATCGATTAGTGCTGATGATTCTTCTATCGTTAATATTAACGAAGGCCTTAACGTAACAGGTAATATTACAGCAGAAGGCGATATAACAGCAACAGGAAATATTTTTGCTAACGGAAACATTAATTTAGGAAATACATCAGGTGACCAAACAAAAGTTACTGGTGTATTTGAAGCGGACAATATACAAATTGATGGAACAACAATTACAACAAACACAACTAACGGTTCAGTTACAATAACTGGAAATGCTACAGGTGGTGTTATTGTTGAAAATTTAACTTTTAATGATAATGCAATTAGTTCACCATCAAACAGTGATATTAGCATTCAACCAGGTGGTACTGGTGATGTTGTTATCAGTGCTTTAAGAGTAAATGGCACAACATTAGATTCAAGTGATTCAACTTCTGTTACAATAGCAGAAGCAGTTGATATTACAGGTGCTTTAACAGGAACATCAGGTAGTTTCAGTACAACCTTGGCAGTAACTGGTGCAACTACTTTAAGTGGTGGAGCAACAGTGCTTGGCAGTACTACAACAGGATCATTAACAACAAATTCAATTTCATCAAACGGTTCTAACGCAGATATTTCAATCCAACCAAGTGGAACTGGTGACGTAGTAATCAGTGCATTAAGAGTAAATGGTACAACATTAGACTCAAGTGATTCAACTGCGGTAACAATAGCAGAAACATTAAACGTTACTGGAACATTAACCACAGCAGACGTTTCAACAACAGGTGCTACAACAATTTCAGGAGCATTAACGGCAGGTTCAGTTAATGTTGGTGACTTAAACATCACAGCAGACGGAACAATTACAACAGATACAAACGGTGACATTAATATTAATCCGGCTGGAACTGGTGTTGTTGTTTTAAGTTCAGATGTAACTCACACAGGAACACAAACTACAACAGGACAATTAAATGTTGACAACTTAAGATTAGATGGAAACGTACTTTCAGCAACATCTGGTGGTATTACACTTACACCGGCATCTGGATCTAACGTTATACTTGGTGGAATTGGACAAGCAACAGAATTCCATGCAACATTAGGTGAGTTTGTTACTTTAAGAGCAGATAAAATTCAAAACGATACTTCAAACTCAACCTTAGAAATTACTTCACAAGGTACTGGAAATGTTAAAATTGGAGTTACTGAATTTTCGTCAACAGCATCAACTATTACTGGAACGGTAACAAACGGTGATATATCTGTTACTCCAAACGGTACTGGTGATTTTAAAGTTGACGCACACATAAATCTTGTTGAACAATCTGGTGATGCTACAGGTGAAACTGATTCTGCACACATTTACGCAAAAGCAGATAGTGGTAGTGCTGAAGTTTTTGTTAGAGATGAAGCAGGAAACGTAACTAAGATATCTCCGCACAACGAAAAAGGTAATTGGGAATATTATTCTAAAAATATCAAAACTGGAAAAATTGTAAGAGTTGATATGGAAGAATTAATTAAAGATATAGAAAATATTACTGGAAAACAGTACATAAACACACATTAATAGTACGTATCATAACAAAAAGTCTTAACATAAGACAATATGAGAAAACATTATAATAATAAAAGGCACCGATCTCCACGATCAGAAATTGCTAGATTACAAGAAGCACTTAAACGTGAAAGAGACCCTGTCGCACGTGAAAATCTCAAGCAACACATAGAACACTGGCATCGTACGCAGAATAATAGATCCTAAAACTCAATAAATACTGACGAAGGAGTAAGTTTTAATGTCAACACCAGTGTGGACAACCACAGCAGGTAAACTTGCGTCAATAGACGAGCAAGTAGCATATTCGCTACAATTAGAAGCGAATACGGCCGATTCTACGGCTCTCACTTACTCCGTAATCGCAGGAAGCCTACCTTCAGGAATGGAACTTACTTCAACAGGCTTACTGACAGGAATTCCAGCCGAGGTCTCGAAAAGAACTAGATATACCTTCGTCGTACGTGCCACGGCTGGAACAAAAATTACAGACAGAACATTTTATCTTGATGTATCAGGTGCAGATACTCCAACATTTACAACCGCTTCTGGACAACTTAAAATGGAAGATTCCACAAGAGTTGGACTTTATTGGATATTAGATGGTGCATCTATAAATGTTCAACTAGCGGCAACAGATGCAGACACAAGAGCAGGACAAGTATTAGTTTATGAATTAATTAGTGGTGAACTACCACCAGGAGTTACTATGTCAAGTACAGGTTTAGTTTCAGGTGTAGTACAACTAACTGAAGATATATTTGCAAAATCACGTGGCGGATTTGACAACAACGAAGAAGCATATGACGACGTTGTATACGACAAAACACTTATTACAAGAAGTATTAACAAAAACTTTGATTTTATAACAAGAGTTTCAGACGGTACAAGTTGGATTGAACAAAATAATTCAATATTTGTTTATTCTGCAGATTATTGGAAAGTATCTAATACACAAATAACAATAGATATGACCATTGTTGATGGTTCACCGTTAACTATGGATTTGAGCTCAAGTAGAAGACCAGTATTTAAAACTGCATCAGACTTAGGAACGTTTAGACACGACAATAAGGTTGTTATAAAAATTGATGTTGAGGACTTTGATCCTTTACAAGCAGATTTAGAATATTCAATTCAATCAGGTTCTATGCCTTCAGGTTTATCAATTAATGTTAATTCTGGAGAAATATATGGAACACTAGCAAGACAATCAGCTATCGAAACTGATTACACATTTACAATAAGAGCAAATAGAGTAATACAAACATCTCCAACAGTTGTAAATGTTTACTCTGATCAAACTTTTACAATGAAAGTTATTGGTGAAACTGACATTGGTATTGCATTTACATCACCAACAAATTTAGGAACATTAACAGCACATATTCCTAGTATGCTTTCAATAAATGCAGTAGCTGATAATACAGACAGAGTATTAACTTATTCAGTTACATCTGGATCATTACCAACAGGTATAACTTTATCTAAAACAGGATATCTAATGGGAACTATTGAACCAGGTAACTTTACTGATTCAACTAGATCATATACATTTACAGTTACAGTACGTGACCAATATCAAGAGACAGCGGCATCAAAAGAATTTACACTAACAATTGATATACCACTTACAACTATTGAATATGGAAACATGATTGGTCATTCAACAGCATTAATTGATCAAAATATATTTTATGAAATAGCACAAGATTCTAATATAAATTCTCAAGATTATATTTACAGAGGAGAAGATTCAAACTTTGGTATGAAAATAAATCCTGAGATGTTAATGTTAGCTGGATTACAAGCACAAACTTTAACAACATTCCAACAACAAATGGAACAAAACCATGCACCAAGAACTTTATACTTTGGTGATATTAAAACTGCAATAGCCAAAGAAGACGGCGAAATAAAATACGAAGTAGTTTATATCGAAATGAAAGATGTTCTTGTTAATAATTCTGGAACAGCAATAAGTTCTTCGTTTAATTTAAGAACAGAAGTAACTAAATCAATTTTAGGACCAAGAGCAGGCACAACAAATTTAACTGCTGATATGGATGAATATAATGTAACCACTTATGATGGGCTCTCATTTAGTACTTCAGGTTCTAAAGTTAGATTTGCAAATCAACTGTCTGCAGACTTAGGTTTTGTAGCAACTTTATATCCTAATGCAATAGCAAATATGAGAAGTAGAATGAAAGAATTAGGACATAAAGAATGGACACATTTACCATTATGGATGAGATCAATACAATCAGACGGTAAAGCACCGTTGGGATTTGTAATGGCTGTACCAATTTGTTATTGTCTACCGGGTACATCTGCTTTGGTTAAGAAAAGAATCGAAGATAAAAATTTAAAATTTAAAAATATACAATTTACTATCGATAGATATCAAATTAGTAATAGTAAAATTACACCTGCAACATTTACAGCAGATGGTTCTACTACTGAATTTGAATTAGACGAAATTGTACACGAAGAAGATATTTTGGTAAAAAAAGGAGATGTTGTTGTATATGTTGGTGATAGTGTAACTGCTGATAATGACATTGATCCTTCATACCTTACAGCGGATTCGCAACTAAGATCAGCTGATCATGAGTATGAAATTACGTTAACACACGACACATCTAACAAAAAAACTACGGTAAAATTTACCAACGCACCAGATTCAGGCACAATAATTAGAGTGGCCAGAGGTGCTGATAAATATCTAGTATTTAGAAACAAAGGAATTTAATAAATGCCAAGTAATATAGCACCATCAAATATAGACGCTACTTTTCCTAAAGCAGGACAAGATAATAGCTCACAAGGGTTTAGAGATAATTTTAATGCTATTAAAAACAGTTTAACTGATGCTAAAGATGAGATAGATGCCCTACAAGCCAATAAGGCAAGTTTAGATGGTAGTAGCGATTTTTCAGATAACCTAATTACTAGAGCAAAATTTAAAGACACATCAGAAACTGTATTTGCACATGGTACTACTGGTGGATCAATTACATTAAATCACGAAAATGGACATTACCAAACTATAACATCAAACGCCGCAATTACCTTGTCATTTAGTAATTGGCCTGCAACTGCAACACTAGGAAGAATTATACTTGATATTACCTATGCCTCAACAGCACATACGATTACAATTCCATCTGCTGTGATAGTCTCAGGTGGTGTAACAGGAGGTGACGGATCATCTGATACAATTACTGCTCCAACATCAGGCAGATACCTATACGAGTTTATGACTCCAGATGCTGGTGTAACAATTTTAATGCATCAATTAGGTAACAACTATATCTAATAGGAGGGGGTAATGTACTACCATCCATTACAAGAAGAAATAGCAAATATGTCTGACGAGGACATATCAAAAAGAATTAGAGAACTTACTAGAAAAGTTGGTATTGCAAGAAGAGGAAGAAATCCTGAAATGCTAATGAACTTACAAAAAGCATTATTAACTTACCAAGATGCAATTAAACAAAGACGATTAGAAGAATGGCACAAAAATTATAAAAAAGCCAGAGGTGAACCAGATTTAGGTGACCTAATTAATATTGAATAGTAAGTATGTTTAATGTCAAATAGTTTTTCATGGAAGACAAAATTTAAATCAATAATAATTGTAGACGGCGAATTATTTTCTAACGAATACAATGTTAATATTCATATTACACCTCATACAGCAAACTTAAAAGAACAAACGGAATATTTTGAAAGATTAAAAAGTCTTTTTGAAATGATTTTTGCAAATACAATTACTACATGGAGAGACGAACCTCTTTACCATACATTAAAAAAATCTTCAAACAATAGATTTATTGAATTACCAAAACCACCATATGATCAAATAATGGCCGCAGTATGTTTTTGCAAAGCAAACTCTGTATTAGACTCGGTAATTACTGTTAGCAAATTAGAATTAAGCAGTTGGCAAGGTGATGGTATAACATATTTTGTTGACAAAGATAGCAAAGAACTGTTATTATTAGACGTACCAAAATGGTTTTCAGAGAAATACAGTAAATTTGATCCATGGTGGTTAAGGGCAGACACGGCAACATATGATAGGGAATTTGATAAAGGCATTTACACAGGACACTTTAGTTGGAACAATAAAAAAATTGTTGACAAAAAGCACCAAGACCATGCTAAAATATTTGAATTCAATCCAAAGGTTTTAGATGGTGGCAAAGACAAAAATAAATGAGACAGGTGATTGCATTTTTAACGAACAAGATGCAATAGACATTCTTTATAGCAATCCAGAATTTGATATTTCAAAATTATTTTTTGATGATATTGAAAAATATAATAATAGTATCAAAGAAACTAATTTAGATTTACCAAATATAAAAACAGTACCAAAAAGAGAAAATTTGATAGAGTTTGATCAAAAAAATATTAAAAATTGGTATATGCCAGAAAAATATTACCAAATAGATGTTAAAAAATATTTGTTAGACAAGTGTCAAACACAAGAAGAACGAGATAGAATAGAACTAGAATATAAACTGTTTGAAGAGAAAAAATTTATTAAGGTATTACAATTTTTAATTTACTTTGTAGACACACTAAGAGCAAACAATATCGTATGGGGAGTAGGCAGAGGTAGTAGTGTAGCAAGTTTATGTTTGTTTTTAATTGGTGTACATAAAATTAACCCATTACAATATAATTTAAATATTACTGAATTTTTAAGATGATAAGTAATAGCAAATAGGAGCATATTATGGTAGCAAGACCTACAAGAAAAAGAATGTATAGAACAATGCAAGGTCGTATGATCGACATTGAAAAATTAAGAGGCGCTAACGAAGACGTAAGAGCAGTTGGTAATATGAATGTTAATGCTCGAGGTGATATTTTAGGACCAAGCGGATCAATTGCAACTACTAAAGAAAAAGTAATTGCAAAATATTATGAAAAGCCACGTGGTAAAGTTGACGATACTCCAACAAGAGCTAAACCTACACCAGCTAGAAGAGTTGCTCCAGCACCTCAACCAAAACCGCAACCAATTCCGCCTTCATCGCAAACAAGAGCACCGAGACAAGCCAAACCTAAGGTTACGCCTAAAAAAGGTATTGACGCGGCACTTGACGGAATAGAATAAATCTAATATAATACTTCTATATGGGACAAATAGAAGATCTACAAGCAAAAGGATTTGGATCACATGGTGGTAAGCAATACACTATTGATCACGACATCACTCCACTTAAAAAAAGAGTATTAGTATCTGATATGCACTTTGGTGAAACTAAAACTGCAGGTGGATTAATTATTCCAGATGATGACGGCACATCAGGAGGAGTACACCCACGTTGGGCAAAAGTATACGCAGTTGGCAAAGATCAAGATGATGTAAAAATAGGACAATGGATAATGGTAGCACATGGTAGATGGTCGAGAGCATTTAAAGTCGCAAAAGAAGGTGTTGAACTAGAAGTAAGAATGATAGATGAAAATGATATCTTACTTGTATCTGACGAGGAACCAGCACACAACAGAAAAAAGGCCGGATATGTCAACACAGGCGGAATGCAACAAATGACATCACTTCCGGGCAATGACTAAAAAAATAAAATTAAAAAGAATTTTTGTTCCAATAGACAAACTTGTAACTATGGCTGAACTAGGTTTAGGAGCAAAACGTCCATTGAACAAAGAGAAAAGAGGTTGGATTAACAAACTTAAAAAGCAAAATGAACCTTTTGATCCAATTCTTGTTACACCTATAAAAGATTCTGGATATTATTTGCTTACAGATGGCTGGCACAGAGTACAAGCCGCAAAAGCATTAAAAGAAAAAGAAATTGAAGCATTACCACTTCCAGCAGACATAGGTTTAAGTATGGCAAAGGCTAATAAAATTTTACGAGATATTGATCGAGAATATGGGTTCAAATTAAAGTGCAGTGACATCATTGGACAATGGGCATTTTACAAAGATTGACAATTAATCATAATTTGTATATTATTAGTAAATGACTAGAATTAATTTAGTGCCTATTACCGAACTATCCGATCAACATTTAATTGCAGAATATAGAGAAATTTTTATGGTTGGTCCTGCATTACAACGTTCGCTAAAATCACCTAATTGGAATAAAACAAAAGAAACATTACCAAAAGAGTTTACTCTTAACAAAGGACACGTAAAATTCTTTTACAATAAGGGCAAATACTTGTATAATAGATATTTAGAACTTATTAAAGAAATGAAAAATAGAGGAATGAATCCTGATCCTTTACGTAAGTTTAAAAGAGAACAATGGCCAGATGAGTTATTCAATGATTGGATGCCGTCTGCTAAAGATTTAGAAATTATAAGAGAAAGAATACAATTAAGAATAAAACAAAAACCAAACTGGTATAGATGGAGTCAAAATGAAAGAGTTGTGGGTAGAGAAGTATAGACCAAAAACATTAAAAGAATATGTTGTACGTGACGAAGCACAACGAAGTCAAATACAAACATGGATCAATGATAAAGCAATTCCGCATCTGTTGTTAAGTGGTGCTCCGGGGGTGGGTAAAACTACACTGGCAAAAGTATTATTCCAAGAACTAGAAGTAAGCAGTTATGATATATTAGAAATAAATGCTTCAAGAGAAAATTCAGTAGATACTGTCAGAGAAAAAATTAATTCATTTGTACAAATTATGCCATTTGGTGCATACAAATATGTGTTGCTAGATGAAGCAGATTACATGAGTCCAAATGGACAGGCGGCGTTGCGTGGTGTAATGGAAATGTATCATACATCAGCAAGATTTATTTTAACTTGCAATTATCCAAACAGAGTTATTCCAGCACTTCATAGTAGATGTCAAGGATTCCATATGGAAACAATTGACAAGAATGAATTTACGGCAAGGACCGCAGAAATATTGATAGCAGAACAGATGGAGCAAGATATTGACACACTAGACACATACGTGAAGGCAACATATCCTGACTTGAGGAAATGCATCAACATGGTGCAACAGAATTGCAGGAATGGAAAACTAATGCCTCCAGCATCGGGTGATTCTGGACAGCAGGATTACAGACTACAAATGGTAGAACTGTTCAAAGCAGGCAAGATACAAGAAGCAAGGAAACTTGTTTGTGCCCAGGCAAGACCAGAAGAGTGTGAAGAAATATACAGATGGTTGTATGACAATTTAGAGATAATATCTAAAGACGAGGACGCACAGGATAAAGCGGTGCTGATTGTCAAGCAGGGATTAGTCGATCACTCTTTCGTTGCTGATCCAGAAATAAATTTGGCAAGTGTAATGATTAAACTAGCAAGGTTATCAAATGGGTAAGAAACACGCAAAGAAAAGATACTTCTGTGTAAGATACATAATAAAAAAGGATAAAAAGTTTGACGAGTTTGTTGAACTGTCTAAAAAGAAGATAGGTCCAGGAAAGATGCAGGAATACACTGTGGTGCTTGATCTTGTCAACAAGGAAGTCCTGAAGAATGACCTACCTGGTATCCCTATAGCACAGAGAGACCAAATCCCATTCGAACGTATAGAACAGCACTACCGACAGTGGTACGCTGAAGCGATAGATCAGTTTATCAAATAACGTTCGCGTATCTTCTACGCAGGAAAGCCAATTGCTTCGCCTTCCATAACTTCAACAGCACACGTCGTCTGCGCCTGTCCTTTTGTTTTCTTACTTTGAGCCAATTTTCGTTCAGCATATACAACTTCACACGTTTGTCGTACACTCTTCTTTTCCTCATTTGTTTCCATAATTTTCGTTGGAGTAAAGGTCGCATTTGTAGGCCGTTCAATAATAACATAAGGCTCCTCGTAGTTGATATTTGATTGTAATTTGATGTGTCTTTGTTGTCGACTCATGTACAAATACTTACGATCAAATTTCCAAGTAAAGTATGCATATTTTACAACACAGTTATTTTGGATAAATAAGCACTATGCATGATGTACTAGACATAATAAAAAACGTACAATCTTTATACGCCGTAGGCCCTACTTTAGGTATATTAAAAGACTACGAGAGGGTACTTGACGAATTAGATGTGTATGTATTTCAAAACTGGGAGGATGGCGAATTGCTGTCTGGACCTGTTGATTCTAGACACTTTGTCACATGTTCTTTTATGTGGCCTGCAGACAAGATGCCAGATCCTGCAGGTGGCAAGAGACTACTAGACAGAGGATGCAAAGTATCTTATAAAAAAGACGAACTTTTGAAACCAAGGAAGATCAAAGGTCCAGAAGATTACAGACCAGGAACAACCAAAGGCAAAATTGACGCACACGACATTTGGGTGGTAGAAATTAAGATGCCAAAAGATTTAATTGGTAACTTCAAACATGGTAAGGATGAAATCGAAAGCCAGGATGCCACAGACATGGCATCGGGAGAATTAAGTAATCTAAATGACATTTCTTAAAGAAGGACTAAAAGCAGGTGACCTAGACGGAGTCGTTGGAAAAAGATTCTCCGTTGACCAATTCAAATCCAAGATGGGCGAAGACAGGAACATCATGGTTTTGGCTTTTACTCTTGATGGACAGGCCCCTGCAAAAGATTTAGAAAGATTTGCAGAGACCGGATACAAAGAAATTTTAGATGCAGATGCAACTCCGGGCACGTTAGAAGATGGAAAACACAGAGTGTTTATTGAATTTGCAAGGGTCGAACAAGTAGATCAACACATAAGAAAATTTTTAGACGATTTATCAAATTTGACAAACATAGAAACGTTTGAGTTTACGTATCACAAAGATCCAACACCTTTCGAGGCATCGGCTAAAAACCTTTCATCAATACTGCCAAGAACTCCTGAAGCCTACACACAGAAAACACAGAGTATGAGATTAGGCGAACTTAAGACATTCTTTGATAAGTTCCAGATGATGGAATTTAAACTTGACAACAACCTTGTTGATATTAAAAAACAAGGCGCGGATAAATTAAAATTTGAACTACACGCATTTGGTGACACAAAGATGATAATGCGAGAAATCAAAGCATTCAAACTAGACGAAAGTGCTATGAGTGAGTGTCTGTTCATGACCAAATACTTTGGACCATACCAAATTACCAAAACCACAGAAGATAGATTCATTTTCAGCAAGGGTGGTGAGTCTGCATTGTTAAGTAAACGTGGATGGTAAGATTAAGCACAAACTTCACACTGGCAGAATTCACAAAAAGTCAGACAGCAACTAGAAAAGGCCTGGATAACACTCCGGGAGAAGAACACCTAGCGAATGCAAAAGAACTTTTTGCAAACGTAGTTCAACCTGTAAGAGAGAACTTTGGTGTCACTGTAATCAATTCAGGATACAGAGGTCCTGCTTTAAACGAAGCAGTAGGTGGTTCAAGCAAATCACAACACTGTAAAGGCGAAGCGGTTGATATAGAATGTCCGGGCACGGGCAACTATGATGTTGCTAAATGGATTGAAGATAACCTAGACTTCGACCAACTAATATTAGAATTCTACACGCCGGGCATACCTGATTCAGGTTGGGTACATGTTTCATACAAGTCAGAAGGAAATCGAAAAAGCATTCTTACCGCAATGAAGGAGAATGGCAAGACTGTATATAAGGCTGGGTTGATACAGTAATAATGCTTTGGCACATAGATGAAGACAGGGAAAATACGAATACCACCTGGCATATTAAAGAAGATTAAGCACTTAAAATACGAACACTCACCTCACATTGACATCCCGATAACTTGGAAGAAATATCCTAAGGCATGTTTACAGCATTTTGAATACGGAAGTAAACAAGGTGTGCTGGAATGGTTCAAATGTTTTGCACCAAAAAAAAGTAATAAAGTTGGATTTCTTTTTTCTAAACTCGAAAGCGGACACATGGTGCCTGAGCATAAAGATCATTTCACAAATTTTGCCAAGTTCCATAAAGTTAAAAACAAAAATTCGATCAAGAGAAGGTTGGTCTTTGTAGAAGATTGGAAGCCTGGTCACTATTTCCAGGTAGGACATGTTCCCTTTATCAATTGGAAGTCTGGAGATTATGTAGAATGGGGCAAAAATGACAAGCACTTTGGAGGGAACCTAGGAATGTCTCCGAGATACGTTTTACAGGTAACTTATACATCATGAAAATTATAGACCATATATACGAGAAGTACAACAATTTTAATAGATTAAATTTTGAATACACCAAGTCACCACCCTATCCACACTTGGTGCTGGATGATTTCCTTCCAAATGAAACTGTAAGCAAACTAAAGGAAGAATGCAACCAAATAGGCTGGACCAGAGAATTCACAAGGAACGGAAGTAGAATGTTAGAAAGACAAAACATCACAGATTGTCCTGTTGCCTATGGAGTGTTTCAGGAACTATCAAGTCAAAAATTTCTAAAATGGTTAGGTTCTATTACAGGACACGACGACCTTATACCGGATCCACACATGATAGGAGCAGGTTACATGCGATGTAGCAAAGGTGATTCTCTGAAAATCCATAGCGACTTCAACTATAATAATACACTGGGCCTGTACAGAATGCTTACACTGAACATATATTTGAACAAGGACTGGCAGAAAGAATGGCATGGTGATTTGCAGTTTTGGGATTTTGACAGGAAAAAATGTGTGTCTAGTTACTTGCCAGAGGCGGGCCGGGCAATTTTATTTAGACATCACAAGTATGGGTTCCATGGACATCCTAATCCGATGGAGTGCCCAGAAAACGTTCACAGAGATGGACTACGAATATTTTATTATGTTACCAGGACAAGTTATAAGATGGACAAAAACCCACACAGGAGTTTGTACTGGTTTGATGAAAACACCGGCGAGCCTTATGATATAGAAAGTGAAACATAATGTACGACATAGTCAGACAGGAAATAGAAGAATTAAAACGTAGAAAATATAAATGGGATGATTTGTTTGACATCGTAAAAATTTTTGAGGATAAAATATCAAAATATACTGGTGCGCCTTATGTGACTGTGACGGATTGTTGCACACACGCACTAGAACTTTCATTCAGATACCTACAGACCAAACAGGAAGTAGGAACAGTCAGCCTACCAGCATACACATACTTGAGTGTGCCAATGATGCTTTCAAAGATTGGCATAAAGTTTGAATTGCAGGACGTGGATTGGAAAGGTTATTACTATTTTGCACCCACAAAAGTTATAGATATGGCAACAAGGTTTACTAAAAACTGCTACATACCTGGTAGCCATAGTTGTGTTAGTTTTGGGTTAAAGAAGGTTTTGAAAATTATGAACGGCGGTGCCATAATGACCGACGACAAAGAGGCACATAAATGGTTTCAACAGGCAAGGTATGACGGACGTGACCTTGCTAACATTCCATGGACTAAACAAAAAACATTTGACATAGGATATCACTACTACCTAGGCGTGGAAGACTGTGCAAGGGGGATAATTCTTATGGACGAAATGGCGAAAAACGGACCGCACAACAAGGATAGTTCAACAAGCGGAAAGTCCAATTACCCTAACCTGGGTAATGTGTCCTTAAACTTCCAATAAATACTACTATTATGTTTTCAAGCATTAGAATGATATTTGCGGTACTGCTCATCACTGGTATAGCCGGTGCGGGTATGTATGTGATGAAACTACGGGCAGACAACGCCACACTTAAAGTAAATCAAATCAAACTTGAAACTGCTGTTGCTGAACAAACAAAAGTTTTGGAACAACAGAAAAAAGACTTTAATGCAATAATGGAAAGCAACAAAAAATTAAACGTGTTAATAAACACATTCAAGAAAGACCTAAATGAACTAGACAAGCGTTTCAACAAGAAGAAAAGAGACGTTGGCAAACTAGCCATTGAGAGAACTAAATCTGTTGAGAGAGTAATCAACAAAGGTTCAAAAAACGCCAAGAGATGTGTTGAGTTGGCATCAGGTGCCGAACACACAGAAGAAGAATTAAAAGCAACAAAAAGATCGGAGATAAACCCGGAATGTCCGAGTTTAGCAAACCCAAACTATGTACCATATCAATAAAATATTAGCAGTAGCATTTATCGTATTACTAACAGGTTGTAGTATAGGTGGCGAAAAGAAAATTAAAATATTCTCTCTGGAAGAGCCTAGACAGAAGTTGAACCTACCAGAACCAATGCCGTTGACTCTAGAAGACATACGTTGGATAATAATCACTTCTGAGAATGCTCAAGAAGTGTTCAAGAAACTGGAAGAGGCAGGCATAGATCCCGTGCTGTTTGGATTGACGGACAAGGATTACGAGATGCTGGCCAAGAATTTTGCCCAAATCAGGCAAAAACTGCAGGAAACAAACAACCTGCTTGACGAATACAAGAAGTATTACGAGGGTACTGAAAAAGAATCCTCAGAAGACAAATAAATACTGCTATTATGAAAATCAGTGATAACACAGCAATATCAATGCCAATGCGGAATCTGTTGTCCATCGTGGCCGCAGTTGCGGTTGGGGTATGGGCATATTTCGGTGTAATAGAAAGACTCAACAAGTTAGAAACTCAAGGAGTATTAATTGAGAAAGACATGACTGCGGAAGATGAAAGACTACACAGCGAAGTTGAAAAAAATACAGAATTCAGAATCAAATATCCAAGAGGTGAGTTAGGCCAAAGTTCACAAGACATTGAACAATTTATGTTGATAGAGGACTTGTACAAGTCTTTCGATAGAATGCAGAAGCATCTAGACGACATGGCTAACAACAAGATCAATATTGAGTTCCTAAAAGAACAGATGGAAAAAGCACAACAAAACATTGAGAAGTTGAAAGACGCTGACAGAGAAATAGTTTATAAAAACGGTAACGGGGAGGAACACTAAATGATAGAATCAGTTGTAGCATTATTGATGTTTGTGAATGGTGAGATCAAAGAACACAGAATTCAAGAGAACATGGCAAAGTGCTTACGAGGTAAAAGACAAGCAGAGAGACAATACAGTGCCACTGTAAAATATCAATGTTGGAAAGGCGAAGCCGAAACAGAGATATACATGGACCAGAAGTCAATCAAAGCAATCATATTAAAATAGTATGCAGACAGTAATCAAAGTCATCGCAGAACACCTAGATGTAGCAGAGAGCAAGGTTACGCCTGAGGCCCACCTAGTAGATGACTTAGGTGCAGATCCATTTGACACAATCGAATTATGCATACAAGTTGAAAAAGCAACTGGTGTTAAAATATCAGAGGACGACGGTGACAAAGTCCAGACAGTACAAGATTTAATAAACCTAGTAGAGAAAAAATAAATGTGGACCTACAGAGCAAAAGTGGTAAGAGTAATAGACGGAGATACCGTC
>MPLU02347227.1_pt1 | contig 17470 bp, 17 predicted proteins | sample 1617381 | NCBI WGS metagenome assembly MPLU02 (sample SAMN05944801, study PRJNA350692) | marine metagenome | biome: marine; feature: ODZ; material: water; isolation source: 90 m water sample filtered on 0.2 um supor filter | place: Pacific Ocean | collected 2012-04-08 | depth 90m m
ATATATTATATATTTCTTTAATATTATCATCTATAATAAAATCTTCAGACTTTATTTGAATTTCATCTCGTTGTTTTATTGGTTGCCATACTTCTGGGTCATAAACTTCCATACCACAACACGGGGTATCTTTATGAGTATCACATGAACAAGTTGTTACCTGTCCTCGTAGATTAGGTGAAATTCGTGTAGGTATCAGGGTTGATAATATATCAGAAAATTTATTCCACGAAATATTAGGAACTTCTACATCGGGTAAATTAAATACATTTTGTCGTGCTTTAGTATCTTTATAATACTCCATACACATACTCACTCCATGAATAATCTTTATGTTATCACTTCTACAAACAGAAATAAAATTATTTATTTTTGGTGCCAATTCTCCTATTCTTCTATCAGAAGAAATACAATGATGATTATCCCACATATCATAAATAATAACGGCCTTAGTTTTCATAGCTAAACCACCTCTCCAATTCTTTTTTAAAATCATATTGTTCAATCATCTCTTTATTATGCTTTAATTTAGGTATAATACTCTGATATAATTCATGTACTTCTTTTAAGTCTTTATTACACAATTTTTCAATTTCTCTAAGACAAAACCTATACCGTTTTTCGTTATCATATATATCATCATACGATTCATCAAAAAATTCAGGAAATGTTTCGAACCCAATAGACCTTAAATATTTTAAAGTACCTGGACATCCTAAAACTATAAATGGATGCATATAATATAATGGTTTATAAGTTTTTTCAGATATTAATAAACTATAAATAAATTTATCTCTATCTATCCTCTCAGCATCATTAGTATATAATGGATCCATTGTTGTTTCTGTTATAATAGAAAAATAACTATCCAAAATATTATCTACAGGCAATGCTTTATCATTATCATGAAAAGTATAACCATCTACTAACATTGGTATATTTTCTACTATGAATTTTGTTTCTTCAATTAAATTATCTACATGTGCCCAATGATATCCACCCATACCTTTATCGATAAGCACAAGTAATTCATCCAGTTCTTCTCTGTTATACCTCAATGGATTTCCACTATCATCAAAATCATATTCAAATGGCATTCCAATTAAACTACAATAACCTTTATCTAATATATTTCTACTTTTTAATTCTGCTAATAATCTCACCCTATGTGGTTTAACATAACCATTTAATGACATAAACCACTTTTTACGAGGTTTTGATAAATCTATTTCATCCAAACTCTTTCTGTTTTCTTTTAAATGTGAAAACATTGGTTGATATCCTTCTTTATATAAATAAAATACATATTCCCAAAGACACCCATTTGTTGGTAATATATTCATTTGTGATAAATTTTCAATTTGTGGATAAATTAAACTTAATTTCTCTATAACTTCAGAATAATTTAAAGTATGGTGTCTTAAATACAAATTTTCAAATTTTATATCATAATATCTAAGAAATTCATAAATTGAATATAATCTAAATATATCACTTTCACTTTCAACTAAAGAAGAATCCTTCTTAAAAATATTATCCCACTTCAAATCATCTTTATAATATATAATATCTTGAAATGGACACCACAATAATATTTTTAAATCATTTTCTTTAATAAATTTTATAGTATTTTTAGGAATATTAGTAAGTGGATTTGCGATTGTTATTGATCGTACATCAGTTATTTCTATAACATACCAATTATATTCATTCTTCTCAACTGTATCTTGAATATTTTTAATTTCAAAATTAATTTCTTTACATTCTCTAAAATATTCTATCAATCTTAATTCTCGAGCCCATCCACCAGGATTCATATAATACCCATGATAAAAATCATTTGTTTCTTTTGGAATTTTATTTTGTAACGAAATATAAAATTCAGGAGGCATAGCATTTGGTAACGGTATTACATCTTCACCTTGTAACTCTACAATTTTATTAGAATTGGTTAAAAAATAATCAAAATAAAAATTAAACTTTTTTATCATTAATATACTCCAATAAACATTCTGCCCAATATTTATGTGCTTTTTTGTTTGGATGTAAATCCTTTGGAAAAATTCTCAGTTCAGGATTGTATTCTAGCAATTTGTTCATAGATTCATATTCTGGATGTTTATACCAATTTTCTCGTGATACTAAATTATCAAATAATAATTTATGACCCAATTTATCTTCTTCATCATCACATACACGTTCCCAATATTTATCAAGCGATATTAAACCATCAAAAAATATATGATCTATATCACTCACTTTAAAAAATGATTGTAACCCTAAAATCATATTAGTTGCCTCATAAAATTGTGCCTTTGCATTATGAAAATATTTATACCAATTTTTTACAAATGTATTAGCTTTAAGTTTCGCTTTGTTAGTCCACCAATATCCAGCTTGCCATCTATCCTCTTTATTACTCCAAAATTCCATCCTATCTGGTTCAGTTATACCAAATATAATTAAAGTATCTTTAAACTTATCTTTATTTCTACTACACCAATCTAAAATAACTCTATTCATATAATGTAATGAATATCCAGAACGAGAAAAATTATACAATTCTGCCCCATAATAATCTGCAATTAAATCTCCATACGTTTCTCCTGAATTAACAGTTCCCATGTATTTCCCATTCTTAGGCCGTGACGGATTATCATCACTTGCAGAATAACTACATCCACTTACTACCACATATTTATACTTTTTCATTATTCATATTCCTTTAAAAATTCATATATTTCAGGAAAAACTTCTCCAAAAGATTCATTTCTATAATCATCATGAATTTTAATAGTTCGTAATGCCTCTTTTATAAGTCCTGGATTTTCTGGAGAAGAATACATAAAATTTATAATATTATTTATTTCTTCATTCACGTTTTGAGTACGAGATGCATCACATATTATATACTTATTATTCATCTTTTCAACAAAAGTAGGTTCTGTTAACTTCTTTTTAATTATATCTTTTAATTTATTAGGCAAAATATGAGGTGCATAATGCTGTGGAAAATGTACTGGATTAAACTGTAATGGAAAATTATATCTGGTTATAAGTTCATTTAATATTTCATCTAAATAATAAATATTAAAAACCCCAATCGTTATATAAAATCTATTTATCATTGATATTTTCATACCTCGTTGTTTCATACCTTCTGCACTCAACATACTACCAGTTCCATTATAATAAAATCTATTAAAATACTTTTTAGATGTTATTAATTTATCTCTTACCCTATCATCGGTAAAAACATATTCATTGTATTTTCTAACATTATCCATCACCTCAACGTATTTTGCTGGATGTCTCTCATAATCAAATCTTTTTCCAATATCATCAATACTATAATTTAAATTAACATGGCCAAAAGATTCCCAATATTTACAAATTTCATCATCATATATAGAACCATTGGTATTATAATACAAAATAGTATTTTCAGCATTACCTTCTTCAACTATGGTTTTTAAAATCAAATTGTGTTCCGCTTGTAATAATGGTTCTCCACCAAAAAATTGAATCTTACGTATCTTAGGAGCCCAATGTTTTAATATCTCAATATTTTCAGGATTTGTCATAAATTTTTCTTTAGCATTTAATCTATATACTTTCAATACATCTTCCTTTACCGATCCTAAATCCTCATGTTCTTGTAACCATTTTGATGATAGAAAAGGACTACAAATCCTACACTTATTATTACAAATACTTGATAGTTTTAAATCAAGGCTTCTTGGGGCATCTGTCGGTATATGATGAAACCAAGTAGCTATCGGGAATCGTTTACCACCGTCTTGTTCCATCACCCTAATTGATTCTAATCCAGAATCTTCTTCATCCCAACAAGCCTTACATGCTTTAGGTTTTTCTCCTCTTAAAAATTGTTTTTTAACTTCTTCTACATATGGTTGATCAAATAACTCTTGAACATTTTTATTTACCAATGAATCAATAGAAAAATTCTCTGCATTACGTTCTGTTGTAATGGCCCATTTACAACAAGGTCTAACTCTACCATCTGGATCTATATTCATTTGTGTAAACGGAAAAAGACAAAAATTTTCTGGTATATTATCGCTTAATATTTTATCTAAATCTCCAGGTTTGAGATTAGGTAAAGGAAACTTTCTACCTGCCCATCTTTTATCTTCTTCCGCAAAATTATGTACAGTTTTTTCTAAATCTACAATTATATCAGAACAAACTTTTATCTCTTTTTTATTTTTATCGTTTATAGCTCGAGTTAAATTAGATTTAGCATCCTTTAAATGCATTTTAACTGCCCTAACCTGTACTACCCTATTTAATGAAGTAACAGGATCACATACTAATGTATCTGGTGCATTTTCAAAAAAATCAATATCAACACCATATCTATCTTTAATATACTTATAATATTCTATATAATCATCAGGTGTAAGTCCACTCTTAGCAGTATCTCTAAATTTAGTTGAATAATATTTTCTTATATCTAAATCCATTTTAACCCTTATCTAACTCTTTGCACATATTATAAAATTCAGTATATTCTGGAAAAATTTCTAAAAAATTAACTTCTCGTCTTTCATCATATTGTTTAAACCACTTATAAAAAGAAGCTCTTACATCATTCACATCCCCACTAACCCAATCTATCTTTTCTCCTTCTTTATTTTTAATACTATCACGTATATTTGTAATCCATCCAAGAAAAGATTCCCAAGTTCCTAAAGGATCTGGAACTGGTAGCATTCTATTAACGGGTAATTTCTCTAAATAATCTATAACGTCATCTAAATACTTTGTAAAATCTTTGGTTAAAATCATTGGTGAATGAAATTCAGGAAGTGTAACTATATTATGTTTCAATGTAATTCCTCTCTTATAAGTATCTTGTAAATCTTTTGCAAACTTAATAAAATCTAATAACCCTGTAATACTCATACTATTATTTGCTATCTGAAATCCGAAATGAAAATTTTTCTTATCTTCATACGAACATAATTTATTTGCATTTCTTACAAACTTATCCCAATTTAAACCAAACCTAATATACTCTGCCCTTTTACCAAAACTCTCCATACTAGCATGAACTTCTACTTGAAATACCTCACATAACTTAGGAAGATATTGATAAAACCTATCTATTATTTTTTCACTTGCATTTAAGTTAGTGACAAACCACAAAATAGGTTTCTTTTTAGTCTTTAATCTATTATATGATTCCATCATCCTATCTAAGAAAGAAAATAAATTAGGTTGTATCATAGGTTCACCACCCACCATACCAATCCTATCAAGTGAATGAATAGCAATGTCATCAAACCATAACCAGAAACTATCTTCAAATTCTTCACTATCAATATGTGGTTTACTCCAATCCATATAACCTTTATCCACATCTCCAAATTTTAATGCCTCTTCTGCCCACTTTGTACTAAATTGTGGTGAACAATAACTACATTTTAAATCACAATGAGTACTAAGTAATATTTCTAACATAAAAGGATTTTGACTTCTAAGAATATCTGATTCAAGTGTTATATCTTTTAATTTTAATTCCTCATTGGTCACATAATTAACAATTGTTACTTCAGTTAATTCTTTATCTGTAAATTCTTTAACCATATTTTTATCAGAATCTTTAAACGAATATGGATATGGGAGCCAATCTGGTAATCTCGGACTTTCTATTTTACCGTCCTCTAATCTCCAACAAGTAGTACAACTTTTTAATACATTCTTATATCCTTTTAAATGTGCTAATCTATTTTTAATTTGATAATCTGAATTAAGAAATATATCACTTCCCTTTTCTTCAAATTCTTCTGGTTCTACTCGTTCTTCAAATGTTCTACAGCAAGTTCGTATAGAACCACGACCAAAATCAACAATAGGATATCCCCACCGTAATGTGCAATATGTACTATTAGTTTTTAACATTTTTTTCTTTCGTGCACATTATATCAAAATTACAATGACAAAAATCTTTATCACATATAACTGGGTCTTTAGGAAATACTAACCTTCTTCCCTTTTGTACCCAACCTAACTGTTTACCAACCTTACACCAACCTCTCCATACACTTCCATCTAAATCTACTATAATTTGTTCAATACCTGCATAACATTTCCATCCTTCCCAATTATTTAATCCTTTTGAAATTAAAACATGAGTTGGTATAGATTCTTTTATATCCCCTTCTGAATTCACTGCTACCATTGGGCCTCTGTATATTGGCCATTCTTTGGAATATCTAATTTTATTACAAAATAATTTTACCTGATTATCAATAATCTCTGTTTGTTCTGAAGTATACTCATATAAGTCTGTATGAAAATCAATAATTAAAGGTTGTAACGCTAAAGTTATATCACTTAATTTAATAACCCTTTTAGCCAATTCAACTCCTTTATCAAATAATTCTTTTTTAGGATGCATCATAACATTACAATGAGTTTTTAAATCTCGTCTAATTTCAGTAAATACTTCTATGATATGTTCTAAGTCTGCCTGTTCTGGATGATAACTAATAGAAACATTATCAAATAATTTTTTATGTTCTCTCCACCATTTAAGAGTTCTACTGCCATTAGAAATAAAACCTACATCTACCCCATTACTTTTAAGAAATTCTGCCAATTTAGGAAAATGTCTCCACATAGTAACTTCACCACCAGTAAATTCAAAATATAACTTTTTATCATCAAAATGATTTATTACTCTATTGCAAAAATGTTCTACTTCATCATAATCAAACCATTTTATAGACCCATCGTGTAAATAATCTGGACAATAAGTACATGAATAATTACAAGTATTCCCTATACACCAATTAACTACAGTATATTCCTTACTTGATGGTGCAAAATGTATTAATTTATTATACGTATTCACAATAAATAATTTTCTATCACCCAATCGTTAAAAACATCTGGTCTACATCTCTCATCATAAAACTTTATCCCATTATGTTTCATTTCTTCTATATCTTTATCTGACAATTTTTGTGCATTATCTACTAAATACTGTAAATCTTTTATTGAATCAATTCTAAAACTAAAAGAATCCCAATCATATTCATCATCAAATGGATAATCTTTCATCCCTGTAATAATAGGTATACTTCCCATCATTAAAGTTTCATATAATCTAAATGAAGATGTACCCGTGCCTCTTGGACATAAAACAAAAGTACATTGTGATAAATCATCTAAATACTTCTTCATTGTTTTAATTTTTTTGCTTTCTTCCAATCCCCAAATTATATCGGACTTCCTTTCATAAAAACTATCTACAATAACATATTCTATAATTTCTCGATTTACTTCTAAAAATTCTTCTTTCTCATAATAGTGTGTTCTTGAATATCCTTCCTCATCTATAGTAATCATACCTTCTTCAGTTATAGGATAATTTCCAACCTTATAATTACTATTTAAGTTTCCAATAAACCCAAAATCATAAGTTCTTTTTCTATCTCGTAACTCATTAATATCATATTTTTCAATTATTTTTGCATGTTCCAACATCAATAATGGTACTGACTTTACATTATATTTTAAATTTTCCTCTTTTTTATATAATGGTTGTGGACATAAAATTAAATTATCATCTTCATATGCCTCAAATGGTTGATCAGCATAATTAAATATATTACTATAAACTATATCACACTTTTCAGGATTATCATAATCAAATACTATTTCATATTTTGAATTTGAATAAAATGGCTCCCACCAAAATAATTTTTGAGATTCAAAATAATCTTCTTCACATGACCTATTATATACTTTTATTTTTTTCATTTTAATCCTTTAGGTTTTATCCCACCATAAAGCTGTGGATTTTTCCTATCTCTTCCATCTCTCCAAACATAATTTTTTTCTTCATTCACATATAAATCGTCTTGTACATCCAAAAGTTTTATTGGTAATTCTTTAAAAGAATTAAAACTTTCTTTCATAATAACATCATCATACGAACAAGTTAATGATTCTTGTGGATATTCTGTTTTAAAACTCGAATGCCATAATTGAAAAAATCCAATCCATTTATGTTCCCATCCGTCCTCTGTAATAAATCTCATTTCTTTATTATTAGAAAAATATCTCTTTCCCCAATATAAAGAATTCTTGTCGTTTAATTTTTTTTCTAAAACGGGTTTAAAATCTTCTGGTAAACAAACATCACTATCCATATGTAATAACCAATCTGTTTTATCTAATAAACTTAAACCAAAATTAACTCCTCTACCTTTTGCAAAAATGGCATCGTTTGTATAAAATCCATCATACAACACATATTCTATATTATTACTCTTACATAAATTAATACATTTAGTATCTTGTTTTTCTGTTACGACTATCCATCTATCTAACTTTTCTTTATTGGAAATACATTTTGATAAATAATAACTATAATTTACTGAAACGGTTACAGCTTCTACTATTACACTCATATCAAACAAACTCTAAATGCATATTTCCTTCTTTTATAGCCTCGTGTGCTATATAATTAGGAATATGTAATGGACAATCAAAATAATTACACTCATCAATTTTAATAGATTTTATCGCTTCAATATGACGTTCACTATACCATATTTCTTTAAAAGTCTGATTTTTAATATTACCTATATTAAAACTATCTCTTCTATATTGCCAAAATGCACAAAGGTAAACATTTCCAGACGCATCAATAGTTGGATGAATTGGTGTTAATACACACGGAGTTGTAAGAAACGTTTTTTCAATCGATCCCATAACCTTAAAAGAATTATTTGCCAATTTTTTACTATCTTCTATCAGCTCACTAACCTTAACTAAATCAGTAATTGTATTTTCATCTCTTCGTAAAGCTTTAAATTGTATATAATCAACTCCTAAAGATTTAGCTAATTCAGTTGCTTTAATAATATCAAAATAATTTTTTTCTGATACTAAATATTTCAATCCTATAGTGATATTGGATTTAAGTTCTTGTTTTCTCTTAACTATATACCTAATATTATTTTTTAATATTTTAAAATGATTAACTCTATGTATTTTCTCATATACATCTTTACTACCAGCATCCAATGCTATCCGAACAAATCGCAAATTTTCTACAATACTATCTCCAATTTTTTCAGTAATTACCGTTCCATTTGTAATCATACCCCCGACCATTTTTTCGTTCACACATTCCATAAATTCTACAATATTTGGATGTAATAGTGGTTCTCCACCTCCAGAAATTTCTATTCCTTCAACACCTAAAGTTGAAAGTTCTCTAATTACTTTTTTTACTACTTTTATATCTAACTTCCCAATATGTTCTTCATGTAACATACCCGAATGACACCCAACACATTTATGATTACAATCATCTGATATAAAGATTTCAACAGTTCTTGGTACTGGAATATTTCCTTTAAAAATATCTTTAATTTCATTATAATAAGATAAAACTTTCATCTGTTCAATTGGATATATTTCAACCATATTGTCTAACCTTATCTATAATAAAATTAATCTCACTTTCAGTTAATTTTTCATTAAATGGAATACTAACAGTTTTTTTACTAACAATTTTAGATTTAGAATAATCAAGTGTATTATTATTTGAATAAATAGAATTTAAATGTAACGCCGAATAATGTATACCACATAATATTTTATTATATTTCATTTTTTCAATAAACTCCCTATTATTTATTACTTCTATTCTATATAAATACTCACTATTATTACTATACCCTAATTCTTCATTATATATATCTCGTATTAACTTCAATTTTCTTTTTTTAATATTCAACTTTTTCAAATTTTCATTTGCAATATATGCCTGAATACTATTCATATACATTTTATAACCGATAGAATTTATTTCACTATCCCAACTATTTTTTATATATGACATTCCATTACAAGATATTTCCTTAAACCATTTTATTTTTTCTATATCATTTGAAACAACCATTCCCCCATCACAACCACCAACTGGTTTTGTGGGATAAAAACTAAATATCATTAAATCTTTTAAATTACATTCTTTTTTAAATTGGTTTCTTTCTACTTTTTGTGCCGAATCTATTATTTTATAATCATTAAATTCATGTAAAATATATGAATTACCTACCCAATTTGTATTATCATTAAATTTAATTTTATTTCCACTTGCCAATATTGCATTTGCAACTCCAGAAAACATTATGCTTGGAATGGTTACTTCAACATTTTTATTCAATAAAGATAAAAATATAATACTCGTAGCACTATTTAAAGAACACGCATATTTAGCTCCTACATACTTTTTAAAATTATTTTCAAATTCCGTTACCACACTTCCATGTACTAAACTATCTAATTTTGAAGTATTTATATTGTAATTTTCTATGTTAAATAAATTAATCATATATTGTCTTATAACTTATTATTAAATTATATTTTTTAATTATTTCTAACGATTTAGTATAATATTCATCATATAAATTTTTAACTCCCCGTATATTTATAAATTCTCCAGTATTCCAATGAGCTTCCCCACCTCTAACGCCATGTACCCAATCATACCCATTTTCTAAAAGTTTAAATTTCATAAAATGAATAAATACATAATCCTCTTGATTTTCATAATACTCGAACAAATATGGTGCTCCGTGCTTTACATCTAATTTTTTAAAATCTTTTTTGTATTTTTTCCATAATAAATCAATATACTTTTGATCAGGACACGTTACACTTCCATATTCTACTCTATATGGTGTATTAGGATTAATAATACAATCAACCCATAAATTTAATGCCTTTTTACCTATCACATCATTTTTAAAATAACAAACTCCAGTATTAAACTTACCCAAAACTCCATTAGGATCTGGAAGGAATCTGGGAGTAATTCCAATACTCTTATTTCCTATGTTATCTAAAATAAAATCAAATGATTTATAAAAATATTCATCCACATCTACATACGCCACCCAATCACAATTTACATTATCCATTATATATTTAGGAAATTGGGCAGCCAATGAGAATAAATAATGTAATTGTGTAGTACAATTCTCAGCACCATATTCAATAGTCTCATCTCTAATTAATCCCGTTTCATTAACATTATAAACAGTTAAATTATCTAATGATAATGATTTTAATTTTTCATAAGTTTCATCACCTATACATAAAACACTTGTTGGACAATCAAGAGATTCATATAAACATAAAAATTTATATAAATAATTATAATCTGTTACTGTACATATCATACTAAATTACCGAATATACCCAATGTTTTTTCATAAACTTTTCCTTATTATAAATTTTATACTTTAAATTTGTTAAACCATCAATTAAATAATCTATTTTCCTATCTTTTTTATTTAAAAATAATTTATGGTTTTCTTCATTTCCTTTAGTTTTTTCGTGTGGTAAAACTATATATTTTCCATTTCTTCTATGTGGACTAATCTTATAATTACCCAATACTAAATTTTCATCTTTGAACCAAGCACCCTTTGAAAAAATATGATTTTCATTTTCACTTACATCAAAAATTTTATTTTGTACATGAGTTTTAAAATCGTAATATCCAACTAAATTATTTATAGATTTATAATCATGATTTATCTTTTTAGGATTTATAGGAATACTATTATTGTAAACAGATTTTACTTCTTTATCAGATAAATCAGTATTCCAAAAACATAACTCCGTCATCCCACCTTTAAAAAATGCTGACTTTTCTGTATAATCTGGATGTGCTGCTCCCAAATAAATTGGAAAATCTTCGTGTACATATAAATCACCCATATAGGTTTTTGGAGAACTTTCAACTTGATTTCCATTAATAAAAAATTTTATAATTTTATTTTTCTTATTATGTACCATTGTTAAATGTAACAATGCCTCTGTGTTTTGTGTAAAGTAATCCTTTCCAAAAATATTACTATGAATTAACCATATATTTTTCTTTTCATTTCTATCTTGAGTCCACATCTCACAATATAATCTATTATCTCTATCTATAAAAATACCAGTATGATATCCTGGTCGAGAAACTATACCATAATGATTTTTTCTTTTATATTGTATACCATCTAATTTTAACCATAATGATATTGTATAATCATCTTTAAAAATAGATTTAATTTGTTCTGAATGTATTTCTGTAAATGATTTTTTACCATCAAAATTAACAAAAGTTAAATCTCTTGAAGTTTTAGTAGGATCTCCAATCCATTTAACATCCATTGGTAATTTTTTTTCATAACATCTATTCAATAAATCATCATCTTCATATCCCCACCCAATATATTCATTTGAATATCCATTCACTAACTCAAAATCATATTTGTTAAATAAAGTAACTCCACCAAAATATTCATCATACGGTACATCATAATTATAAATACTTAATTGAGACGCAAGATGTGTTGGTTTCATTGGATATGAATAATCGGCTTCTTCTGGTAACATATCTACATCATGAAAACTCACATAATCACATCCATGTCCTATTGCAATTTTATATCCTATATTGAGTAGTCTACCTCTATTAAAAGGTTTCAAATCATATTGTTCTATAACGAATATCTGATAATTAATTTTCTTATCAGACATAAATTTAGTAAAATGTTCTATAAACCTTTCTAAGTGTTCTTCTCGTTCTCTATAGGGAATTATAACACCGAACTTATGTTTCATTTTTTAAATAACTTACCTATTACGGATTTTGGTTTTCCTTTATTCTCAATTGAAATAGGTTGTTGTCCATCTTTCATCAAATGAACTCGTAATAATGATTTTACATCTTCAATTACTTCAAGAACCTTATCATTTTTCTCAGCCCTATTATGTAGTTCCCAAACTTTCCAATCAAGTGATTCTATCTTCTCAAAAAATTCACCTTGTAAAAAATCATTTAAAGTTTTTAAAGATAAATCAATTGATTTAAGATAATCTAATTGTGTTTTTTGTTTTTGTTTAGTTGCCATTTTAATCTCCTATAATACTCTGTAATAAATTGTCGTGTAAGAAAAATCTATTATTTTTTGTTTTATTTTCTGTTTTTAATATTTTTTTCTCTTTTACATCATAATAAAAATGATTGTTAATCATATCAAAACGAAAACAATTTGCAAATTCTAAAACCTTAAAATCATTTTCTTCATTAATAATATCCCACGACATTATTTTTGACTCTAAATGTTTATCTGTTATTTCTTTTAAATAAATTCCTATATGTTTTATTTTTTCTATTTCTTCATAAGTTAAATAAATTCCTTCCGTCATATCATCTTTATCTCCGTAATACCAACCATATGGAAATCTTTTCTTTTCATCAGTTTTCCAATTATGAATTCTTTTCATAAAAAATATTTTATCACCAAAAATACTTATTCTAATATCATGAGTTATATCAATATATTGTTGTGCAATAACAGGAAAATCTATTTCTTTCCAATTATTTATTAAATTAACTTTTTCAGAACCTGCTCCTTGTGATTTCTTTACAACTATTGGATATCCTAAATTATTTTCAGTTACCCACTTAACTAAATCATACCTACCATAACTATAATGAGAAATTGGATGTGGAATATTATTTTTTTCAAAAAACTCTAATTGTCTTTGTTTATCATTATAATAATACCACTCTGTTTTATTCGGCCATATTCTTCCATCAAACTTTTCATATAATAATGGATATACTCTTTTACTTAATTCAAAATCTTCTTCATAATGAGCAAATCTACAAATACAATAATCATTATTTCCTATCTGTAAATCATTAATGTTATCCTCATAATGTAAATTTATTATTTCATAATTGATATCTGAATATTTTTTATCTAATACCCATTTAAACCGTCTCCACCATGTCTCATCACCATATACTTTATCATAAAAAATATCTTTATGTATGTATAACTTCATATCTTAAATATTTTAAACGTAGTCAAGTCCCTATATGGTGGATTTTCTACATGGTCTTCATTGTCATCAGGTAATATACTCAATAACTCCAAACCCCTCGTAGCTTGATTAGGAGTCATGTACATATTCCAACCACAAAAATCTATTTCATCATTATGGTAGGACATTTCTCCTCTTCCCATAAATCTTGCCCTCTTAAACCATTCATAATCTTTTTTATTATCACATAAGATTGCACCACCCTTACCAATCTTTAAATGTTTTTTATGGTGAAAAGATAATGTCATGTAACTGCCATTGATATACATATCTTTTTTCATTCTTTTACATGAATCCCAAATCGGATATGGTTTGAGTTGATAAATACCACTCCATTCTAAATCTTCAAACTTTACTGTTCCACCACTATGGATAATTGACATTGGAACTGATAGATATGTTTTCTTTGGAATAGTTACAGATTTTACATTTAATCTATAACATGATAAAAATATTGCGTTAGTACAACTATCTACACAAACCACATAGGGTGCTCCTGTATATTCACTTAGTTGATATTCAAATTCGCTTACTACTTCATATGGATTCATTTCCAATAATCCTCATATAACCAATCATCACTAAAATCAAAAAAATTACTAACTTGATTTGCTAATTCTAACTGTATTGTTCCTATTTTTTGTTTTTCTATATTCACCTGTCTAACTAAATTATTAAGAATATGTCCATCATACAATTCACAACTTGGATTTAAATTTGGCCAAATGGACAAAGTTTTTCTTCCCATCAATCCCATAGCCTGAGTAGTTGTTTCTGAAAAAGTTGGATACGGTGCAGTAACTATATGAATAAATGATCTATTAAAATAATTTTCAATTAAATCTTCATATGGTATAAATGTTTCAGGATATATTAAATCATCGCCAAATAGATTTGTAAATCTTTCCTTTTCAAAAAAATTTGTAAATGCATTTATTTCAGGAAAATGTCCAAAATGTATATATATTTTATCTCCTAACGGTGTTGGTTTACACATTCTATGATCTCTCCAAGCAAATCTAACTTTCTTACAATTTTTGACTCCATTCGATTTTACCAAATATTCCCAAACTTCATCATAAACAATAACATTTAAATCTTTAATACCTATTTTAGTAAAAACAGAACCACCATCAGTTTTATCTCTAATTGGAAACCCTCCAGTTTCTTCTATCGTCGCGGGTAAATATACTTTAAATCCTTTATGTTTTATCCACTTCTTTATATCTTTATTATTATTTAACCCATAAAAAACTACTGGTTTATTTATATCAGTATAATCTTCTAAAGAATAAAAATCTTTAAAACTACTATACCTACCATGTTCCCCCATATAACATTGTTTTATTCTCATTTAATTATGCACTAATATATCATCCGCAAAATATGTATCTTGTGGTTCAATATCTAATCTCCTAAAATCTTCATCTTCAGAAGAACTCGCTTCTGTTATAGAACTAATAGATATCTCTTCTAATGAAGAACTTACAAGTTTATAAGTAGTATCTATGTCTCCTGCATACTCAAAAGCCCACACACTTCCAGATTTTGCTAATAATGGATGATTAGTGGTAATCTTAAAAGTATCATCTCTACCATTATCACAATCTAAAACTAACCACTCTTGGTGATGTCCTATACGAGAAGATGATACAGATGCTGTAACCAAAGTAATCGCGTCTGCTATATTACTACCTGTATACTCCCATAATAAAAACTCTGAAGCGGTGTCTGTATCTGGTAATCCTTCAATACTTGCCGCCAATAATTTATCTCCTGCGGACATAGAATTATGTGATACTCTATACATAGTATCCAAAGATCCACTTATAGTAACCGATTCATCTACTCCCAATGAAAAATTACCACCACCCCACATTTTTGGAATCACAGTTTTTTTACGACCACCCCAAATTACTTTTACTTCATTTTTTTTCATAAATAACTTCCTTTTAATATTTCATAAATACAATTTTTATCATATTCTGTATACGGGTCTAACCCATCAGTTTTCCATCTGGAATTCCACAAATGAATACCAATTGATTCTTCACTAATCTCATCACCATCTACAAATTTATATGTTTCATCCCAATTAGGGTTTCCAAATTTACTTGGTTCTAACACATATTCCATTAAATCTAATTCTTTAACTTTGTAATCAAACAAGTTAGGGCCTATATCACCATGTTTTAAAGTATCTTTATCTCTTAAATGTATTTCATCCATACACTCAGTAAATAACTTTTGATTTGGATTCTTACTATACATTAATCCTGTGGCCACTCTTTGGTTTTTACTTTCATCTACTTCACTCACAAATAAATATTCTTTATCTAAATCTAACTCTTTTAATAACACCATATCGGTATCTGCCCATAAACCACCTTCTTGAATCAATAACTTATATCTAAATTCATTAGAGAATGCACTCGGTGAACCTTCATTAAATCCTTTATTATAATACCATATTGATGACTCTGGTAATATCTCATTACCATCTATAACATTTACTCCATTGGGTATATTTTCAACTTCTCCATAAACATAAAGATTATACTGAAATTCTTTTTGTAGAAATGAATTTATTGATATTATTTGAAGTGGTGATAATTTTTTACCAATCCATAAACTATTTACTATCTTCATTATAAACTTCTAAATACCTTGTAACCCATTCTTGTTTATTATCATATTTTTTCAAGTAATCACGGAAATCTTTCATAACCTTATTTTTAGTATTATAATCCGTACTTATAAGTATCTTATACACTTCTCTAAATTCAATTTTATTATTAGCTCTATAAGGATAATCATATTCCTCACACCAATCTTTTGATATAATTGGTATTTTACCATAATCTAATGCTTGAAATATACTATATCCGAATGGTTCATCAATAAAACAACTATGTGAAATTCCCCATTTCAAATTATAAAATCTATCTAAATTATCATAAGAAAAATCATACACTTTAGTCTTATCAAACACCTCACCTATATTTTCTCTCCACCATTCTATTCCATCTCCACTTGTGAATGCCAAAGATTCTATTCCATTTAAAAAATGTGGACACTTTCTGGTCTCTACTCGAGCTGTATACCCAACCAAATCACTATCATCAAGTTCTTTATTATGTTGGAATTCATAAAAATTTGGTATATGTTTTAATTTTTCTTCTAATTTATTTGTTCCTATCCATATTGGATATTTAGACCATTTTATTAAATTTTCTTCCCACTCTGGTTCTATATTAAATCTAAGTGTTTTTTCTAAACCTAACTTCTTATGTACATTTAATGCATCTTTGACTTTAACGTGTAACACCACCGAATAAATTTTATCTTTATTATTCTCTAAATACCATACTGATTTATAATGACCATCTAATATATTTACTCGTCTTGAATTTTTTATCAATTCATCAAATTGTTCTGTATTATTATAATCAAAGTAAACAATTTCTATTTTTTCATCTACTTCTTTTACCTTCTTATCCATTCCCTCAACTACTGCAAAATGTTG
>MPLU02131767.1_pt1 | contig 17449 bp, 13 predicted proteins | sample 1617381 | NCBI WGS metagenome assembly MPLU02 (sample SAMN05944801, study PRJNA350692) | marine metagenome | biome: marine; feature: ODZ; material: water; isolation source: 90 m water sample filtered on 0.2 um supor filter | place: Pacific Ocean | collected 2012-04-08 | depth 90m m
CGGGTGCCGGTAGTCCCTCAAAAAAACGCACCCCGGGCAAGCCCAACACACACCCAAACCCCAGAAAACCGTGTTCCTCTCTCTCAATTTCCTTGGCCAATATTATGGTCACGTTCAATGAATCCCATAAGGCCATCAAGCCCAACTAGTCCGGTATCTTTTAAGGAGGATAACAGTTGCCTATGCTACATCTTGTGCCATGCCTTATTTTACAAGTAAGGACTCTTCCCAATTCAAACCGTGCCTGTGCCGGTTGCGATTGTTGTGAGTAGGAGGTGTTTCATTTGCCTTCAGCTTTCAATTCTGCATCACTTTTTGATATTAGTCGGGACTCAAAAAAGAATTCGGCCCAGATGGGGCGATGATCTGAGAGAGGTTTGCCATATTTCAACCACTCTGTTTTGTAACGAGTCATTTGAATTTCCTCTTCTGGACTATTATATGCGCTATCAATTATTCCCCCGTTTGTTACTTCTACGGCAAAAGTCCTACTCCTAAAGAAAATGTGATCAATCACTCCTGATTCATTCCCAGTCTCAATATGCTTATGGGTGCTGATCTTTGCCGTATCAATCGCAAGTTCCTTCCATATGGATTTCATCCCAACTGTTTTAATTGATTTCAAGGCTCCTTTGTCCAATTGATTATTTAGGTCTCCCAGAATGATCAGGTTATCATGCATAGAACCTCTGATCACGTTTTCTGCAATATAAACTGCTGCAGATTTCTGAACCTCGGGCTGGCCAGGTATGTGGGTTGAGTAAAGCATTAGCGGTACGCCCTTTATGTTAGTTTTTGCTGATACCAAAGATGCGGGTTTCCATCCTTTGGCGTTTATTTCAACTTCCCCCTTATCAAATAGTGGAAACCGACATAAAATCGACTTGTATTTATTCTTGTGATTGGCAGAGGAAACTTTGCCCACATGGACATGATGCATACCTAATACGCGACCAACACGGGCTGTCCAGTCGCCATCAGGCACTTCGTTGAAGCAAATAACATCCAAGTTATATGGTTTGAACATTTGCCCTATTGATTCAGGTTGTGCCCATAAACCAAATAGAACATTGTAAGTGGCAAATCGTATTTGGATTTTCTTTTGTGTATCTACATCTCTTTTGTGAATTGAAGTTTTTAAAAAAACTCCACTTTTTTCCATCTGAGACCGCGTAGTCGAAAAATATTGGCTCACTTGACATCCCATCAACAGCGCGGCTGCGATTGTTGTCACGACTGTTCGTTTCATTTTGCGTAAGTAATCATCGTGTTGAGAGCGGCTTCCAAGCCTATTTACTCATCGTTTCACCAAAGCCTCAATCGGGATTCGCTCGAACACCAAGTGTGCCCCGCTGCCTTCATAGACAATGCCGACGTGCCTGTCATCGACCCGGCTCAGGCTTGGATAGCCCTTGCCACGATCTTCATCGAGCAGCAGACGGTGCTTGGCCGGCCATGTCTTTCCCTCGTCGAAACTCACCTGGATACTTTGATTCGTCCGGCTCTTCTGCGAATGCGGGTTGGCGAACAGCAATACCGACTTCGACTTGCCGCCTTCACGGTAATCGAAACGGTACAGGCTGCCGTTGCAGTTGGGCTCGATGATGCCCATGCGATTGGTTGCATGCGGCGTCCATGTTCGGCCGAGGTCGCGTGTTACGGCGATGGTGCGAAACTTAGTCGGGCTCTCTGTGCGACAGTTTAATATCAGCGAGTCGTCGGCCAACTGCACTGCCTGGCACTCAGTGCTGCCAAACGATGCCGCCGAACTGACCGTCCACGACTTGCCGTGGTCTTGGCTGATAAGCAGATTGGAGAAGTGACGATCCGCCTCGTCGCGCCCCTGCGTGGGCATCACGAGCGTGCCGTCTCTTAACGAGATACCCTGCTGCGGCGATGGCGCATAAAGAATCCACCGCGGATCCTTCCACTCACGCGTCATATTCTCCGGCTTCGACCACGTTCGTCCGTCGTCAAGCGATCGGATCATCACGAATTGCGCGCTCCTGCCAATTTCATGCCCAGGCTCTGATCCGCCAGAATTCCACTGGTGCGTGCCTGCCCGACCGTTCATCCAAACCGCAAAGACAAAAATCTCGCCTGTTTCTGGGTCCACGATGATGCCCGGATCGCTGCAACCGTTTACCTCCTGTGGCATCCCGCGAAACGTGCCCATGTCCATGATGACCTGCTGCGCGCCCCAGGTTTGTCCCCCGTCGGTGCTGCGCAGGAGCCCGATGTCGATGTCCTCCTGCAGATCCTTGCTTCGCCTCCGCCGCATGTCGTAGACCGCCAGCAACGTTCCCTTGGCCGATGTCGCCAATGCCGGGATACGATAGGTATGCACCCCGTCATCCCAATGTCGCCGCAGTGCAATCCCGATACGCTTACGCACATTGGGTGTTTCATCCCGTGGCACCAATCGCCCTGCTGAAGTCTCGATCGATAGAACCCGCGCATCCATCTTGCCTGATAAATTTGCCGCCGCTTTTGCCCGACACGACAGCCAGAAATGATTCGGCCCGGCCCTCAGTCGAGCGTGCCCCTTGAATACAACCGACTTATGCGACCGCAGCCGTTCGCCAAACGGTTTCTGTGTGGAAAGGCCATCATCAACGTCCGTGAAATAAAACTGCAACGACTCCAGCTCCATCGCTCCTTCCAGCTCAACCGCGATGGCTTTCAACTGCACGAATGGCCTCTTCGCATTGATCGTGAGTTGCAGCAGCGAGCTGTGTTCATTACGAATCAACACCGGCCGTACCATTTGCCGTGTGACCGCCCCGATTTCCGTACAGCTCGCCAGTGGGGGAAGCAGCACCAAGGCAAAAACCAGGAGGTATTTCATTTAGCGCTCAAGTGGTGGAGTGGCTTGGTTTAGTTGATAGCGGGCGGCTTTACTTTGATGTTCACTTCCTCGACCTTAATGTTCACTTTGTCCAACCATTTCATCGCCTCAGCCGGCACTTTGGACTTTTGATCCTTGGTGTTGACCGGCCCATCAAAAACTACCTTTCCGTCTGAATTGATTACCTTGAGTGTGGCCTCTCCGTTTGTGTTTTTGTAATGCAATTTGCCTGTCTTTTGATCCTTGTCCACATAACTGATACTACTACTTACGGCGACGGAGTTAGAACTGGATACGGAGATGGAGTTAGAATCGGACGTGGATGAATCTTTCTTGCTTACCATATTAACTTTGTCGTTGCCGACCTTTTCTTCCACTTCCACATCCATGTAAGTGGCTGGCTTGATTTCCACCGTTGTGGCACAACCCACCAGCACCACGGCTGCAATTGTTGTGAGTAGGAGATGTTTCATTTCCCTTCAGATTTCAATTCTTTACTGTTCACCTCCTCGAACCACTTCATCGCCTCAGTTGGCATCTTGGACTTTTGCTTTTTGGTGTTGACCGGCCCTTCAAAAACTACCTTGCCGACTGAATTTATGACCTTAAGCGTCGCCTCTCCGTTTGCGTTCTTATAATGCAATTCACCTCTCTCTGTATCCTTGACCACATAACTTACACTACTGCTTACAGTATTGCTAACTGCAGAGGAGTCATTCTTCTTGGACTTGGAGTGCTTAGTTTTTGTCTTCTTAGTGGTGGCTTTTGAAAACGCTTTGACACCACCGACTAGGGGTAACTGAATGCTTGTCGCATCCAGGTCAATTGTCAATTCGGTGCCAGGATCTGGTCGTAATGTGAATTCACGATCACTAGACATGATCATCAACCCGATCTGTTGACCAACAGGAATCACTTGGTCATCAGGTTGCAGATCGAATGTCATGTTGTAAAAACGCCCCGGCACCAGCGGCTCGCTTTCAGTCAGCGATCGATGATTTTGTGGATCGGCCCACCCGCGCGTGATGATATTGTCAGTAATCTTGGCGTTCTTTTTGTCGTTCCAGGGCAGGGAAACCAGCCAGACAGACAGATTTGCAGCCGGTTTATTACTGGCGAGCTTGATCGTTATTCGCGGGGTTCCCGACAGATGAACCGCTTCGGTCAGTTTTCCCGATAAATACATTAGCCGATGCTCTGTCCAATCGGCCTGAGCTAGCGCTGCGCCGCTAAATGAAAAGTTATCGACTACAGTTTCGGTGCCCTGGTTTGAATTCGTTACAGTTGTCAACTTACCCATTTCAGGTGCCCCCGCAACAAGTTGAAAAGTGACCGGGGATGCCGCCGGGTTAGGATAATCCTCGTAGGATTTCGGTTTGTTTCTGTCGGACCCTTCTCGGACAATCCAAGCTCGTGCGTCTTTTTCAACCTTGTTTTCCACACCATGAAGATACCGCGTAAACCAGCGGTTCATCAATTTGATGGGCGGTGGTCCGCCGTGGCCACCCTGATGGTAATACGCTTGGACTGGGACGCCTTTTTCTTTGAGCGCTTGATAGATCCGGTTGCTATGTTCGGGCATCACATTCCAATCATTAAACGCATGCGACATCAACACTGCGGCTTTTACTGGTTCCAAGTCGTTAAGATAATCTCGACCAGCCCAAAATTTATTGTAGTCACCGGTTGCTCGATCAATACCACTGGCCATGTCTTTATCTCGAACATTACAGTTGCAGTATTCGTGTTTCTTTGGATCGCCGCTATTGATAAAGTCGTACAGCACATCGATGTCCTCTCCCATGTAACCACCGGGCGAGCGCACCAATCCGTTGGAACGGTAGTAATGGTAATAGGATGTGTTTGGCGCGACCGGGATGATTGCCTCCAGACCTTCGACGCCGGTTGTTGCAGCAGCCAAGCACAAGGTACCGTTATATGACGTACCGATCATTCCCACCTTGCCAGTTGACCAACATGCTGTGACAGGTTGGTCGCCGTCTACTGTCGTGTATCCAGCCGCCCGCCCGTTTAGCCAGTCGATCACCGCCTTGGGGGCAAGCGATTCATTATCGCCGCCGACTGTCGGACACCCTTGTGACAGCCCGGTGCCTGGCGAAGACGAATGAACAACGGCAAAGCCGCGAGGCACCCAATCCTTAACGTGTCCTTTTGATATGATCGGTCGCTCGCCCTTCCGTTTAGCTGATGGAGCCTCCTTGCGCTTTGGTGGATCCTCCCCTAATTCCTGTCTGGGGTCCCACATGAAACCGTGAACCGGTTTGGCGGTGCCTGCAAAATACGGACTTGAGTTATAGACTACCGGCACCTTCAAATCTTCGGTGTCAGTTTGCCTCGGACGCGTCACATCCACGTGCATTCGATCCTTCTTGCCGTCTCCGTCGGAATCAAATTCGGTTTCAACCCATAAGTCCTGGCGGATCCACATGTCGGGGTCTTTAAACCTAGGCACGATTTGTGTTTCTCCGTCTTTAATGATTGGCACCGCTTTTTTCGGGGATTCCGGTTTTGAATCCTCGGCGAACGATGAATGGAAAGCAAAGAACAAAGCCGAAAGACAAAACTTCTCCACCAAACGAAAGCACTCATTTGAAAGTGGTGTTTTCATAGCGGAGCAACAATTGTCCCCACAGTCGAAGTTTTCAAGGTGTTTTAACTTTTGTCCCAGAGACGGTTTTAGATATTTCCCTGCCTGTTGTCTTTGCCGTATGCCTCGATGTCCAGCGCAACGGCTGACGGCGACACGCATCTGGTAACGGTTACCGCTTCCACAACGGCTGGCTACGCCGCTGGGATGCCAATGACAGCCATCCAATGAGAGGTGTCAGCAAATTTCCAGCTTGGCCAAAAGCTTGTTATTCCTTCACCCAATCCGGTGTGCCAAACCAGTCGTGCATTTCCTTGGTGAAGGGGGAGACCACTTCCGGCGGCTCGGGGATGTGGCCACGGTCGTTTGTGGAAATCGTCCACGTGTCCAAGGCGGCACGGAGACGTTTTAAGGCGGCTTGGTGGGTGGCATCAGATGAGACAGCCAGGTTACGGATTTCGTGGGGATCAGCCTGGGTATCGTAAAGCATCTCGCGCGGGAACGGTTCCATAAGGTCGGCAGCGGGGCCAGTGAGTTTGCCCTGCGCATGCAGGCGGCGCATGAGCGGCTTAACCAGAAAACATTTCTCCTTGTAACGATTGAGCGTCAGAAAGCCGGCGCCGGGTGTGTAGTTGCGGATGTAGTGAAAGCGCTCATCATGGACGGATCGCAGCCGCACCTCCGTTTCGTCGATGCGGTCGCGCGCGGCGAAGGCATAGGTGCGCACCGGCTCGGCATCTCTCCCAAGGAACACGCGGCTCTGCATGCCGAACGGCTTGGGGATGCCGGCCATCCAGAGTGTGGTGGCGGAGAGGTCGAGCAGGCTGAGCACCTGTTCATCCACGCGACCGGGGGCGACCTGTGCGGGAGCGGTGACGCGCTTGGGCCAGCGGATGATCATCGGCACGTGCAGACCGCTATCCCAGCACCAGTGGATGCCGCGGGCATCGAGCCGGCCGTTATCGGCGAAGAAAACGACGATGGTGCTTTCGCTGAGGCCGTCCTTTTTCAACTGCTCCAAAATCCAGCCGATGCGCACATCGGTGCCGGTGACGGAGTTGAGGTAGCGGGCCCATTCTTCGCGGGTCGTTTTGTGGTCGGGATAATACGGCGGCGGCGTGACGTTCTCCGGAGTGGCCACCTTGGGATGCCACTCCTCGCCGACCCATTTCACGCGAGGCTTCTCGGCGGATTTGCGGTCGTAAATATCGTACTCGGCCTCGGGCATGTTGACCTGCGCAAAGAACGGCTGCTTCTTTTTCAGGTCGCCCCAGTCCTTGCCGACGTACACGGGGCCTTCTGCGGCGAAATTCAAATCCAGTTTGCCCGTGCCCACCTCGCGTTCGCCGATGTGCGTGATGTTCGCCGTGTGATAGCCGGCGTCCCGCAGCAGATGCGTGATCGGCCGCACGCCGGCCGGCAGCCGCCAGCCATCCGTGCGATGGCTGCGCATGTGATGCATGTCCGTGGTGGTGGCGTACCAACCGGTCATCAACGCACTGCGGCTCGGCGCACACACCGGCGAAGTGGAATACACTTTCGTGTATCGTGTGCCCTCCCTGGCCAAACTGTCGAGGTTGGGTGTGCTGACGTTCTTCTGTCCGTAGCAGGCGAGGTCGAGAGAGAAATTCTCGCCGACAATCCAGAGGATGTTGGGTTTTTCGGCAGCATCGGCTTGGTTAAGGGCGATCAAGCCAACCAAAGCCAAGCCAACCAAACGAAATGATTTGGTTAAGTTGTCAAACTGGTGAATCCTTAAAATCGTTTTCATTGCACTGAACAACGACATCCTAACAGGAATCGTCACAGAATTGAACGCCAAACGGCATTGGCCCTGTTGACTACTTGGCCTAGGGTCAATGGTGGCATAAGTTCAGCGCATGCGTTCCTGCAATTTCAGTTTCTTTTGTCTGCTGTTTGGCTTGGTTGTTACTTTTACTCAAGTGCTTGGCCAAAAGGTGAATTCACTGGATGACCTTCAGGTATTGGAGGGGGATCAGCGGCAGTTGCTCTGGAACCATCTTGCATCTCAATGTGACCGATTGGATCTACAACGTGCCGAACGCCTGGCCAAGGCTCTCAAGTCGCCGGCCGCGCTGAAGCACCACTTGACCAAACTTCGTGATGATTACCACAATATTTTGGGCTCCTTCCCCAAGAAACTGCCGCTTAATGCCAAGGTCACTGGCAAACTGGACGGCAGCAGTTATCGCGTTGAGAAGGTTTTGTTCGAAAGTCTACCGAATCATCATGTCACCGCCCTGCTCTATCTGCCGGCAAATGGCGATGGACCTTGGCCCGGGGTATTGTTCGCATGCGGTCATTCAGCCAACGGCAAGGCGTATCCGCCGTATCAAACCGCCTGTGCGTTACTTGCACAAAACGGGTTTGTGGTGCTGAGCTACGATCCGATCTCGCAAGGCGAACGAACACAACTGCCCAAGGCGGCGCGCTACGGCACCACCACCCATACGCTGCTCAACCACGGGGCACGGCTCACCGGGCGCAGCGTGGTTTGGTATTCCGCGTGGGACGGCATTCGGTCGATCGACTACCTCCTCTCACGGCCGGAAGTGGATCGCTCCAAGCCGGTCGGCATGACCGGCACCAGCGGGGGCGGCACCCAGACAACCTTCCTGATGGCGTTCGACGATCGGATCGGGCCCGCGGCGCCTTCCTGCTACACCATGCAGCGCACAGATAAATTCCACGGCAAAAGCGGTCCGGCGGACGGTTGCCAGCATCTGGCAGGCGAGGGGCTTTATGGAATCGACCACATCGATTACTCGTTGATGCGCTTCCCTCGACCCACGGCCATCCTCGCTGCGACCCAGGACTTTTTTGAAATCGATTCCACCCGCGAGACGGTGCGTGACGCGAAGGCAGTCTTTGGCGCGCTTGGCCAAGCGGACAGATTCGCGTTCTTCGAGGCCGACACGACGCATGGCATGCATGTCGGGCACCGACAGGAAGCCACTCGCTGGATGCGCCAATGGCTTTACAACGATTCGAGCCCGGTCACCGAGCCGAAGGACATCCTACTGTTCACCGACGCCGAACTGCAGGTAACCCGCACGGGGCAGGTCCATAACGATTTCCCAGACGAAGCCAACGTCGCCGATATCAGCCTACGCCTGGCCAACCGGTTGGAAACCAAGCGGAGACATTTCTGGGCTAGCAACCCTGCCAAGGCGTTGGCGAAGGTGCGCAAATTGATCGGCCTGCCCGAGAACCTCCCGCAGCCCAGGGTGGAGCGTGGTGGCCAAGCCCAAACCAACTGGGCGCGTATCGACAAATTCACGCTCCAGCGCACCGGCGACATGCCGGTACCGGCCCTGCTCTTTCGGCCGCCCGGTAACACCAGCCACGCACTTGATGTGGTCGTTTATGCCGACGACCGCGGCATGCGGAGCGCCGCCCACGCCAACGGCCCGATCCGGAAATTGGTGAACGAGTCGACAGCGGTGTTTGCCGTGGATCTGCGCGGCCTCGGCGAGACGCGTGACCAGGGTAGCAACGCCAAATACCACAGCCACTCGCACCGGGTCGGCAACGTGGCCACACACATTGGGCAACCACTGCTTGGCCAACGCGTCCGCGATTTGTTGTCGGTCGTCGACTACCTCAATCAAGTCGGTAGTGAACGTGTTCGCAGTATTCGCATGATCGGCGTCGGTTCCGCCGGGCCGGTGGCACTGCACGCCGCGGCGTTGGATGCGCGGATCAGCAAGGTCGAACTACGCAACCCGGCGCTGAACAGCTGGGTGGACGACGTCGTGGCCCAGCCGCTCCACCGCGAGATGGTCGACCACGTGGTGCCCGGCGCCCTCACCTGGTACGATCTCCCGGACCTCGCCCGCCAACTCGGCGCCCGGCTTAGAACTCGATGAACTTGGGGGTGATTTTGCCGTGGTCGATGGTTAGGCGAACCATGCTTGGCCGATAATCCCCGCGCGGCTGCGTCACCGAGCCGGGATTGAGGAACAGAACACCGCCGAGAGTCTCGCAGAACGGCATGTGCGTGTGTCCAAAGACGACAACGTCCGGCTCGATGCGCTTGAGCCGCTCGCGCAACGATGCCTCGAGTCGGTGCGGATCGACGATGTGCTGCACAAAAAACTTTTTACTGCCGAGCGTCGCCACGGCGGACTCGTTGATCGGCATGTCGCCGTCGGTGTTGCCGAGAACGGCGGTGGTTGGCGCGATGGATTCCATGTCGAGCACGAGCCTGTAAGGGCCAATGTCACCGGCGTGAATGATGGCATCGACGCCGGCCAGCGACTCGGCGATGTGCGGTGGCCAATCGCTGTGATTGTCGGAAAGGATTCCGATGGTCGTCATGCTGCCTCGGGGCTGGGTTCGGGTGGGGCTTCGGTCTCCTCCTCGTCGTCAGTTTCGGGCTCCGGCGCATCGTCGATCGCCTCGCTCCATTTCATTGCCCCGGCGAACAGGCCGGTGAACAGGCCGGTGCCGAGCAGCGACTTGAGACCAAACAACCACGTCGGCGGAAAACCGGGCAGACCAACGGTCATCGCCTGCACCCAGCCGGCGATCGTCTTGGCATAGGCTGGGTTGACCATCCACGAGACGGTGTTGCTGACGAGGTAAAACAGCAGCGCACCAATCAGCGTGCCGAGGAACACCCGGCCGTAGCTCCGGCGCCTGGCCAGCCACTTGGCCAGAACGACGAACAGCGCGAGGATCATCCAATTCACAACCAACTCCGGCACCATCACCGACATGTTGTAGTGGAAAAGATTTAGCAGGATGTCAGTGACGATGATGGTGGCCAGCGGCAGCACCCAGCCCATCCAGCCGGGCAGCCAAAATGCCGCACAAAACAGCAGCGCGTGCGCGGCACTGAAGTTTTGCGGAAGCATGCCGGGCCACCGACTCGCCACGAAGACGAGCATCAACACCAGCGGCATCCATGTTTTGCGCTCCACGCCCCGATGTTACCCAAGCGCTTGACCAATCGCAAACCGGCTGCTTGCCCGCACACCTGGCCAAGAGTAGGCTGCCCCGCGATATGATGGACAATTCACCCCCTGTAATTTCACCCGGGCCAAGTCCGGCACCGGCCAGGAAAAGCCGGGGCTTGATGTGGTTCTCCCTGTGCTTGTTGGGTTGCCTGCTGCTGAGCGGCTTCCTCCTCATTGTCGTGCTGGCCATCGGCTCCGCCGGCATGTCGCTTGGCTCCAGCGACTCCAGCTATGTCGAGGAAGCCACCCTTCGAGACAACGACAGCAAAAACAAGATTGCTGTAATCGATCTCGCCGGCCTGATCGCCAGTTTCAGTGTCGATGCCAGCGGGAATAATATGGTCGAGTCGATCCGGCGGCAGTTCAAATGGGCGCGGGATGATGACAATGTGAAGGCGGTGCTGTTCCGCATCAACTCCCCCGGCGGCGAGGTGTTGGCGTCGGATCACATTTACGAAATTATCCGCGATTTTCAGGACGAATGCGACAAACCGGTGGTCGCCGTGATGGGTGCGCTGGCGGCGTCGGGCGGGTACTACGTCGCTGCGCCGTGCAACTGGATCATCGCGCACGAGTTGACGATCACCGGCAGCATCGGCGTGATCATGCAGGGCTACAATCTGCGCAACCTGATGGACAAGGTCGGCGTACGGCCGATGGTATTCAAGAGTGGCAAGCACAAGGACATGCTCAGCTACGACAAGCGCGAGGAGGACATCACGCCGGAGGAACGCAAAATCGTGCAGGATCTGATCGACGAGACATTTGGGCGTTTCAAAAAAATCGTGCGCGAAGGCCGCGATCTCGAGCGGCGAAACAAACCCGATGATGGCAAAGCACTCGCCGACAACTGGGAGGACTTCGCCGATGGCCGAATCCTCTCCGGCACGCAGGCGCTTGGCCAAGGTTTCGTGGACAAACTTGGCAACCTCGACACCGCCACCGAACAGGCACTGTCGCTGGCCGGCATTCCCGATGCAGACCTGATCCAGTACCGCCAACCGTTGAATCTAGCAAACCTGTTTCAGCTTTTCGGCAAGAGCGAGGCCAAGGAGATAAAAATCGACCTCGGCGTGGACCTCCCCAAGCTCAAAGCCGGCCGGCTCTACTTCCTCTCACCATTGCTGCTGTATTAACCGACGGAACGCTTGGCCAAGCGCTACTCCAAAAGTAAGAAAAGCCGACCAAGCGGTCGGCTTCTACTGTTTGGGTCAACGGGTTGCTACGAAATCTACTGCCTCCGCCGTTGCCGAGGCCGCGTTGACGCAGGATCCTCGGCGGGCAACCTGTACTGACCGCGGAGTCGCTGCAACTCGTTCTCGAGTCGCGTTTGAACCCCGGCGTATTCCGCGCGGCCGTGGAGGCTTTGCAACTCGTTCGGGTCGGCGGTGAGGTCGAACAGCTCCCACTGTTTGTTTTCGTAAAAGTTAATCAGCTTGTAGTTACCATCGGTCACCCCGTAATGGCGGGCCACGCTGTGCGCGCCGGGGAACTCATAGTAGTGGTAGTAAAACGCCTTGCGCCAGTTGGCGGGCGTCTCGCCCTTGAGCAGCGGCACGAGGCTGCGACCCTGCATATCGCTTGGGATGTCCGCACCTGCGATCTCGAGGAACGTCTCGGCGAAGTCGAGATTCGAAACGATGTCGTTGTTGATACTGCCAGCCTCGATCACGCCGGGCCAGCGCACCATGAACGGCATCACGAGCGACTCCTCGTACATCCAGCGCTTGTCGTACCAGCCGTGCTCGCCCAGGTACCAGCCCTGATCGGACGAGTAAATGACGATCGTGTTTTCGGCGAGGCCGGTGTCGTCGAGGTACTTGAGCACGCGGCCGATATTGTCGTCCACCGACTGCACGCAGCGCAAATAATCCTTGATGTAACGCTGATACATCCACTTGACCTTGGCCTTGCCCTGCAGGTTGGCTTTGCGGAACGCTTCGTTCTTCGGGCCGTAAGCGGTGTCCCAGGTTTTTTTCTGCTCCGGCGTCAGGTTGTTCGGGCCGGCATTGAGCTTGAGATCGTTTTCGGAGAGATGCCGCGCAACGGTCATCGCTTGGCTGCTGGCGGCGGAGGTGCGGCCGGAGTAGTCGTCCCATAGCGTCTCCGGCTCGGGGATTTCCACGTCGTCGAACGTGTTGAGGTGTGCCGGGCCGGGCTGCCAGTTGCGGTGCGGTGCCTTGTGCTGGAGCATCAGCATGAACGGCTTGTCGGTGGCGCGATCATTCTTCAACCACGCAAGCGCCTTGTCGGTGACGATGTCCGTCGTGTAGCCGGTGTTTTTCTCGACGACCACTTCGCCCGCGTCGTTGGTCGTACGCATTGGCGGATTGTAATACGGCCCCTGCCCGATCAGGACGTCGAAGTAATCGAAGCCGGTCGGCACGCTCTTGAGGTGCCATTTGCCGATCATCGCCGTCTCGTAGCCCACCTTGCGCAGCAGCTTGGGAAACGTCTGCTGCGAGCCGTCGAACGGCGTGCGGCCGTTCATCAAAAGCCCGTTCAAGTGACTGTACTTGCCGGTGAGGATCACCGCGCGGCTTGGCCCGCAGATCGAGTTAGTGACGTAACACTTGCGGAAACGCATGCCCTCCTGCGCGATACGATCCATGTGCGGCGTCCTGTTGATGCGCGAGCCATACGCGCTGATCGCCCGCGCCGAGTGGTCGTCGGTGAAAATGAAGAGGACATTCGGTCGCTTGGCTGCCTCGGCCTCCGGCGCGGCCACCAGGCCGCAAACCAAGCCAAGCGCCACCAGCGCCACGGTTTTTTTAATCATGTGTTTCATGGAAAGATCAATCTCCCAGCCAAGCCCCCAAACCCGGTACTGGTAAAGGCGGCAATATAGCCAGGCCGCACCCTCTTGGCCAAGCGCAAATGCTACTCCACAAACTCCAGCTCCGGCAACTCGGGTACAACACCCATCTCGTGGCCCCGGCGCAAGAAACGCCGGATCGACTCGCGGCCGGGTTCGCCGTAGTCGAGCGTCCAATCGTTCACGTACATGCCGACGAACTTGTCCGCCAAGTCGATGCCCATGTCGCGGGCGTATTGCAGCGAGTGCTCCACCGCCTCGGCGCGGTGCTCGAGGCTGTACCGGATGCTGCGCTCGAGCACGTCGGATATCACCTTGCGCTCCTCCGGCGGGATGCGTTTGTGAATAACATTGCCGCCGAGCGGCAACGGCAGGCCGTCGTTCTCGCGGCCCCACCACACGCCAAAATCCTCGCAGCAAACGAGCCCCTCGTTCTCAAACGTCAACTGGCCCTCGTGGATGATCAACCCGACATCGGCGAGTCCTTCGTTGACGGTCTTGAAAATTTCGTCGAACGGCACCACAGTGTAGTCGATCTGCTCTCCTTTTTTGCCGAGCCAAAGTTGCAGCGCGAGAAACGCGCTCGTCATCGTGCCCGGCACCGCGATGCGGAGCGAAGCAATTTCCTGTCTCGAGAATTTCTCGCGCGCCACCAGCATCGGCCCGTAGCCGTCGCCCATGCTCGCGCCGCTCGGCAACAGCGCGTACTCGCCACACACATGCGCGTAGGCGTGGATGCTGATCGCCGAGATGTCGAGCTCTCCCCGGTTCGCCCGCTCGTTCAGCGTTTGGATGTCCTGCAGGATATGCTCGAAGTCGTAACCGCCGTCATCGATTAGCCCCTTGGCCAGGCCATAAAACATGAACGCGTCGTCCGGATCGGGCGAGTGTCCCAACGTGAGTTTTCGTTTTTCCACGGGCAGGACGGTAGGCGCGGAGCTGCAATTTGTCACGCCACCGCTTGGCCGAGAGCGGCCCTAAAAAACCCTTCCCTGTCAATGATAGTTCAGGTAGGAATCCCTCCGTAAAGCAGCCCATGTCCACCGAAGTCTTCATCAGCTACGCAGCCAAGGATCGCACCCGCGTCCTCGACCTCGTCGAGCGCCTGCGCGCCGCCGGTGTCTCGGTGTGGATCGACCAAATGGGTATCGAGGGCGCCACGATGTGGAGCCAGGAAATCGTCGCCGCCATTCGCAGCTGCAAGGTGCTCATCCTCGCCATTTCCGAAAACTCGGCAGGCTCGGAAAATGTCGTCAAGGAAGTCGCGCTGGCCTCCGAGGGGCGCAAACGCATTCTGCCCGTCTACATCGAGCAGGCCGAGATCCCGGAATCGATGGCATATCAGCTCGCTGGCATTCAGCGCATCGAGTTTTTTGAGGGACGGGAGGATTTGGCCCTACAAGCAGTCATCCGCGCGTTGGCCAAGCTGGACGTGACCGTCCACGACGAAGCCAGCGCCGCCGCCGCAAACACGCCGGGCTCTGCCTCACACGGGCCAAGCCACCCCACCGGCAGAGCCCAAGCCAAGGGTCAAGCCGCCGTTTGGCTGAAAGTGGCCGGTGTGGTTGTTGGCCTCGCCCTGCTTGGCTTCGCGGGAACATTCTTTTTCGGCAGCAATACAACGACCGCGCCAATGCCAATCGCACTTGGCCAAGCGCAAACCAACACAACCGAACAGGCAACCCTCGACACCAATCGCGTGGTGGTGCTGCCGTTCAAGGTGATCGGCGGCGAGAAGGATTCCGAGGACTTGGGCTACGGTCTGGTCTCCACGCTGACCAGCAAACTGCAACCGCTTAAGAATCTGGTCGTCATCGCGCACGAGTCGGCGCGGAAGTTCAAAGACAGCGACCAGTCGCCTAACGAGATTGGCCAGGCGCTACAGGTGGGCACCATCGTTACCGGTGATATCCAAACCGGCGGTAACAATGTGCAGGTAAACATCCGGGTGATCGACGCGAACACGAAAGCGCTTGGATGGGGCAGCACCTTCACAAAAACCAAGGAAGATTTCCTCGATCTGCAAAACGAGATCGCCACCAAGCTCGCCAGCGAACTCAAAGGCGGCCTCGACGACGCCGAATCCCAGCAACTTGCTCAAAAAGCGACCGAAAACCTCGATGCCCAAGCCGAGTACCAGGCCGGTCGCCGCGAATGGAACAAACGGAGTAAGGAAGGCTTTGATAATGCCATCGCACATTTCGAAAAAGCCATCAAGCTCGACCCCGATTATGCCGAGCCCTATGTGGGTATGGCAGATACATACGCGCTGTTGCCCCACTACAATTATGCAACCCCGGATACAGCAATGCCGATGGCCAAAGAATATGCCCTAAAAGCGATTGAGATTGATCCAAATATGGCAAGCGCATACACCTCGATTGCATTTGTATTACACTGTTATGAATTCAACTGGAACTTGGCTGAAGAGAATTATAAAAAAGCGAGCCAACTGAACCCCAATTATCCCACCGGGCATCACTGGTATGGCTTATACCTCACCCATGTGGGAAGGGCAGAAGAAGCAATTCCGGTTCTAAAAAAAGGCGTTGAATTAGATCCTTCTTCCATGATTTTAAAAAGTGCTCTCACAGCGGCTTACTGGAATGCGGGGCAAAACGAAATGGCTTTGAAGGGGGCCGATAATGTATTCCAAAACGACCCCTATTTCATCCCGGGTTTAAGAATGAAGTATAGTTGGCTTCGCATCGATGCATAGGAAAAAGCCGTGAAGCATTTAAACGAAGCGATACTTGTCTACCCAAATCAACCCTTGATCCTTCAGGCGATTTTTGAGGTGCATTGGGCCGCAGGACGGCGCGAGGAGGCCAAGGATCAATTAATTGAACTGCATGCCCGGTTTCACGATTCATTCAACAAATGTCATTTTGCTGAAATATATTTCCGCATGGGAAAAGAGGAGCATGCATATCGTTTGCTCGATGAAGGCATTCGATCAAAAGAAGTTGTGGTTCCTTACATAGGCTCAATCCCCTCCCTGAAAAAATACCAGTCACAACCTCGCTTCCGAAAGTTGTTTAAAAAAATCAACCATCCGTTGTATGTGGATTAGCTCATATTCATTTTTTCGACCATGAAATCCAAATCTCTACTACTCGGATTGGCGCTTGGCCAAGCGGTTGGCTTGTCGACGTTGGCAGATGACTGGCCACAGTGGCTCGGGGCCAAGCGCGACGGGGTCTGGCGTGAGAGTGGCATCATCAAAGGATTTCCCGATGGCGGGCCGAAGGTTAATTGGCGGGTGCCAATCGGCGGCGGCTACGCCGGACCGGCCGTGGCCAATGGGAAGGTTTACGTGACCGACCGGCAACTGGCCAAGGATGCCACCAACCCGGACAATCCGTTTGCCCGTGGGCACATTCCCGGCTCGGAGCGGGTGATTTGTCTCGACGAAAAAACCGGCCGCCAACTCTGGATGCACGAGTACGACTGCGGCTACACGGTCAGTTATCCGGCCGGGCCTCGCACGACGCCGACAGTGGATGGCGACCGCGTTTACACGCTCGGCGCTGAGGGCAACCTCCTCTGTCTCAACGCCGACTCCGGCAAGGTAATTTGGCAAAAGGATTTCAAGACGGAGTACGGTGTCAAGACACCGGTCTGGGGCTTTGCCGCCCACCCTCTCGTGCGCGGCGGGCACTTGATCTGCCTCGCTCGAGGCGACGGCTCGACGGTGGTTTGCTATGACAAACTGAGCGGTAAGGAGGTCTGGCGAAGCCTCACCGCCAAGGAGCCGGGCTATTGTCCGCCGACGCTGATCCATGCCGGCGGTGTGGAGCAATTGATCATCTGGCACCCGGAGTCACTCAACTCGCTCAATCCGGACACCGGCAAGGTTTACTGGTCGGAACCGTTCCGGGTGCGTTCCGGTCTGTCGATCCCCACCCCGCGCCAGCTTGGCAACCGCTTGTTCATTACCGCGTTTTACAACGGGTCGATGATGATGAATCTCGACCCGAACAAACCAGAAGCCACGCTGGCGTGGAAGAGCAAGCGCGCCAGCGAAAAAAACACAGAAGAGCTGCACAGCATCATGCCGACACCCTTTTTTGAGGACAACCACATCTACGGCGTTTGCAGCTACGGGCAGTTGCGCTGTCTGCGCGCCGACACCGGCGAGCGGGTCTGGGAGGATCTCACCGCCACTCGCGGCGGAGTGGAGGCGCGCTGGGCCA
>MPLU02325315.1_pt1 | contig 17439 bp, 30 predicted proteins | sample 1617381 | NCBI WGS metagenome assembly MPLU02 (sample SAMN05944801, study PRJNA350692) | marine metagenome | biome: marine; feature: ODZ; material: water; isolation source: 90 m water sample filtered on 0.2 um supor filter | place: Pacific Ocean | collected 2012-04-08 | depth 90m m
CAAAAGCCATTATTTACCTCCTCCACTAGAAGTTTGAGTTTGACTTATTGGAGCAGGTGCTCCATAAGCTGCTGATAAATAAGATTGAAGTTTTTGCTGTGGTTGATTTTGACCAAAGTCATATCTAGCAATATCACTTTGTAATTCTTTTAATGCTTGATTTTCTTGTGCTTGACCTACATTCATTAACTGTTGAATGTCTGAATAATCTTGTCCTGCTAGTGTACCTGCTTGATTAATAGCTGCATCTTGTCTAGCTCTTTCGTTTGCATAATTTTGATAAGCTAATTCTGAACCTCTTTGTGATAAAGCATTAGCTAGATTTTCTGTTGCTGTAGATTCTAATTCACCCATAGCTCCAGACCCATATCTACCAGATTGAGCTGTTCTTCCACCAATATCTCTAATAGCTTTGTTAAATTCTGATACAACAGGTTTAGCTGCACTTGCCATCATAGATGCAAAGTAAGGATTAGTTGCTGCTAATCTATCGCCTTGTATTGTACTTAATGCTTGTGATTGTGCTGCTGGAATTAATGGACTACCTGCCCTTGCTCTTGCTTCTGCTAATCCTAATGCTTCTTTTGTTTGTGCTGATTGGTCTACATAAGTTTGTCCAGGATAATATACAGGTCCAGCTGATTTATAGAGATCTTTTGATTCTTCTAAACCATAAGTTATATAAGGCAATATTGCAGGATCAATATTTTGATTGGTTGTTTGTGTTTGACCACCTCCACCACCTTTATATTCTTTTAATCCTGTAATCGCATTTATAGTTCCAGAACCACCATGCGTTATAAGTAAGTTAGATTCCCATTTATTTATATGTGCAAGTTCTGTATCGCCATCATTTCCTAAAGATGCTATATCTTTATAAAGTAATTTTAATAACCAAACTTTAAAACAGATTGGTAAGAATTTCATAATTTCAGCTCCATTAATGTATATTTTTTTTCATAACCATATAGCCTATTCCATAATCTAGCTATACTTTCAAATTTAGTAGAACCTTGTATTGCAGTTCCACCATTACTTTTTGCCCAGTTTTTAAATTGTTCAAATCCTGCTTTAGTGTTTTTACCACCTATATAAGTGATATAACAAACTCTGTCGTTAGGGTACATAATCCATTGGACAGTTAATGCACAAATACATTTATCATCTTTTAATAAAAGAAGTAATTGTTGCTGTCCTTGTGCTACTAATAATTTAAGTTGTTCAGCAGTAAATTCGCCACTACCTTTATCTAATGCTTTTTGTAGTAAAGGTTCAGCTAAATACCAAAATTGCTGCACATGGTTTGTAGGGACAATATATAATTTCATTCCACAATAATAACACTTAACCGACTATAATATAATCAAAATTTAGATCAGCATGAGCTGCACTTGTATGAGTTATTATTACACTTCCTTTTGCTTTAGTAGAAACATAAGGACTTTGTGCAGCGGCATTTGCAGTTAATGGTGATAATAAAAGAACACTATTAAAACCTAATCTTTCATCATTTAATGTTGTTGTTGTAGAACTAGCTGCTAAAGTAACAGAACCAGTATTATTTGTTTTACCATTCATTGCATTATTAGTTACTTCTGCAACTGCTCTAGGTTCGCCACCTTGATAGGGCAAAGTTCTGTACATTATCTATTGCCTTGTGGTTTAAAGTCTACATCTATAGCCATAGCTGTTTGCCAATTTCCAGTCGGCTCTACAGAAACTCTATGGTATCTTCCACCAGTTCTTATATTAGCTCTACCCTCTGATGTAGTTGTTACTGTTGTACCAAATATAACAGAATCATCTAATTCTCTACGACTAGCTATTGAAACATCTGCACTTCCATTATCTATTTGTGGTCTTAATAGATTAATAACAGAGTTATATCCATTTTCTAAATCAGTAGTTACTAATTGAGAATTATATGTTGAACCAGTAAAGGTTACAATTTTAGTATCTTTTGCTCCTGCAAATAAGAATTTACCACCTACCCATAATCTTGCATCTAATGATGCAGGCATTGTATCAATGTCGGTATACCCTAGAGTACCTAAACCTTCTAAAGTCGTTCCAGAGGTCGCTATATTGCCTAGAACAGTAGCTGTAGTTTCTACCCTAGACCATTTATCTATTGAAAAATTATAAACTAGCATACTTCTACCACCACCTACATTTGCATAATTCCATATAGCAATATTTAATGCAGGATTCACTGAAGCACTCATTTCATCTAATTTAGATAAATCACAGTCGCTAAAGAACCATCTATCGATCTTCTCATTCCCAATCGGTGTTACTTGATTACCATCACAAGAATAAAATCCATCATCACTTAAAAAGAATGATACTCCATTAAATTGACAAATAGAGTTTCCATTTAAACAACCTAATCCTCTTGATATATTATCCAGCTGAAAAAAGAGCGGGCTTCCAGAATATGACATTCTTGAAATTGATTTTTCTAGAAATACTAAACCAAATTCACCACCAGTTAATCCAACAACATTACCACCATCAGGAATAACTTGAGTATCAGATTGTGATGTAGAACCTGATGCCCAGTCGGTTTCATCATTAATATCCGACCATTGAACAGAAGTCTTACCTAATGTTCCAGCAGATAAATTTCCACAAACTACAAAATCTCTTACTGCTGTTATATGTTTTGCTATTGGTGAAGATGCTATATCTGCCCAAAGTGTAGATGTGCCTATTGTCCAAAATTGAATAACATTTGTTCCAGCTACTGCTAATACAGTTTTGCCGAATTGAATAAATCGCCATTTTGTAGCACCAGAATAACCACCTGATTTAGATTTATCTTCTAATGCTTCTGTAGTCGAATTAAATTTAAAAAGTTTAGTTTCGCCACCTGCAAATAAAACTACTTCTGAATCCCATTTTGCAACAAACACAGAATTAATATTTTCTGATGCTGCTCCACTAAAATCTTCTGAATTAGGAAATGGTTGATAGCCAATAGATACAGGAATAACATTTTTTGCATCATTAAGACTTCCAGCATTATCTGGTTGATCTGGATTCCAGTCATTAAAAAGCACTCTTTTAGTAGCCATTAGTTTATCTCTGTTCCTAAAATTGTTCCAGCAGCTACTTTTGTTGTATATGAAATACCATCTATAGCATAACCAGCTCTACCACCTAAATTTGTTCCATCAAAATCTGGATTAGGAGTTCCTCTAGCACCAGCTTGTCCTAAATTTCCACCTGCTCCACCTGTAGATGGTGATTGGGTTACAGTAGTAGCTAAAGAGCCACACCAAGCTAAACCAGCACCACCTAATGAATTGTTACCATCTGAAGTTGCTGCACAGTCAATATACCTATCTGGATTAGTAATTCCTGTTCCACCAACTCCATTAGTAATTCCTGCTCCACCACCACCAGCTCCTGTGTAAGAATACTCTGCATCACCAGTCCTATTTACTCTTCCACCTGAACCACCTCCACCACCACCACTTGCAACAGTGTGAGTGTTGGTAAGTTTAAGAGTATTTCTAGTATAAATAGCTGTTCCACCTGGTTGTCCTGGATTAGCTGCACCACTTGTTCCTGATACTCTATCCCCACCTGCTCCACCTGCACCTATAATTACACCATTATTTGTTAAATAAATAACAGAGCCTGATGCAAACCCATCTATTTTAAATGCTGGTACAGAAGTGCTAGATGCACTAATAGTTGCAGAACTTTCAATCGTTATAGCTGCTGAAATAGGAGTGGTTGGACTACCTAATTCTACAAATAAATCATAATCTACTTGATCAGTTGATATTGTTAAAGCATTAAATTGAGGATACCAAAAACCACCTTGTTTAACATAAACTTGTGTAGCTTGTTTCCATGTGCCATCATCTTTTACATGAATTTTAGATGGAACAACCCATGAGCCAGAATTTTTAACCGATATTGCCATTAGATTTGATACCAAACATCACCATTATTGCCACCACTAGGTGCAGATGATGATATTGTTTTTGTTCCTGTTGCGTTGCTACCTATATCTGTAACATTAATAGAGTTAATAGTTCCAGCAGTTGTCCATGTACCACCAGTAATTGCGACTGCATTAGATGCTTGAGCTGACATTGTGCCTAAAGCACCTACAGCAGTTGTAACAAAAGCTGTTGTAGCCACTTGAGTAGTATTTGTTGATGCTGAAGCAGTTGGAGCTGTTGGAATACCTGTTAATGTTGAAGTTCCATCTACTGTTAAATTTCCACCTACTGTTAAATTATCATTATCAGTACCAGCAGAAAAATCTTTTACTTGAGCCATTATTTCTCTCAAAGCATTGTTTATAGTAGCTGGTGGACAACCCTCGTTGATATTGATTCCACCTACATCTGTATTGTCACCTGCTGTTGTTGACCATTCTGATATTTTATCTCTACTCATTTTCTTGTTTATCCTCTAGTATTTTTAATATATCTTGATACATTTTTAATAATGAATCGTATTTTCTTTCAAGTTCTTTGCACTTTTTTTCACATTCATATAAAAGCGACAATTAACCTATCCTATTCCATGTATTTGAAGTTACAGGCACATCAGTCCAATTACTACCTTGAATATGTCCATCTGCTGTTAAATTAGCTGTTGATGATATAGATGCTGTTATTTTATAAGTAACTCCACCACTTGCAGTTACTGTTGTAGATGAAGCTATATCTGCTTTGCCTAATACAGTATACCCACCGATTCCTTGTAAATTAGCAGTTGCAGATATATCTGCTTCGCCTAACACAATTTGTCCGACTGTGGTTACAGCTAAATTTGCAGTACCACTTGCTGTAGCACTACCTGTTACTAATTGTCCAGCAGTAACTGCTTCTAAATTTGCAGTACCACTAATACTTCCTGTGCCGAGTACGATCTGACCTGCTGTAACAACAGCTAGATTTGCAGTCGCTGAAATATCAGCATCACCAGTTACAATTTGTCCTACTGTAACTACTGCTAAATTAGCAGTGCAAGATATAGATGCAACACCACTATGAACAGAGCTACCTAATGTACTATATGGCGACTGTGAAAATGTGGTTATGCCAAACATATATTATCCTTAAAATTTGTCTAAAGTTTTTTTAATTTTTTGTTCTATAGCAGGCATTAATCTTATTCCAGAGAAACCTATAAAGAAAGCTAATGCAGGAGCAAAAGTAGTATGTAAATCAAATGTAGCCATTAAAGGTGGGATAAATAATTCAACACTAACTATTGCTATACAAATATTAAGAAATAAATCTATTCTGGCTTTTTTTCTTTCCATTAACCAATTAATATGACGACCATTACCTTTTTTTGAATGTACTTTTTTATTGTTATAATTGAACAGACCACCAATAATAGAAAAGATAAAACAAACCTTTTTTAACCCTATAGTTAAGATTAAATATTCCATTATTAAAAAATACTATTCTGGTTTTGGGTTATCAGATTTTACTTTAGCTATAGCATCTTTCCATGTTGTTGTGTCATTTACACTATCCCAATATTGCATATCTAATTGGTCACCTATTGATGGATAAGCTGATTCTCTTGCACCAATCCAAGCAGTAGCTTCTGCTTCTGCATGAGCTGCTAATTGTTCTTCTGTCCAATCTACAACTTCTGTAGTTTGAGTTCCATCAGGATGGTTAGTTACTATTGTATTTTTTTCTGCTGCCATTTTATTGCTCCTAGTTAATTAATTATTTACACCCATAAACTTCTATTTTTCCATTATCAAATGTAGCTCCTGATTCCCAAGAGCAACTAACAGAGGTGCTAGAAGATGACCTTAAATTTGTTCCTATGTCATATCGTAAATGACCTGTACCACCACCTGTAAAATGAGAACCTGATGTAATTGGAGTGTTAGCTGGTGCTTGGGCACAGTGACCTATATTTGATCTTAAATCAAATATCATTTGTCCTATAGAACAATTCCCATTTGCTACTGCATCACCTACTGCATAATCAGAATTACCTGCTATACCAATTTGTAATTTTCTACTTCCACCTGTATCTGAATGACTAACTTGTGCAATAATAAAAATTAATACAGAATAAGAAGTAAAATCTAACCCTGTTATTGTTTGACTTGTGCCTGATGTTGTAGTCATTGTCCCCAAATGAGTTACCCCACCAGCAGCTGCCCATGAATTATCACCTCTTAAAAAAGTAGAGCTAGATGCTGTACCTGTTGCTGATAGATCTGCTAATGCAATAGACCCATCAGTTATTTTATTTACTCCAGTATCACCACTAATTATAGTTGCCATTATTATTTAACCCCATATATTTTAATTTGCCCAACATCAAATGTTTCACCACCATCCCAAGTAAATGTAATAGAAGTCGAAGATGTTGAAAGTGATTTATATACACCTGAATTATCACCTGGACCTGTAGATGTAACTATTGAAGTAGCACTTCTTGCTTGAGCAACTCTAAATACACTTGTAATTATGCCTGATGGTAACTGAAACCATGTTGTACCATACATTGCTTGTGAAGAACTACCACCTGCTGTTGTGTACATAAGATGAGCAGAACCACCATTAGCTGTTAGCTGTAATTTACCACCAGCACCAGTATTTCCTACAGAATAAGTATCAATTAAAAGAGATTTATAAGTAGATAAATCTAAAGTTCCTGTTGCAACTGATGTTCCTGATGTTGTATTTAATGTAGATAATAATGTCCATCCACCACCTGCAGGAATATCACTTGTTAAAGCCATTGTACCTGTACTTGCAGGCATTGTTATTGTATTTGTTCCTGATGCTGATGGAGCTGCTAAAGTTATAACTCCACTTGAATCACCTGATATTTTTACACTAGCCATTATTATTCCTTATTTAAGTCCATATACTGTTATTTGACCAACATCAAAAGTTTCGCCACCATCCCAATCAAACACTATAGATGTAGTTGAAGCTGAAAGGTCTTTATTAATACCACCATTAACACCATTATATGTTCTAGGACTAACTTGAGATTGACTTCTTGCTTCATCAACTTTGAAGTTACTTAAAAGAGCTCCTGTAGCTAAATCTTGAATATATAATCCATACATAGCTTTTGTAGCATTACCTGATGGATTACTATAAATAATTTGAGCAGTTCCACCATTGGGAGTAATTCGTAATCTACCTGCTGCACCACTATTACCTACTGAATCACCATATATAAAGATAGTTTTATATCCAGTTAAACTTATTGTACCTGTAGTTTGAGTTGTTCCAGATGTAGTAGTTAAAGTAGATAGTAATGTCATTCCACCACTAGATATTCCTGTTAATTGTGAACCATCACCAGTAAGACCTGTTGAATTAACTCCTGCTTTAGTTACTCCTGCCGATTGAAAAGATATTACACCAGAAGTGTCTGGAGTTATATCTAATCCACCAGATGATGTTTTTGCATTAATTATAGTTGCCATATTAAACTACACTCCATGTTGAGCCACTAGAAACAGTTACTGTTACACCACTTGCTACAGTAATTGGTCCAGCAGACATTCCATTATGATTTGCAGCTATTGTATAATTTGTAGCTACTTCATTTTTGTTTGTATAAATACCATTAGTCGCATTAAATTGTGGTGAGATTGCATCATTAGTAGAATCTTGAACAACAGCTTTTTCTGCTGGATAAGTACAAAATACATCACTTGTTCCAGCTAAAGTGATCTTGCTACCACTATTATTAGATTCTAATACTGTATCACGACTTAAAGTTGTACCTGATGCAGTATAAGTACCAAGACCTACTTCCCAATTATTACCACTTTTTATAGCGTAATAAGTTGTGTTGCTATTACCTATTTCAGCAAAGGACTGAAATCCAGTTGCTGCTCCAGCTAATGTCATAGTTCCTGTACCAGTAGTCGTAGTGGTTTCTTTTACTCTATCTTTTACAACGAGTGCCATGATTAATCCTCTATGCTAATGTTACTGTTAAATTGCCTGATGCTATTTTGAATACATCCCCTGAATCAATAGTTTTTGCTGCATCCAATGCTGTATGGTAAAGTAGGTTGCCACTAGAAGATGCATCCCAAAGACCTATCCATCCTACAGTTCCCCATGAGCCAGTAGCTGTTGGAAAGGTAGCATCTGCATCAGAAGCTACAGAACCACCTGTACCAGAAGCTGTTGCAAAAGAAGAAGCTACTCTAGCGTATGAACCACCAGAAACTTCTGTTCCAGTACCAGCATCTGTTGGGTTTGCTGTGTGTAAAGAAATGTATGGGTTATTTACTGCTGTAAAAGCTGACCCATTTAATGTTAAGTTTAGAAGCTTTACTTCTAAATAATCTGACATATCTGCCATAATAAATTACCTCGTTGTTAAAGTTATAGAAAGTGGTTGTGCAGGGTACTCGCCCTCTGCATCTGATTTATTTAAAGAATCTACTCCTCGATCATAAAGTGCTGCCCAAGTAGCAATTCTTTCATCATTCATCAAGAATGGTTCTGCTTCACCAAGTGCTGCATAAAGCAGTAAATCAGGTGTGTTTGCTAACCATAAGTTTGACGAAACTGTTGAACTCAAGTAATCAGGTTTAAAGAAATACAACATTTGAACTGTATATTCACCATCAGGAATTGGTGCAAATTGAAATTCACTTCCTAAAAGCGTATAGAAAGTTGGAATACCTGATGCTGTAGCTCTAGTATTTCTAAAGAAATTACTTGTGCTTTGAAAATTAACTGTTTGTATTGGGTCACTTGAAGATATATGAATATCTTTCATAGCCACAAAGTCTGCTGGTAATTCTACTGTAGCAGTTCCACCTGTGGTTGTTGTTGTAACCAATTTTAATGTTTGTCTAATACGCAAATCTCTACTTAATCTATCTTCTGCTAACCTAATAAATTCAGGTATAGATGCAGTTAAATCACTACGAGCTAAATAATTAGCTATTGTAGTTTGTAAAGTATCATAGTCTGTAAAAAATGCCATTTAGATTCTGCCCTGTTTTGTTCTAAAAAATCTATTGTCTGGATGATTTAGAAATTCTTTAAATTTTTTAACATCAATAACCTGAAACCCTTTCATAATCTTTTTATGGTTTAGATCATCAATTACTGTCATTGGTATAGATGCAATTTTATTATCAAACATTTCATTACCCCATCCTGATGATTTGGTAATAATTTCTTCTTTATTAGTTTCAATAATATCTGTTACATCTTGTTTTGTTTCTATCACATAACCATCATTGTCATGGTCATCATGTTTTGTTTGGTGTCTGTATTTTATTGGTTTTGACCAAGCGTTTTTAAACTTAAAATCTTGTGCCATAATTATCCTTAAAAATAGATATGCCCACCGAAGTGGGCAATACCTAAATACTTAATGTGTAATTAAGCGTTTAAATCAGCAACGATTGCGTGTGCTGCTTCATTATTTACTTGCAGAGTTAATTCTGTAAGCATTTGATGCTTTTCAGCATCACCAGTTTTAGCTAGTAAATTAGACTGGAATGGTCTTAAAGTTGCTAAAGACAACATTGTTGGGTCTAAAATAAGAGCTTGTTCACCATTGTTTGATGCATAATCAGAAGTCATGAATCTTTCTGGAATTACTGAAAGCATACCAAAATCTGATAGGTACACATCTGCTGCACCTACAATAGCTGCTGCTTTTGTAGTAGTACCTGCATTAGGTGTATTAACACGATTAGCTGCAATACCAGAAAAAGCTGATACTTTAATTTTCTGGTTAGGTGGAACAACTAACATAGTTGGACTACCACCTGAATTAAACGCTGCTTTCATAGCAGCTTTTAAAGCTACTTCTGTAAACGCTGCTGTAGTACCAGTTGAAGTTGCAGTTCTAGCTGCTGAACCAGGAGGATTCGCTGGAGCTGCTGGCGAACCTGTACCTACTGTAGTCCAGTTAGTTCTAATCCAAGTTTGAATAGAAGCCATCTTTGGTGCTGTACTACCTGCTGATGTTACTGGAGCAACATTACCAAGAATAGCGTACTCAATATCTCGTTTTAGTTCTTGACCTGCTTTAGCTAACTGATAAGCTGTTTCTGTCTTACGACCAGCTTTATCAACTGAATCAAGAGTACCAGTTACATTAACTGTTTTACCTAAAATTTGAGTTCTGTTAGTAGCTCTAACTGTAGGAACTGCTGTAAATGCTGCTGCATCTGCACCTTCGACAAGAGCTGTATTAGCTGCTGCACCTAGTGTATCTGTTTGCCACTCATGTAGAGTAGCTGTTGCTTTTGTTTTTCCGATAGAAGAAACTACAGGAGTTTCTGTCGGAGCAATATTGTATATGGTGTTGGATAAATCCTCACGCATACCAATTGCTTGATAAGTATGAAATGAAGCCATAGTTATATTTTCCTATTAAATAAAGTTTTCAAATAAAGCTGCTGCATCCCTAGCATCTCCAGTTCGCAGTAACCTGTTCTGTTGTTTTTTCTGTTTCTCGGTTACAGTCTGCTTTACTTTAGCTCCACCTTTTAAAGTTTTTGGAGCTTTTGCGACTTTCTTCTTTACACCTGATTTAGATGATTGAAGTTTATCCCATTGTGCTGCTTTGTGTAACACTAAAACATGGCGAGAATCATAGACTTGAGATAACTCTTCATCTGTGAAACCAACCTTTTTCCCATAATTGCGAATCTCATTTCTGATCTGTTCGCCTTTGGCTTTGTCTGAAAACTCTGGCAAGGATTGTGTTAGTTTTTGTGCTTCATTTGCTACAAACTTTTGCATTTCATCTGCCCTTACTGCGTTTTGCTCTTGAGCAAGGCGTTCTCGTTCAGATTGCACTTGTTGTAACTGTTCTTTCTTTTCGGTCATTTCTGCGACCTTAACTGCATATCCTATTGGGTCGTTCTCTTTCATAGCTGCTAAATCTTCTGGACTGTCATTAGTACCAGTCAAGAATTGTTCAACTGCTTGTAGTTTTTGAGCATAATCATCTCTTACTTTTCTAGCTTCAATAATAGCTTTAGCTTCTTGTTCAATGACTTTACGCTGTTCAGCTACTTCTTGAGTTTTTTTAGTGTAGTCAGAGCCAAGTTGATAAGATTTTTTAAGTTCATCAAGGGTAACTTCTTTTTCTTCACCTGCTGCTTTAACTGTGAAAGTTTGTTCTTCCTCAACTACTTCTTCATCTTCTTCAATCTCGGATTCATCTTCGACTTCAGCTTCTTCTTCTACTTCTTCAACTTCTTCAAGTTCTTCAGTTTCTGGTTCAGCTTCAGTTTCAGTTTCTTCTACTTCTGCTTCTTGTGTATCTTCTTCCTTTTCAGCTGGTTGCTCGTTAGAGTCCTCTGGTGTGGATAACATACCCTCAAATGCAGATGTTGCTTCGTCTACTGATAGAGGTAAATTACTGTTTCCACTTTCTACTGGTGTAGAAGTCGTGGTATCTTCACTCATTTTATTTCCTTATGCCATCTAGGTGTGGCGTTCCCATATAGGCAAAATGCCTATAATATTGTCCATGATTTATCCTTAATCTTGTCGCTATCGACTACAGATTGAAGTCTAGTCATCATGCTATCTATTGCCTTAATCCTTTGATAAGCTCTTTCTCTTGTAGCTACATCTTCTGGATTGGAATTTTCTATATCTGCGTAACACTCTTTAATCATCTCTTGTATTTCATTAATAAATGATTGAGTATTTAATACACTTTTTATTTCTGCTTGTTTATCCATTTAACCTGCAATGTTTTTAATTTTATCTAAAGCATTTATAAGTTCTTTAGATTCAGTTACTCTTGTTTTGTCATTATCGCTTTGTGATTTTTGTGCTAATTGCATTTCTTTAAGAGCCATTTCTTTTTCAAACTGCACTTCTTTTTGTTGCAGTTCTAACATTTCTTTTTGCACTTTTAATTCTAGCTCTTGTTTTTCTAATTCAAGTTGAGCCATATCAGATTGCATTTTCATTTCTGCTTTTTCTTTTTCTACTTGTGCAAGTATTTTAGCTGCTTCAGTATTAGGGTCTGATTGTGGATTTTCTGCTTGTTGTTGTGCTAATTGATCTGACTGTTCTTGTGTAATATCTTTTAAGAATCCAGATTCATCTTTAAATCCTGCCATGTTTACAAATTTAGCTAATGTATCTCTGTATTGTTTAAGACTTACTAATGGGTTTGCAAGACCATATTGAGTAAGCATTTGTTCTTGTTTATCCAGAACCATTTGCATAACACCTAATTGTTCAGATTTACTACCAGTACCTAAACCTACATTAACTGTTACATTGTATTCTGTGTTCCATTCTCTAGGATTCATTGGAACAAATTTATTATTAATTTTAATAATTCTTTCTTTGTCTTGGTATTTACATACAAGTTGTAAAATACCTTTCATTAAAGTTGTTATTCCTGTATCAGCAAAGATACGAGCTATAAGTTCTATTTTTCCCCCTGCTGCACTTGACATAGCAGCAACTGCTGTAGCTGTTACATTCTGTAATATGTTAGGGTCTAATCCTTGTGATGCTTCGCTTACACCTGTTCTTTTAGCTTGAACATCATCTAAATACTCAAGCATAGGAAATGATTGTCCAGCACTAGATTGTACTGTTAAAGGAACTAAAGCATTTGGATTCTTAATTCTAATTATTCCACCTGCTGTAGATGTAAGAAGATCATCTAAATTAACTTGTCCCTCAACTGCACCTACTCTGTAATTATTAGTTAGATATAAATTATCTAGCATTTGTCTAGTGATAGTAGATTGGATTAATTGTAAATCCATAGTTCTATCAGCTAATGATTCACCAAAGAATTTATGTGGTACTGGGAAAGGACATATAGAGTGGAATGGTTGATAATCACATTCTTCGTGCATTAATACTTTATTATCTGCGTAACAAACTCTATGCCTTTCAGCTACACCATCACCATCTAAATCAGCACGAACATAACATTCGTAGTATTCAACTACTTCCATACTTTCATTTTCGGTGCTGTTATTATTAAATGGTTCTTCACCTGCTGAATATCTTGCTACTCTTTCTGGAGTAAAATCTAATGTATCGCCAGTAGATAATTCTGCAACTACATCTGGGTCATATCCCATAGCAATTAGATCAGAACGAGTCACTAAACTTCTTTGTGCTACAAATTCTGCATCCTCAATAGTAATAGCTCTTTTATCAATTAAAAATTCTTCTGGAGCAACTGACTCTATTTTAACTTTAGAAAAATCTTTTGTTCGTTTGCATTTTACATTGTAATAAACATTTACAATCGGTGGCACTTCCATCATTAATGGTTCACCTAATTCATTAATCATAGGTTGTCCCATTTCATCAACTGCTGGTTGTGGCTCTTGTTCTATAACTTCTTCTACAGCATCTTGCTCAACGACTTCTATTTCTTCGTCTTGCATAAGCATTGTTAATTCATCTTCTGTTAGGTTCTGGTACTTCTCTTTAGTGGTATCTTTTTTATCATCCCAAAATGCTTTTAATACGCCGGTTTTTTGACAAAGAGCATCCCACATCATGTCATGCAACAACTCAACACCATTGTTATCTTTATAAAAAATGTGGTTCACATAGGATGTTGCCTGTTCTGCCATTTCGCCATCGCCATCATTAACTGGTTCAAAGACTACAGCGTTATTAGATTGAGTAAATACTTTCATTAGTTGTGGTAATGCACCATCAACTGCATCTGCAACTTGACTGGTTACAACTTGACTGCGACCCTCAACCTCGTTTCCATAAGGTTGCCTGCTGTAGTACTCTAGAGCTTTCTGTCTTTCTAAAGAGGTATCAGTTGCTACATAACCTAAAGAATCATCAATATGAGAGCCAACAATATTAACTAATTCTCGGCTTTCATCTGAATCTTGATTTGTCATTTTTTTATCGTATGCCATTTATACTATCCATTGTTTATTAATTTCAAGAGGTTTATTCCATCCATCATCTGTTTCGTTTAATCCCACTGCTAAATATCTAAATGAATCAGCAGCATGACTTGTAAAATCATGTAAAGGCTTATCAAAAAATACATCTCGTTTTTCATCATAAGTTCTACGATAATTCCTTAATAGATCAACTGCATCTTTAACTTTAGTGTTGAACCAACATCTTGGCAACATTCTGCGTACAGCTTGTATGCCATCATCAATTGATAACTTTGGTACAACTCTGCAATTTAATCCAGCTTCTTCTAATACTTCAAGCCTAGACTTTCCTGTTCCTAATTCTCTTACTTGTATATCATGAGGGAGTAATTGCTCTGCTGTATCGTATCGGTTATCCCTCAACCAATTAATATAATAATCTAATCCCTTACCATGATTCTCTAAATAATCTATGATGTGTATTTCTTGTCCTGCTGACTGTGCCACAAATAATGCACTACTATCACCCATTCCTAAATCCCATGAAACGAATGTTTTGCAAATATCATCACGAATTACACTATCGTTTATCTGTTGCTTAAACTCTAAATCGTTTATAAGAGTACCATAGTAAGCACCCTCTACTGGTGTGTGGAAGTTTACCTCAAACTCTTGTGAGTATTTATCCTCACCCATTTCTTTGAGTGCTGCATCTAATTCTTCTTGGTCTACTAACCCAGTTTTACTGGCTTTGAACTCTAATAGCTTCCATCCATCTTTGCCAGTAGCTGCTTTATCTCGCAATGTAGCAAAATGGTTTCTGCCTTTAGGTGTACCTGTAAACATTACAAAACCTTTTCTATCTGCAATAGCAGGTCTTATAATCTCACTAAATAAGCTAGGGTTAATTTGAGCATACTCATCAATCACTACACCATCTAAATATATTCCTCGTAGTGCATCAATGCTATCTGCACCATACAAACTTATTCTACGACCCATAAAGTCTGATCGTAGCTCTGCAATATTATTTATAGCTTTTAATGGTCTTGTGTATTCTGTTAGCATATCCCATGCTATTCTTTTTGCTTGACTATAAGTTGGTGATATAAGAGCAAATCTTGGATTCTTTAACTCACAATTCAATGCACTATGTATTAATTGGTTTATTGCACCAACAGTCTTACCCATTCTTCTATGTGCTACAACAACTGTAAACCTATTATCTCTTACAGACTTATGAATCTGCTTTTGAGGTTCTCTGGGTATATATCCAGTATTAATCGTTGTCATTGATTCCAGTAATAACCTTAATCATTAATGGTTCATCACTATCGCCAGATATTTTTGATTCTTGCACCACTTTGCCATCAGTTCTATCTAGCACTTCTTTGATAGCATGGACATCACCATCTTCTGCTTTTGTTATTAAAGCATCAACTACTTTGTTAGCTCTTATAGCTTCATCTTGTATTAACTTGCGTTTAAGTGTATTCCCAAGCAATCTATTGATTTTGCTAGAATTTGTATTTCCTTTATTTACTTCTGAACTGCGTTTAGCAGCTAACTCTTTTCTTTCTTCTTTGTCCATTGTTATGTAACTCTCTTTCGAGGTCGTTACCCTATGTTAATATTATTTCATTTTAAACACAATCTTGTAAAGTTTCAAACCATTTGCGTAATTTTTCTCTTTCTTCTTCTTCTTCTTTTTGTTTTATTGGTTCAGGTTCGTCAGACATTACGCTTTCTCACATCTTTGTATGCGTAAACATCCTAGATCAATTATAAAATATTTATATTTTACTATAGATGAATTAGAAAGGGTTTTATCATCTTCGTACCACTCTACCCCAAAATGACATCCTACAAATAAATGACATGACCACATAATTTACATCCTAAATTTTAAAGATTCGTTAGCTGATGCTGCAATAGCTTCAGACATAGTTCTTTTTGAATAATCTATTTTTTTTTCTTTAGACTTGATAGCAGCTACTGCTTTTTTTTGTTTTTTAATCATTAGTTATTTTTCACATAAAAAAAATCCCACCGATTAAAGTGGGATCAAAGGAGTATTGAGAAATTGCAAGGTGCAACTTCCCCACCTGCCGATTATATCAAAAAATAAATTTAATTGCTATTGTTTTTATTTAAAATCGTTAAAAATACTTTTCCACGATTTGCCAGTTTCTATCTTTGTATAAATGCTAACTAATACAAAACTAACTATACTAGCACCTAGCAAATAAATATAAAATACTATAATAAATGCTAAATCTGAATCTGATAAACTAGGTAACCATTCCATATTATTTTCCTCCTTTTTTAAAGCAAAGCATCATAACCTTTCTTCATAATATAATCATAATGACTTTGTGTTAGTAAATTTTCTAATCCAATTTTCTCTACCAGCTTATCTATTTCTTTTGAATCATGATCTGATAAATCACCATAATTTGTTATGGCATCAAGACCTATGTTTTCAATTTCCATTGAATAGCCTGTAGGACTATCACCTGTTCCATACATATCTCTTTCTTCAGAGATATTTCCAAAACCAACTTCTACTTCTACATCAATATATTCTAATTTCCCTTTATATTTAACTGGTACTTCTTCTAATTCTAACCATATGCAAGACATAACTTACCCCCTTTTATTTAATTCATTTAATTTACGAATTGCGTTATTAATTTTTTCTATATCAAAATCACTTTCTTGATCTACTTCTTTTTTATTTTTTTGATTTTGGTATTCTTCTTCAAGTAAATTCTCATATTGCTGTTCTAAATAATCGTTATGTAATGAACTCATTTTATTACTCCTTTGTTAGGCTACATTGTTAATTACAAGATTAGTCAAAGTTTGGTCAAATTGATCAATATCATTCCAAACAAAATAATTTTCTACTCCATCAGTAAGATGGGTGTTATGAACTTTTTGATATGCCTTATTATATTCCACATTAAATTGTGATTCTTTTAATGATATAAAGCCATGAATTTTTAACTGTTTAATTGCGTAATCCATTATCTTATCAGTCACTTTCATATTTAATACTCCTTTGTTTATTTATCCTACATAAACAATATTACGCTCTTTTATATTAATTGCAAGTCTTTTTACAAGTTATTTTATTAATGGTTATAACAAAAAACTTTACAAATCTTTTTAAGTGTGTTAGGATGGTTTTGTTAGTAGGAGTCCTACTAATAGTTTTATAGTTCTTTAACAACAAAGGAGAAACAAATGGCTTTAATAAATAAAGCAAATACAAAGGCAGCACTTTTGCAAATGTCTCAAGAATATAGAAATGGAAAATTTACTAGAGTTTCTAAATCATTATTAGATGAAATTGAGATCAAACAAAGACTACTTATGATTGACATAGTAAAAAGTCATCCTTCAATTGGTGTTACTTTAATGAAATAATCAATTGGTGTTACTTTAATGAAATAAGGAAAATTAGGGAGCTTAATTGCTCCCTTTTTTTAACTTAAATCAACGATTTTAGAGGTATATCTGCCATTTAATTATCCCTCTTTTTGCTTCTAGCACTAACTCTTTTTTTCTTTAGTTTA
>MPLU02310986.1_pt1 | contig 17400 bp, 12 predicted proteins | sample 1617381 | NCBI WGS metagenome assembly MPLU02 (sample SAMN05944801, study PRJNA350692) | marine metagenome | biome: marine; feature: ODZ; material: water; isolation source: 90 m water sample filtered on 0.2 um supor filter | place: Pacific Ocean | collected 2012-04-08 | depth 90m m
CACCCTGTCTACCTTTGGAAGTGTCGAATTCTGGTAAAAAAGTTTTGCAAGTGGGCACTGGAAAAGGTTGAGTCTTTGGTTGCATCTTAATTGCGGGAGCTCCTCCGGAACACCGTTACCATGGACGAATCAAATAAAGAAGAACAACCTGAAAGTTCCCCGGAAAGCGGAATCAATCAAGTAAAGCGTTGGTGGCAGAAAACCACCAAGGATCCTAACAGCATGTCCTTCCTCGAGCACTTGGAGGAATTTCGCTGGGTATTGATCAAGAGCGTCTTGGCGTTTCTGATTGGGTGTCTAAGCATAGGGGCTTTCATGGGTGATACCCTGACGATTCTTCGGGAACCATTGCTCAAGGCAATCGATCGTCACGGTGAGGTGGGGAAGAAACTGCAAAAGGCAGGCCTTGGCCAATACACCGAAGTTTTTGAGGCAAAAGAGGTTGGGTTGGTCGAGTTAACGACCGTGGCGGACAACAACGATTCCGACCAACTAATGACTTGGGGGATCGAGAATCCGGAGGATCAAAGACAAATCATTGGATGTTTCGATCCCGAAGACAAAGACAACCAATATCTCCGAGCCCTGACACCGTTCGCGCCCATCACTGTCTTTATTCAAGTATTGTTCTTGGGTGGCTTGAGCGTTTCCCTGCCCTTCATTCTTTATTTCGTGGGACAATTCGTGTTACCGGGTCTCACCCAGAAAGAGAGGAAAACTCTACTCCCTGGATGCGTTGCGTCTTTTTTCCTCTTCATGGCAGGCGCCTGCATGACCTATTTCCTGATCCTGCCGTTATCCCTTTATTTCGTAATGATGTGGGGCAATGAATTCGGCATGGCGTGGGAATCTGGCGCCGGTCCTTATTACACTATGGTGGTTTGGATGACGATCGCTGTGGGTACTAGTTTCGAGTTTCCACTGGTGCTTGTTCTCTTGGCTTGGCTAGGAGTATTGACCTCCAAGCAAATGAGGAAAAATCGTCGTATAGTGTTCGTTATATTGATGATCGTTGCCGCCCTCATCACGCCCGGTGGCGATCCTGTCTCTCTCGCTCTCCTCACCTTGCCAATGTATTTCCTCTTCGAAATGTCGATATTGCTTTCCCGGCGAGTCGAGAAGAAGCGTGAAAAAAGACACCTTGTCGAGCGAGAGGAAGAAGCAACCTGAGGAAAGCTTTCCGCCCAAGCGAAAAGCGGGATTAGTTAAGTGAGGCAGAGTGACCTGCCGAGGACCAAGGGGAAATCAATCCTTGTTGCGCAAGTATTCGACCAGGGTAACCCGAAACATAGAAGCCGCCAACCAAAACACACCGGTCAGGCACAAGGAGGTATAAGCCGCCACCCAACGTATCGTGGTCGGGTCGTCAGAAGGCACATGCGCTCCAAGTACGCTCCACATGAAGAGAAAGAAAACGGAGGTGGCTCCCAGGTCCACGAGAATACCTACGCGGGAAACTAATTTAGGTTGATCGTCACTCATTTCAATCAGTTGAAAATGTTTCGCGGTCGTTTGACGTCAAACGAAAAGCTTTTGAAAAAATTCCTTCAAAAGCCAAAAAAGAAGGCCGACACTGAGGCGTCGACCTTCCTTGGTGATTATTGAAAACTCTTGGCCCTGCAAATCAGACGACTCTCGACTTACCAGGAACTGGTGCGGCGTACAATCCGTCTTGATTGGGCTTTATGGGAGCTTTGCTGTCCCAAGTGAGATCATCGAGTTCAGGGCAAAGCTGAATCTTGGTGTTCAATGCTTGGTCCATGGTCACGGTTTTGCCGGAGTAGGTGGCATAGCGACCGAGGATGGATGTCAGGGTGCTCATGGCACCATAATCGCCCTCGTTGTATATCTCGTTCTTGACCAAGGCGTCAACGAGGTCGAGTTGCTCCTGTTGGTGACCGCTGACGTTTTTACCTCGGAAACGCCATGCATCACCTTGCTTGGGCATAATGGTGGAGCGGTTGATATCTGATTCACCTTTGCTGCCATAGGCATGCTCGGAAACACTGTTGAAGCAGCCTTTGATATGGCGGCACTGGCTATACATGCGAGTACCGTCGGCATACTTGTACTCGACGAAGTGATGATCGAAGATTTCGCCATGGTTATTGGCGGAGGCGTCATTGATTGGATTACCCCGCACCTCACGACCACCTTGACCATTGGCTTCCACCGGGAAATCGTTTTTCAGCCAGTTGATAACGTCCAAGTTGTGAATGTGTTGCTCGCAAATATGGTCGCCGCAAAGCCAGTTGAAATAATACCAGTTACGCATTTGGTACTGCAGTTCAGTTTGATCGGCTTGGCGGGGACGCGTCCAGACTCCGCCTCCATTCCAAAACGCCCGCATGTACAAGATATCGCCGATGGCTCCGTCTTGAAGACGCTTGATGGTTTCCATATAATTCGGTTGATGGCGGCGCTGCAGCCCCACGGCGACAAGAAGGTTCTTAGCCTTGGCAATTTTATTTGCAGCAAGAACTCGACGAATTCCAGGACCGTCCACGCCAACCGGCTTTTCCATGAAAACGTGAAGGCCGTTGTTCACGGCATGTTCGAAATGCAAGGGACGAAAGCCCGGGGGGGTGGCTATGGCCACGAGGTCCACGCCATGTTCCATTACTTTCTTGTAGGCATCGAAACCGGCGAACATGGACCCTTCGTCAACAACGACCTTTTCGCCATACTGCTTCTTGAGGCGATTAACGGTGCCTTGAGCCTTGTCGATGAAAGCATCGGCCACCGCCACTAGCTTTGTGTTGTGCGGCGAATTCATGATCTGCGACGCGGCTCCGGTGCCGCGACCACCACAACCAATCAAGCCGACGCGAATAGTTTCACCCTTGGCGTCTTTGCCTTTGACGACCGCGGGGAAGCTGATGGCTGCGGCTGCGCCAGCGGCGGTGGCAGCGCCACCAAGGAATTTTCTGCGAGAGACATTGGTTTCGATTTCTTTCATGGGAATAAACAGATTCGGGTTGGAAGATAGTTAACTTAAAAAAATTTACTTTGGCAAAGGCAAGGATTTGGAAGGCCCATCCAAATCACCGAGGGCCCACTGTATGCCATCAAGAAAATGTTGAAGCATGGCGGTGTTCATCCAAGTGGCCTTGTTGTGTCCAAAATTTGAGTAGAAGATACGCCCCTTGCCATAGTCACGCACCCAAGAAACTGGGTAGTCATTGGTTTTGGAGTTTCCTTTTTTACCAGATTTCACCGCATCGAGGGCGACCAATACGCGAACCTTGGACCGATCATATCCCTTGTATTGGTAGATTTCATCAGAGTAAACGAACTCTTTCTCCTTGAAGCCCTGGGTGACGGGATGCTTGGCATCTTCCACCACGAAAGGCCACTTGCCACCGGAACCCCAAGGGTGTCCAGCGAAGCATCCGCCGATCATGTCGGTGTATTCAGCCCATTGCGGCACGCCGCCATCGGAAGCGGAATGAAAGCCCGCGAATGCCTTTCCATCCTTGATGAAATTAAGTATGGCGTCGCGTTGAGCCTGCTCGGTGAACGCCTTTTGAACGTGCGTGGTATTATTGAAGATGATGGCATCGTACTTTTTCAATCCATCGGTGGTGAATTCGGTGGTCTCCAAGGTGAAGGTGGCTTCAAAGGCACCTGTCTTTTCCGCCATCACGCGCAGCGCCTTTATTCCAATGGGAATGGAACCGTGCCTGAATCCACTAGGCTTCGAGTAAACGAGCACCTTGTGCTTTTTGCTCGGCTTGACAGTGGCCTTGGCCGGCATGGCTTCTTGGATTTGCGTAACTTCCTTGTCTTGCGCAATGGCAAGGGTGCCTCCGCAAGCAAGAAGGGTGACGAGAATGGCAAGTAGGGGCTGTTTCATAATGGTTTTCAGGGCAAACTGGTGAAAAGGGAAACTGTAATTGAGGCTTTCAACCGTCGGGATGCAAGCCGCGAATGCGGAAAATTTGATATTTAGGAGAGGGGATGAGTCAAAGAGAGAGGGCGTTCCGCGGATTCAGGTCGACAAGGGAAAGTACGTTGTTGTCATCAAGGCCAAGTTGATCGGAAAGATTCTCTATGATACCGGGCATGGTGATGGTCGAACCCGCGAGATTGGGCGAACCAGGTCTGCGGGCCACACCTTCTTGATCCACTTCAACCGTAATGCCAGATATCTCGTGTAAGCCGGGGCCTAAACGAGCGGCGGAAATCGCATCGGTAGTCATGATCGATCGGTCGATGCCGACAAAATCCAGATAATTCTTCAAGGCGAAGAACTCGACGTGAGCTCCATCCGGAATGAAACAAAACCAAAGGTGTTCGCGAAAGGAGAGGAAGCGCTGCAAAACGTTATCGTGGCGAGGAAGGTCGACCGGGCAACCATTGCCAAAGTGTGTCACCATGCTCAATCCGTTGTCCACGGCAGTTTTCAATTGATCGATTGAGGGATCGCAATGACCGGCTGATACAGTCACGCCTTGATCGGCAAGATATTTGGTGACGGCACCGCCCTCATCTTGTTCGGGCGCCAAGGTGAAAAGTTTGACTAGTCCAGCTCCCGCATCCAACAGGCATTTGGCATCTTCCGGGTTAGCCGGCCTGACGTATTGGGGCTCATGTGCCCCAATGAAACCTGGCGATAGGTTAAGAAAGGGGCCCTCGACATGAAACCCGACAACCATATTTCGAATCAATTCATCCTGCTCGCGCAAACGAACCATGTTGGCGAGTTTCGCGGCAAGACTGTCAACTTGATCCGTGATCAGGGTGGCGAGTATGCCATCCACGCCATCATCTGCCAATTGCCGGCAAGCGACGTGAAACTTTTCGGAAGTGAGATTCGATGAACAGAAATCGACGCCTGCGTAGCCGTTGACCTGCAGATCGAAGGGTTTCACCTCAAGGAAGCAGCCGCCTGATCCAGGAACAGTTGGCAATCGGAATGGTTTTGTAGAATCGAGGCGGGAACCTCGGGAGTGACGGGACCTTGGGTTGCATTCTTGATTGCTTCGGCCTTTCGTTCGTCGGGAACAGTGCAGATAATACTGGCGCTTTTCATGATTTGCCTGATGGACATGGAGATCGCTCGATCGGGCACCGATTCAAAATCGGGAAACCATCCTTCACCGAGTTGTTGCCTGCGGCAAGCATCGTCCAAGTCCACCACAATGTAAGGTTTTTCGGTTTCAAAATCGGCGGGAGGATCGTTGAACGCCAAATGGCCGTTTTCTCCAACCCCGACAAAGGCAACGGCTATACTGGTGGAAGAAATCAACTCACTCACTCGATCACATTCGGCTTCCACGTCCCCTTCCCCATCCAGATAATGGAAGGCAGCCGGCGGGAGAGGCAATTTAGTCACGAACCTTTCCCAGAGGTATTTGCGGAAAGATGCTCCATGGGTGATGGGCAATCCCACGTATTCGTCGAGATGGAAAACCGTTATCTGGTTCCAGGGAAGATCGGAACGGGCGAGGAGGTCCAGCACTTGAAACTGGGAAACACCAGTTGCCACGATAATGGAAGCAGTGCCACCCTCTGCCAAAGTTGCCTTTAGTTTGTTGATTCCGGCGGCAGCCGCCGCGGCTCCCATCTCCTCTTTATCTGTGAATGTTTGGATTAGCACTTCAAATCTCAGCCACGAGCTGCTCCAGACGGCGGGCGAATTCAACCCAAACAACACGAGCTTCACCGCTATCGTCAACGTCTTGACCGGCATGTATGGCGGCCTTTATATGAGGTTCAATGGACAGCCAGCCATCATACCCGGTGGCTTCCAGATCAGCAAAAATACGGCGTTGGACCGGATCCTCGTCGACGTGGCAAGTAACGTGACCGGCGCCGTCCTCGCCCGGCTTGGCGCACTTTACGTGGACATGAGTAATTTCCTTTCGGCAAGTCTTGTAGTAATCCCAGGTCACCTCCACGTCATTGTCGTGCAAGCTGTTGTTCCCCGTGTCTATAATGAGTTGGAGGGCAGGACTTCCGACAGCTTCAACCATTTCCAAATAGCCCTCGGCGGTGGCTCCGTATCCGTTGCAGTTCTCATGAGCCAGGATGATATCTTCGCCTTCCGCGATAGTAGTCAATTCCTTGAGTCGCCGAAACACTTCGGTCTTCCATGCATCAACCGCGAGAGGACTAGTTTCGTCGTTAGGATAAGACATGATGCGGAGAAACTTGGTGCCTGTTTCACGCATCCGCGGGGCGACCCGTCGAATTTCGTCCAAGTCGACTTGAAAGTCCGTAGTGATAGGGCGCGCCCAGTTGCCTATTTGGCCACCGAAACCGACCACTTCAATGTTTTCCGCCTGCAGGAGGTCACGCGAGCAGTCCCATTCTTCGGTGGTTTGGTCGCAAACGTTTTTGCCGTCAATTAGGCGCAACTCGATGGCTGACCAACCAACCTCCCGAAGGGTCGATATTTGAGCTTCGAGCGACTTTTCCGCCTCGTCGGTGAATCCTGTGAACTTGAAGGGCATGAGAGATATAAGGTTAAGAATGGAACTAACGTCTAAAGGAAGCGGTGAAATCCTCACTGGAAATCTCAACGACTTCCTTTTCGTGAGTTGAATTGGCGATTAAATCATTGAGTTTGGCCTCCCAGGCGGCTCCATCCATGGGAAGCTCGATCGTCTCGTCGATCAGACCCGAGAAAAGCATGACATTGGCCAATTCCACCGAACCGATGCCGCTTTCACCGGAAGCAATCAAATCAACGCCGTCCAGAATGGCATCGACGAAATTTGTGATCAAAATGGAATGAGGATCCTCGGGTGGCGAAATGGCAATATCCTCGACCGTTGTCTCAGGTTGCTGGAAACCAACTTTTGAAGTCTTGGACCATTCGTCAGATGGCACGGCGTTCTTGGTAAAGACAAGTTTGTCGTTCTCCAACAAGAGCCGCCCCTTGGTGCCGGCGATCTCAAAACGATTGCTGCCAGGCGTCTCGCCGGTTGAAGTAATGAAAACACCAGAGGCCCCGTTGGGATATTCCATGTAGCAAGTCACGTCATCCTCTACCTCAATGTCATGGTATTTACCAATACCGACTTCACTGCGCACCTTGGCGGGCATACCAAGAATCCATTGCATGACGTCAAGTTGGTGGAGACACTGGTTGAGAAGAACTCCGCCGCCCTCCCCTTTCCAAGTGGCCCGCCAACCACCACTTTGATAATAAACTTCGGAACGAAACCAATCGGTCATGATCCAGATGACGCGCATCAAATCCCCGAGTTCACCCGCTTGAACAAGCTCACGCATCTTGATGTAACGAGGCTCGACCCGCAACTGAAACATCCCACCAAAGATAAGGTCAGAATGTTGCTTTGCTTTCCCTATAAGTCGTTCGGCATCGGCCTTATGGGCTGAAATTGGCTTTTCGACCAATACATGTAAACCGGCCTCCAAGGCAGCGATGCCGAGTGGGGTATGCTGGAAATGGGGGGTGGCAATGAGCAGGGCGTCTATTTCGCCGGAGGCAATCAATTCCTCGCCACTGCCAAAAACTTTCAGTCCTTGTTCCTGATAGGGTTTAAGTTTGCTGGGAGAGGTATTGGCGACCGCTGTCAAAACTCCTCTGGCAATTTTCCCGTCGAGCAAACTCTGGGCATGCAACTGACCGATGTTGCCCAAACCGACTATACCTATGCGTACCTTGTCCATGTATTTGAAAAATAAGGAATCGAACTTTTCGTGCAGGGCAAGCTAACGGCAAGAATAATATTCAAATTAAACCGATTCGCATAATTCGGAGAAAAGGGTTTCGGTGGTTTAGGATTGCCATGAGCATCGTTTCGGAAACGAGTATGTTACTTTCCTTACAAGTAAGCGCCAAGAACTAGCAATGGATACAATCGACTATATTGTTCTCTTTGCCTACTTCGCGGGCATGGCAGGCATTGGCTTTTGGGCCATGAAGCGAATCAAGGGACAAGAGGATTACTTCATGGGAGGCCGGCGCTTCGGGAAACTCTTCCAGACTTTCGCCGCATTCGGGGCAGGCACAGGCTCAGCTGATCCCGTCAACACTGCCCGCGGCACCTTTGCCAACGGCATGAGCGGGATGTGGGGCGTCATGTATTGGTTATTCGTCACGCCCATTTATTGGATCACCGCCGTATGGTACCGACGAATGCGTTGCCTGACGCTGGGAGATTGGTTCGCTGAGCGTTACGAGTCCAAATCCATGGGTTTGGCATATGCTGTCTTCGGTTGCTTCTATTACATGGTCTACGGCGCCATGCTTTTCACTGCCATCGGCAAAGTAGCCGTGCCACTGCTGGGAGAGACCCTTTCTCCAACGCTTTATATTCCAATACTAATGGATCAAAGCATTCTTCTTTTCGAAGCGAAGACCGAATATGTCCTAGTTCCATTGGTAGCTGTGGTGGTGACTTTGTACGGGGTGCTGGGTGGCATCGCGGCGGCCTATTGGACAGACTTGATTCAAGGCCTTTGCATCATTTTGCTTTCCGTTCTCCTTATACCCTTCGGGCTCAATGCCGTGGTGGAAAAATTCGGAAAGTCCGGGGACTCCTGGACGGATGGGTTTCGCGTGATGCACGAACAATTGCCTGCAAGCAATTTCACCGTTCTAGGAGGAGACGCCGCCAGCGAATTCCCACTATATTCCATCATCGTGATCGTTATCATGAACATGATCGGCATCGTGTTGACTCCACACTTCATAGTTACGGGTGGAGGAACCGCCAAAAGCGAACATGATGCCCGCGTGGGTTTGGTTACTGGTAACTTCATCAAGCGCTTTTGCACGATCGGTTGGGTTATAACCGCCCTCATCGTGCTTACCTTGTTTGGCAACGACACCGCACTCATCAATGACGCTGACATGGCTTGGGGAGTTGCCACCAAAGAACTGCTCGGGCCCATTGGAATAGGCCTCGTGGGGTTGATGCTAGCTTGCCTGCTGGCCGCCCTCATGAGCAGTGTGGACTGCTATATGCTGGTCTGCTCGGCTCTCGTGGTGCGAAACGTCTATGTGCCCTTCATCAATCCCCAGGCAAGTGAAAAGCAATGTCTTTTACTGGGCCGAGTAACCGGGGCCGTGGTGGTATTGGGCGCCGTGGTCATCTCCGTCACCATGCTGGACATGTTCAAGCAACTCGAGCTCACTTGGATCGTCCCCATGACCTTCGCGGCCCTCTTTTGGATGGGAATGTACTGGCGTCGCGCCACGACCAAAGCCGGTTGGATAACCGTGGCTTTCTGTATCGCGACTTTCTTTGTGCTTCCCCGCCTCATCCCAGCATTCGCTCCTAACCTGCGAACCAACGAAAGCTTCACTCAAGTGAATCAAATCGTGGAAACCAGCACTATTCGTAAAGCAACTCCCTCTGACATTGCCGCCGGGCGAGCTCAAACCATTGGCGAAAACCTGACGGATATCAAAAAAACTGGCGGCTCGGCAATTTACTGGAGCGGTGGATTGAAACCCTTGGAACAAGGCGCTGAAACCAAATTCGAGGAACTCTCCAGAACCGTTGATGAAGGGAAAACCAAGATCGTGAAAACTTACGTTGGCCCTATGCGGGGAGAAGGTACCTTCCGTTTCGACATGTTGATTTACGACAAATTGTTGGGAATCGACTTGACCACGGTAAGCAACGCCGCCCTGAAGACGCTGGAGTTCCCCTTCAAGATCATTGCTCCTTTCATCGTAATGATCATTGCCAGTTTGTTGACGCAACCCAACAGCAAGAAAGCCCTCGACCGCCTCTACGTCAGGATGAAAACCCCGGTGGACCCCGAACCGGAAAGAGACGAAAAGGAACTTGAGAAAAGCTACGCAGATCCCACCCGTTTCGACCAAAACAAACTGTTTCCTGGCACAAGTCTCGAAATCCAACGACCCACCAAAATCGATTTCCTCGGCTTTCTCCTCTGTTTCGCCATCTGTTTTGCCATCATCGGGTTGGTGCTCTTCGTCGCTCAAATAGGGGCTTGAAGCCAGACGGGGATTGACCCCGCCCGGAAGGAACCTAACTTCAGTTATCCTAGTGGGGAGGATCAAGTTGGACTATGGAGCATTCAGGCTGCGAATGCTTGAGGGCGGGCCCGAACGGACTCGCCGAGCGTTTTGGCGAGGTGCCTTTGCGTTGTGCCTGGGATTTCCAGGCATGGCCCACGCATCGGGCTTGGTGAAACGCAAATACGTCGTGTCAAAGGGTGATACGCTTAGTCACATCGCCCTGAGATTCAGGACCACGGTGAAGGCAATTAAAGATGCCAATGGTTTGCCCAGCGACCTGATCATCATAGGTCAAACCCTGGCCATTCCAACGAAACTACCGGAATTGAAATACGCCAAGAACGTGGCTGAAGCCACTCGCCGAATCAAGGTGGACGTCGATCGCTGGAAATGGATCGTTGCCCACCACAGCGCTGTGGAAGCCGGAAACGCTCGGATATATGGCAATTATCATCGCAACGTGAAGCGCATGCGGGACGGACTTGCCTATCACTTTGTAATCGGGTGCGGACGGGATTCTGGTGATGGAGAAATTGAAATAGGATCCAGGTGGACAAACCAGATTCGTGGTGGTCACGTTCGGAAAACCTCGGTCAATGACACGGGTATCGGTATCTGCCTCGTGGGGAATTTCCAGAGTCGCAAGCCAACAACAAAGCAACTAGCCGCCTTTCAAGAACTGATGGGCTTGCTCAATAATTTTATCCTCGAGAAAAAATGTAATTTCGCCGGACACAAGGAAATCGATCTGCACCACACCGTCTGTCCAGGACGCAATTTCCCCTTACGCGAAATGCATCAAAAGTATGGCTGACCCCCCCTTCCTCATAAAAAAAGTGCATTCATTGGTTGTACGCCCCTTGACGGCTTTTTGAAATTTGGACAAAAGTTTACCTTAGTAATATTGCATTCAAGGACGTCTACTTGGGGATTGTCCCGTGAGAAAAAACTTAGCAAGATAATCAAACTTACCCAGCAAGATAGTATGATATCTAGAAATTTCATCAAAATAAGCGTCACCGTTTCGTCTATTGGCCTCAGTTGGCTGTCTTTTGCAATCATGCTCCCCGGCGCGGAACCCAATTCCGCAGAAGCCCTCGCCTTTTGGCAAAAGGAGGCCAAACCCTTGCTTCAGCAAAACTGCTGGAAATGCCATGGTGCCAAGGAACGCATAAAGGGAGACCTCCGGCTAACTACCCGTGATGGCGTGCTGAATGGTGGAGAGATCGGACCATCGGTCAACTTGGAGAAACCGGAAGCCAGCCTCCTTTTGGAAATGATTTCTTATAAGGATGAAGACCATGAAATGCCTCCTCTAGGGAAACTGAAGGAGGATGAAATAAAAATCTTCGAGAAATGGATTCAATTGGGGCTACCTTTCGATCCCAAGGATGAAATTCATGGCAAGGAAGATGGTCATGAAGAAACGACGGAGGGGGGGAACACCAAGGTCAACGAGCGTACCATGGCTCATTGGTCCTACCTGAAACCAAAGCGGACCGAATTACCTGAAGTAAAGGACAAGTCCGCCAAGCATCCAATCGATCGCTTCATCCTCTCCAAGTTGGAATCCGCAGGGCTCAAGCCAAACCCTTTGGCCGCCAAGGAAGCTCTCCTTCGCCGAGCCTATTACAACCTGATCGGTCTTGCTCCCGGCCCCGACCAAGTGAATGAATTTCTGGCCGACAAGTCGCCGGACGCCTATGAAAAAGTTATAGATGAATTGCTGAATTCCCCGCAATACGGAGAAAAGTGGGGACGTCACTGGTTGGATCTCGTGCGCTACGCAGAGACTAATGGTTATGAACGTGACAGCGAGAAACCGAATGTTTGGCGTTACCGCGATTACGTCATACGCGCGTTCAATCAAAACAAACCTTACGACCGATTTGTTCAGGAACAACTGGCGGGAGATGAATTGCCCGACAAGGACGCTGATTCCATCACTGCCACCGGTTTCCACCGCCTCGGCATTTGGGATGATGAACCAGCCGACCGCAAACTGGCCAGGTACGACTACCTGGATGACATCCTCAGGACTACCAGCGACGTATTCTTGGGAATGAGCGTTGGTTGCGCCCGTTGCCATGACCACAAGATCGATCCCATTCCCACCAAGGATTATTATTCCCTTCTCTCCTTCTTCGCCAATGTCTCCAACCACGGAAAGGGCGGAACAAACCTTGTAAAGGTCGAGAGCTTTAGCGGAAACGGTCAATTTCAAGGACAGTACGATCAATGGAAGAAACGCGAGGACGATCTTCGTAAACAACTAGAGAAAATCGAAAAGAAATTCCTCGATGAATTAGCCAAGCGTCAACCGGAGATCAAAGTTTCCAAACCTGGCAAAAACACCAAGGTGAAACAAAACGTCCTGCTGCATGATGCCCGCACGGGCCAAGTGAACTGGAACTACACCACCAAGAAACCGGAGAATCATTGGTTTGAAATCGCATATGATGACGCCAAATGGGAAACAGGGAAGGCTGGTTTCGGTTCCAAGGGAACACCAGGAAGCGTCGTGCGGACAGAGTGGCGAACTCCGGAAATTTGGCTCAGAACCAGTTTTCGGCTCGGCAGTGTACCGAACAACCTATCCCTTAACGTCCACCATGACGAAGACGTTTCGATCTACCTGAACGGCAAGTTAATCAAAAAGCTTTCGGGCCATGTCTCGAAATACGAAACGCATGACGTATCCAAGGAAGCCGCCGACGTTTTGCAAACGGGCAAAAACGTTATCGCCGTTCACTGTCGCCAAACCAGTGGCGGGCAATACGTCGACGTCGGGGTAGCCACTTCCGACAACTACGCAGATCTTGCGTCGCTGATGCGCAAGTTTGGCAAGGACTACGTGGGAGATGCAGCGGTAAAAAGCTATCGCCGAATCGAGAAAGACCTGACCAATCATTCCGCCAAAAAACCATCTGCCAGCAAATATGACGTCATGGCCGTGGCCGAGTCGGGCAACAATGTTATAAAGGTGTTGAGACGCGGCAATCCCGTCCTCGAGGGCGACGTCGTGCAACCTGCTTTCCCTAGTGTGCTGCGTCCTCCTGAAGCTATCATACCGGATGATTACAAAACCCCTCGGACCTCGGGACGTCGGCGCGTCCTTGCGGAGTGGATCACCTCCAAGGAAAATCCCGTTTCAGCCCGCGTAATGATGAATCGTGTCTGGCAACACCACTTCGGACGCGGGATTGTTCGAAGCACAAGTGATTTCGGTTTTCAAGGCATCGAGCCCACCCATCCGAAATTGCTTGATTGGCTGGCCACAGAGTTCATGGCCAAGGATTGGGACATCAAGGCAATGCACAAACTGCTCATGACTTCCCAAGCTTATCAGCGCTCATCGGCCCCGAGCAAAGTGAACTTCGAAAAAGATCCCATCAACGATCTGTTTTGGCGTTTCGACATGCGCAGACTGACGGCCGAGGAGGTGCGTGATTCCGTCTTGGGGGCATGCGGTACGCTAAACTTGAAACCAGGCGGTCCGAGCATCACGCCTCCCCTACCCCGGATCGTACTCGCGACCGCCTCGCGAATCGGTGCCGGTTGGGGGAAATCTTCGCCCGATGAATCCAACCGCCGAAGCGTGTACGTGAAAGTGAAGCGTTCCATGCAAATGCCCATCCTCATCAACCACGACATGGCGGATATGGATACCTCCTGTCCGGTGCGTTTCACAACCACCGTGCCCACACAGTCGCTCAATATGCTAAACGGCAAGTTCATGAATGACTCAGCCAAGCTTTTTGCCAAACGTCTGCGTGATGAGGCCGGGGACGACCCCGCCGCCCAAGTCGCCCATGCCCTGCAGATCACATTTTCCAGAAAGCCAGCTGACAAAGAAATCGCGGCTGGGTTAGCTATGATCAAGGACATACAACAAAAAGCAGATCTTTCTAAGGAAGTCGCCTTGGAACGCTTCGCTTTGCTCGCACTCAACTTGAACGAATTCATCTATCTGGATTGAAGAAAAGAAACTTTAAGGAACATCATCATGAAAAAACCACAAAACACCTTCTGCGGCCAAGTGCATCGCCGTGAATTCCTGAAAGACCTTGGCGGAGGATTTGCCTCCCTGGGCTTAACCGGCATGTTGGCTCAAGACGGCTTCTTCCAATCCAAGGCGATGGCAAAGGAAGCGTCTAGTTTTCTCAATCCATTGGCACCCAAGGACCCTCATTACAAAGCCAAGGCCAAGTCCGTCATCTTTCTTTTCATGTACGGTGGCCCCAGCCACGTCGACACTTTCGACTACAAGCCCGAACTCTATCCGCTCGACGGTAAGACCATTGACGTAAAAACCTTTGGCCGGGGCGGGAAACGCAACAAAAGCCGGGTGGTCGGACCGAAGTGGCAATTCAAGAAATACGGCGAATGCGGAAAAATGGTTTCCGATCTTTTTCCCAACGTGGGCTCATGCGTGGACGACATCGCATTCGTTCATTCCATGACAGCTGACTCCCCGATTCACGGATCAGCCATGCTCATGATGAATGCCGGTCAGGTACTGTCTGGGCATCCCTCTCTCGGATCCTGGGTGAATTATGGACTCGGGAGCGTGAATGAAAACTTGCCCGGTTACGTCGTCATGCTGGACAAGACAGGTGGACCCATTAGCGGAGCCAAGAACTGGTCCAGTGGGTATATGCCGGCCAGTTACCAAGGGACGGTTCTGCGGTCACAAGGATCCCCTATTCTCGACCTCGAGAATTCACATGGAATGAACAGGTTGGAACAACGCACGATCCTGGATCACCTGCGAAGCGTCAACGAAGGCCACCTCTCCGAGCGCTATGACAACACGAACTTAGCTGCCCGCGTAGCTTCCTATGAATTGGCCTACAAGATGCAGGCTTCCGCTCCCGAAGCAGTGGACATCGACAAGGAACCCGATCACGTCAAACAACTCTATGGCATCGACGGATCTCGCACCGAGGACTTCGGTCGCAAGTGCCTGCTCGCTCGGCGAATGGTCGAGCGCGGTGTGCGCTTCGTGCAAATTTACTCTGGTGGCAACCATAACGACGCCAACTGGGACGCTCACGGCGATCTCGTCAAGAATCACACTTATCACGCCGGCAACACAGACAAAGCCATTGCCGGACTCATCAAGGACTTGAAGCAACGCGGCATGCTGGAGGACACCCTCATTGTCTGGGGCGGCGAATTCGGCCGGCAACCCACCGCCGAATACGCTAAAGGCACAGGACGCGATCACAATTCCTACGGTTTTACCATGTGGTTGGCCGGGGGCGGAATAAAGGGTGGAATTAGTGTGGGAGAGACCGACGAACTTGGGGCAGCGGCAGTGACCGACCGCTTCCACGTCAAGAGGCTACATGCCACCATCTTGCATTTGCTGGGACTGGACCCCAATGCGCTAAGCTACTTTTATGGCGGTCTGGACCGTCGATTGGTGGGTGTCGAGGGAGCTGAACCGATAGACAAGCTCCTAGCCTAGCTAGGCGAATCGGGAAGTCATTATAGTAGAATCCCGCGGACAAAATGTTCGCGGGCGAGTACGCCCCATGGAACTTAGTCTTCCCGGACAGCGCTAGTCTGTTTATTAATCCAAACCGAGGCTTGGCAGATGGGAATTCCTGATTTTAATTAACCAAAAGCAATCTGCATGTGGATAAACAGAAGGATTGCACAAAATTAGATGTCTCACGAAGAACCATAATGAAATCTTTTCGTATTATCGCCTTTACCTTTTCCTTGTGTGGTCTCCTCACGCAAGCTTCAGCCCAAGTCGACAGTTCCAACGTCGACGTCACCGCACTACCCGAGGTGGCGGAGGGATTCGAAGTGAACATCGTGGCCAAGGAACCCCACTTCATTAATCCGGCTGCCCTCGCCTTTGACAAAAAAGGTCGACTCTTCGTCGGCGCCGGACCGCAATATCGCAAGCCCAGTCCAGATACTCCCGGTGACTACATAAAGATTCTATACGACCGCGATGAAGATGGGGTGACGGACGAGGTGAAGACTTTCGCGGAAGGATTCAATAACGTGCAAGCTCTGGCTTGGAAAGGTGATGAACTATGGGTCGCAAATTGTCCGGACGTAACGGTATTGCGAGATACCGACGGGGACGACGTGGCGGACGAATACGAACTGATTTACACGGGACTCGGTCACTTGCGACACGGGTTGCACGGATTCAATTGGGGACCGGACGGACGCCTCTACATGACACAAGGCAACAGCCGTGTCCAAGACCACGCCCCCATGGCCTTCCGCAAACTAATGGGAATCAAATCCGACAAACCGGACAACCAACCGTTAAACCAAGTATTTACACCCGAGACCTATAAGAAATCGTATATCGGAGGTTGGCCTTCTGCCGAAGGCGGCATTCTGCGTTGCGAGGCTGGCGGCAAGAATCTCGAAATTTATACCCGCGGTCTACGAAACAGTTGGGACATGGCAATGGATACGAGTTTCAACTGGGTGGCAACGGACAACGATCCTGGTCCTCAGCATGATCGCATTTTCATGCCTTTCAAAGGGGCCCACTTCGGCATGTCACACCCTTGGAGCTTCGACTGGATGGCCAAGGACCATCTACCCACCGCTCCCAGTATCTCAAAACTCCCAACAGTAAGTGGATCCGGGGTCGGTGTGGTCTACTACACCCATAGCCATTTCCCTGAAAAGTATCAAAATTCATTCCTTATCGGAGACTGGACAAACAAACGCATCTACCACTTCCCCACCACTTGGGATGGCGCCCACATGAAAAGCGCCGACGTCTTCGAAACCCTAGCGGACGCAGGGCGGACCCAGGCCGGGGACCTTGGTTACAAACCACAAGCGGGCAAATCCCTGTTTCGTCCCACGGATATTGCCGTAGCTCCCAGTGGAGCGCTTTACATCGCAGGATGGGGAGCACACTACGGTTCCATCTATGCATCCTTTGGCGGAGCCGACTCCAAAGCGAAGAAAAACTATGGTCGCGTATTTAGGCTCTTCCACAAGGAACGACCACTTCTCAAGCGTAAGGACTGGCTTACGGCAAAACGGAACAAGCCTCACTCCGAATGGACTTTCGGAGAACTTCTCCATGACTTGGGGGAACAACTTCCCGCTTGGCGGATAAGCGCCCAAGACGAACTGATTGAAAGAGGCGCGAAGCACAGCCTCGACCTGACCAAGGCCATTGAATCAGGAAAGCTATCTGAAGGACAGGAGACTTGGGCCGCATGGACCGTGAGCCGGTTGCGGGGAGGACCATCTAACAAGCACCACGATTTCGGGAAATGGTCTGACCCCACTTCAAAGGCGTCCTTGAATCTGCGTGTTCAATCCGTGCGGATCTTGGGTGAATCAGGTTCAACCAAAGCGTTCGAGGCCGTGGAGGCTCGTCTCCTGGACAAGGAGCCCCGCGTTCGATTCGCAGCAGCACTCGCTCTTCG
>MPLU02088376.1_pt1 | contig 17394 bp, 20 predicted proteins | sample 1617381 | NCBI WGS metagenome assembly MPLU02 (sample SAMN05944801, study PRJNA350692) | marine metagenome | biome: marine; feature: ODZ; material: water; isolation source: 90 m water sample filtered on 0.2 um supor filter | place: Pacific Ocean | collected 2012-04-08 | depth 90m m
ATAGTTGCCAGTTCCAGTAGGATCAAATTCCCAATAAATCTGAGTACCACTTATACTACTTATATTAATATCTCTTCCTGATGGTGAAGATGCATCTGTAAGAACACTAGAATTTGTAAGTGTGCCTGAACCAACTCGTATTTCAATAGTAGAATTTTCTTTATCAATACTATAAATTGTCCCAGACACACCAGTACTTGTAATTGATGACCCTACAGTTAATCTGTAATCTGGTTGATCATCTGGTATATAAAGTTCTACTTTATTAGTAGATGCATGTAATCTTAATGGACTATTAAATTGAGTTCTTTCGACAGTAATTTGATCTGAATTATAATCAATCGAAACAATTTTTAAAATTTCATCATTAACTTTTAAATAATCATTTTCTCTATAATCATCAGAGTTATCTACGTTAATGGTTGTTTGGTTGAAAGCAACATCAACAACTAAAGTAGATTCAATAGCAGGAGCAATGTATTTTACTGTCTGATAATTAGATACTCTTACATTAAAAGTTTTTGATGATGATACTGCTTGCTTATCTAATGCTAATGTAACAATATCATTGTCGGATAATAAATGTGGTGTTGAAGTTTCTACAGTTATATCATATGTAATACCCGCCTCAGGTAAATATGGAGCACTAAACTCAACGGGCCAAGGACTATCAGGAATTCCGTTAGTTGTCGTTAATTGGGGGTGACTAAATCCAGGAGAAACTTGATATGATAATGTAGTTACATCCTGACCTTTAATTGAGTCAACTCTACCAAATGCTCTAGAACCTTCAGTATCATCATTATCAAGATACAAGTAATCTGAGGTTTTAAATATTGCTTGACTTTCTTTTACAACAAAAGAATCAACAACTCCCCTTTCCACATTAGATACTGATAAAATAGCATCAAAACCTTTACTTGGTGTGGAAGAACTTCTAATTCTTCGTGCTGATTCACTTAAATTATCTTCATTCTGTTGATTAAATTCAATATTAAAATTATTTTCTGCAGGCACAGAATAATATGTTTGTCCTACAATATATGGATAAATACCACCACCAAAACTATCTACTGTAAGGAAGTAACAATATCTCCCCTCAGGATATTCTGGAGTAATGCAAAAACGACCATTATTAATATCAAGACTTCCTGCTCCCTGAATAAACTCATAATCATCAATAAAAGAACCTAATGGATATGTTACTACGTTAGGTCTAGTAGCAGCTACCGTGGTTTTTAATACATAAGAACTAGTTTGCCTAGAAATACCATTGGCAGGAACTGTTGAAGTAAGATATCCATAAGGACCATAAATGGGATTACCATCATATGCCCATCCCAAAATAGGAGAATGAACAAATCCAGATGTTTTTTCATTATAATTAGCATTTACACCCTGAACGTTATCAGATAGTGAATGTCTAAGAATTTTTGGATTTGATGGATATGCATACTGAAGATTATACGCAATATTTCTACTTGGATATAGATAACCATTACCAGTATCAGATTTAATTGTCTGAGCAGCTGCCCAGTTGCCATTTACGTCAATAGAATTTCTTGTCTTGAATACTCTATCAAAAGACCATTTCCTAACAATAGCATTAGCAACAACACCACTACCTTTGGAAATAATATTTACAACAATAGTATCTTTATCGCTATAATCAACACCACCATTAAGTATAATGACACCAGTCAATTGATTATTAGTTATTTCAGCAATAGCAAAAGCACCTGTGCCTTTACCAGTAGTGTCAATAATTTCTACATTAGGTGTAGCAACATAATCCTGCCCAGGATTAGTTACTGTAATTGTCTTAATAGAACCATTGATGATATGTGTATCATCAGCAATTGATGCAGTGGCATCAAAACCATATGTAACTTCTAATGATTGATCTTGAGTATATCCATTACCACCATCATCAACTGATATGGTAAATACCTTTCCGTCTGTAATATTTGCATTAAATGTGGCACCTGCCCCAGTAGCATTTGATATTCTGAATATTGGTTGAATGTTGGTCTCAAAACCAAATCCTTTTTGAATAATTTCTACCTTTTCAATATTTCCATATGAAATATCTTCATAATCTTGAGAACTAAATGCTTCTACACCATTATTAAACAAACCAACTGCTTTATTACCAGTATATTGAGTTTGAGTATTTTTTTCAGTTGAAAGTGGAATTAACTTTAAAAGATTTTGATTGTTGACATTAAATCCAGTTCCGATAAATGATCCAATCGGATGACCCGGAAGTCCTGAAGAAATAATATAAGCATAATTATCATCTTTGTAAATATTCGATACCTCAGTGGTGATACTGTTAACATTAGCATCTATCTGAATATTAGAACTACTTGAAAGAGTTCCAGTTTCATTTTTGTTCCATGTTGTAAATTGTGGTCTGGAATCAATATCTCCATCAGGTGATAACTCTACTTTTTCAGCTTCCTCAAAGTAAGCGCCACCATCATCTATAGTAACACTAGAAGAAACACCAAGTAACCTCATGGATACTTTATTTGATTCAAGTTCTATACCATCACTATATCCATAAAGAAATTCAGTAGTTCTAACATCACTTAAATCTGCATGATTAACAGCAACAGTATTATAAGTCCCCCTACCACAATCAATAAATTGATTGAACGTTTTATATCGGTAGGTGATAACTTCATCATCAATTTGGATGATTCCATTTAACTGAGGAAATCCAATTGTACTATCAACTGTAATTACAGAATCTGTAGATGCTGAAACTCCTCTGAGAATTGTTTCTTTAGGAATTTCAAAAAATTGTTGAGTAAGAACATTTAATCTACACTCATAAACATTCTTATTAGCAGAAGCATAATTTGAAATATTATTGACTAAAATTTGATCAATAATAGCACTAATTGTTACAGATCCACTAGCATCAGTTTGAATTAATTCATTTCCAACAAGATCATATGGATTTCCTTGAATTGCCTCTACTTTAATAATGTCATCTACAGTAAAATCTGAATATGAAGACTTGATTACATAATCTTTTGGATATTTTACTGTGATTTCTTCATCAAATAGAGCTCTGAATAAAAATTCAATGGAAATATCAGTTCCCTTATAATTATAAAAATCTTTAATATTTCTAATTAAAGTATCTTTATCAATACTAGAAGAAATATTCTCGAATGGAAAACCAGCAAGATATTGATGCTCGAAATTTCTTAAGATAAGAAATAAGACAAGACTTGATAAATTTGTAGCAATGTCATCAACTTGGTGAGATGCTGCTACCGTGCTCTCTACGGTCGTTGCAGCACTGTTAAAGTTAGTTGTTGCTGTATATCCTCTCTTACAATTTAAAAGCGTTTTAGACGATAAATTAACTGTCTCATAGAGAATAATCTCATCACCTATACTGATTAAACCATTTTCCGAAGGAAGTCCATCAAGACTATCTAAAACAATGGTTTGATCAGTAGTAGAAATTGCTTGCTGTAATTTATAAGTTGTAACAAGATTATATTTTCTTAAATTATCAATATTTTTATAATCAAGGAAATTATTGGTGATATCAAGAAGACCACCGGATAATTCTAATGATTTATAGTATTCCTCAAAGAATTTTACAAATGTAGGGAATTCGTTGACAACAAACTCTGGTAGTTGTTGATCTACTAGGTCTGAGATAGTTAACTTGTTAAAATTCATTTTATGCTGCTTCTTGGAATACCTGGAGAATGCTATTTTCTATTGAGAGATTTAAATATACTTCTCTCACTGCACTCACATCATCATTAAGGGGGATGGCACTAATAAAAATTTCACTGTCTTCATTACTGCCGCTAATAAATTGAATTGGATTTAAATTCACCTTACCATTAGTAAAATCAACGGATCCTACATTTTCAATTAGAATTTTTTTAGATGCAGTAGCAGAATCAATAGTATATATTCTAATTGCACCATCTTCAGTATTTTCCATATACGAATCATCGTTAGGATAATTTACCGTCCTAAATTTGGAACTTGTGATAGTAGTTTTCCCATTACATGATGTTTGGAACGGATTTACATAGCATAGTAAATATTGAGCTGTAGCATTAAGTGCTGGTACTAATTTTTTGCGTAATATGAACTCACTAACATTACCTGTAATTGAACTTTCCGAGGCATCAACAACTGTAGTTATTTTACTTTTTCTAATCACCCCACCAAACTTACTGATATTATTAGTATCTCTATATTGAGTTAAATTTTCAATTACAACATTTCTTATTTGCTCGGATGTTAAATTAGTATCAGTTTGCCTATAATAAATTTTAGAGTTTAAAACTACGTCAACAAGTGATGGATCGACAATAATTGGAGTAACAGAAGCAACTGTATACTTCTTAAGTTTACTGATAATATCTCTTTTAGTGGAATTACTTAAAACATCACTATATTTTGGTTTAATAGCAATTTTCACACGTCCATACTCAGGTGGTTCTTCAGTTTCACCGCCATATACAATAATATCAGCAATTGCTGAGTAAAGTCTTTGAGTAATTACCTTATAATCTTCTAATGTTACTGCTCTATTTTGTGAAGAGTAGAATGCAGGGGCATTTTTTCTGATCACTTCATCATCTTCAATATCATCACCACCTTCAGAACCAACTACAACTGTTGTAGTGATCCCAGTTAAAATTCGGTTTAATGTTTCATCATAAATTTGACCAGAGAAAGTAAAATTCTTCAATTTGTTTGCTGATTTACCTGAAGATGCAATATATGAAACTTCAATAACTTGTCCATCAGTAACTTTTTTACCCAATACACCATCACCAAAAATTAATTCATATCTGGAATCATCAGTCTCTTGAACAAAAAATACTTTGTCAACTGCAGTTACATCAAGGATATTCTCAACTTTTGTGAAAATTTCAGTTTTAGATGCTGCAGCATTTTCTCTTACTACTACTTTAATAGTTTCAGTATCTATATTTTCAGTAGGAATGATAAATTTTTGATTAGCAATTGTATTATCTACAATATAAGTAGAATTTAAATAAATTCCTTCAGTTACCTGCAACTGATCTGATGAAACATTTGAAATATATCCAATATTATTTGTTACTGGGGATACAACATCTTCTAAAATAGAAAATTGATAAGTTTCGCTTCTATTTTCTGGATTTGATGAAACAAAGCAATTTCCTTTCTTAAGAGTAAGAAATGATGGCACTAATCTTTGGTCGATAGCAGCAACACTACTAAAATCAACCTTTAACTTAAGGAATGCCTTTGCTGAAGTTACTGACTTTGGATTATATCCAAGTTGTTTAGCAACTTTTACGATATTATCTCTCAAAGAAGCAGACGCCAAGAAACTCTCATTGACTGCCATCGTAGTGTTGAAGGCAGTATAATAAGTGTTATATGCTAAGAGGTCAACAATAGAAGATAGTGTTGACCCTTCAAAGTCATAATCTGTGAAATCAGTATTTCTCCTTAGATAATCAACTAAGGCAGATTTGATATCAGCGTAATCTAGAGAACTAACTTGTGCGAATGTCATTTATATCTTTGATGATGACGTTAATGTTAACGAAGTGGTGAAAATTTGAGCACCTGTATGAGGAATACTATAAATTACTTGAATGTCATACTCATATTGATCTTTATTCAAATCCAAAACTACCTCAATGAGGTTAATTCTTGGTTCATATAAAGTAATTAATGTTTCTACCTCAGTTTTAATAGATCCAGCAGTAACATAATCAAAAGGTTCAAATAATAAGTCAGGAATTCCACTACCAAAACGAGCATTAAAAAACTTTTCACCTTTCCTATAAGAAAAAATATTAAGTAGTGACCTCTTAATCGCATTTTCATCCTTCAGAAGGTTTAAATCCTTCCGTAAAGGATTGGTTTTAAATGTGAAACTCAAGTCTTTGTAAGATCTTGATGCTTTTAATGCCATTTGATATGGTTTTTTTCAATTATTTATAGTGGTTTGTCATATTAAAATTTTTGGCAATAAAAAATGATGAAATTACGTCCAAAGGCATAATATCATCATCAGGTGCTTATATAATCTTATAAGTTGGTGTTGAAATCATTCACCAGACTTTTTTTTGTCTGGATGATCTTGCTCAGAGGCTCTTTTGCCTACAACATAACCATAAGACTTTGGTGCAGGTGTTTCCTCACTCATCTTCCTTGTCCTCGATAACGTTTTCGGGCTCCGTTAGAGGAGCTTGCACTATATTTAGTATGTTTACCAGTTCCCTGGCGAGTTTTTTTTGGTTTGGTTTCAATATTTTCGTTTGAACCCCACTTTAGGCTTTTTACCATTACTGAATTATTGACTACTCAAATAGTATACCAAAATAAATGAGACCTGTCAAGTTATACAGCAGTCACACTGATAATTTGAATTTGAACTCCACCACTTTCAGTACCAGCAGAAGGATTACTGACAACAACTTCTGCCGGACTATAAGAATTAATAGAAGGTTTTGGAAGACCTCCATAATAGGAAGATCCACCTCCACCTCCACCGCCAAATTCACCTCCAGCATTATATTCTAAGTCCCAACCGCCGCCACCGCCGCCGCCACCGTAGTAACCCATACCGCCGTTGCCGCCACTACCATCAACGCCGTTGCCGCCATTACCTCTACTTAAGAAACCACCGGGAGATCCAGGAGATCCACTATATCCATCACTAGCGCCAGGATATCCGCCGCCACCGGCAGATCCAGATCTATATCCACTAGTGGTTCCACCGCCACCGCCACCAGAAGCATTGAGATTACTTCCGGCATTTCCAGATGGATATCCAGCATTACCACCAGCACCAACCCCGCCATATACACCATTTCCCTGAGCACCACCCTGAGCACCAAGCATTATACACTTATTTCCAGTGTTATTAGTTCCAAAGAAAACTGCGGCATAATCAGAATCGTAATAAAGTCTGTAAATATTTCCACTCGTCATGCGAATTGTTCCCTGAACATATGCACCTGTTCCAGATGGACTTCCACCACGACATTTTACAACTACATCGTAGTCACCATCTAGTGGTGATAAAAGAACATTTTCACTAAGAGTTATAGTAGAAGATAAAGTACTAATATCACTTGTAGTAGAACTATCCCAACCAGTCATGACTAATTGATCTTCTACGAGGAAATTAATCACACCAAGACCATGCTGGCCAGCAGCACCACGACCAGAAACATAGTCTGGATCATTTGAATATGGAGCAGTAGTAGATCCTCTAGAACCATCAGCAGTTACAAAATTAGTAATATTGGACCCAGTTTTATATCCTGATCCACCACCACCTCCTGCAGACTTTCCTGTGGTGCCATTACCGCCGCCGCCGCCACCGCCGCCATAATATCCTGATCCACCGCCGCCGCCACGGTTACCAGTGTTGTAGGGGAAACCACCGCCTGCTCCACCACCAGAACGACCTGTAGTGCCATTACCGCCACCACCACCGCTTCCGGCAGTCCACCCACCACCACCAACTTGAGGAATTGTGCCATCACCATGTCCACCATTTCTATTAGCACCTCCACCAAATCCACCATTACCTGCTTGTGCTGATCCGCCACCGCCGCCAACGTAAACAGTATCTGAACCAAATGTCATTTCTGATCTTTGACCACCACGACCAGCGCCATATCCAGACATACCAACAGGAGAACCTAAACCGGAAGCACCAACAAATACAGTAATACTATTTGTATTATTATTAGGAATAAGTATAGTACCCTTTGCAAATCCACCAGATCCACCTCTGACAGGGAAACCTTCTCCAGTACCTGCACCACCAGCACCCCAAATTTTAAATGTAAACTCAGAAGCAGAAGATGGTACTGGTATATTCGTCTGACCAGTATTAGTAATTACAAAATTAGTTTCCGCTGCTCCTGCTACAACAGTAAGAGCTTCTTCACTAGTTTTTTCTGCACAATATTGATTATTTAAAACACAACGATAAGATTCATTAGTATTTGAAATAGTTAACGTGGGTGTAGTATAATTAGCAGAATTAGCTGAAGGAATATCATTCCAGATGCCAGATGTCTTTTTCTGCCACTGAAAACTTACTACATCGCCCTCACCATTTACTACGGATGCCACTACAGTGAATGTAACAGTATCCCCGTCATTAACTACAGAAGATTCTGGATCTGCTGTTATTTCAATATATGTCGCATTAATAACAATTCTTGAATTTTGACTTTCTTCGCCAGCAGTTCCTCTATTCACATTAGTTTCATTCGCGAATGATCCTGTAGTTCCAACTACACTGGCATCAATATAACCTGCACCACCAGCACCACCTCCACCTGATTGCGTTCCTCTTCCGGGATCAGTGCTTCCATTATATCCATCATAACCACCGGCACCGCCACCGCCACCGAAATATCCTCCGCCGCCTCCACCGCCACCGGGAGCAGCATAAGATCCGCTGTTAGCACCACCACTGCCACCTTGCAGAGCAGAACCTACAGATCCATTAGTAGATCCAGCAGATGAACTCGTGCCTCCTGCACCACCCGCAGACTGAGAGGCACCATCGCCTCCAGTAGCAGAAATTACTGATTGTGAACTATCACCACCATCAATTCCTGTTAGACCACCTCCACCTCCACCAGAGACTGCTGCAGATGGTGTATATGAATAATAGTTAGTAGTGCTAGTATAAGCAGTTCTATAGCATGTTTTTGGAGTTCTTACTGATTGCGAAGCCGAATAAGTGAATCTTGATGTGAATGAAGTAACATGTATATCATATCTGTAAAAAGTAACTTGGAAACCATAGAATGCTTTCATATTAACAATATAATACATTCCAGGGCATTTAGGACTGCTTCCGGCAGTACATCCACTACTAGAAATCGACAAAGAATAATTATTATCCAACATATAATGGTGAGGATGAAAATATACATAATAAGTTCTTGGTTCGTGATGACCACCGCCAATGAAACGAGCCTGCAACGGGGTTCCGTTATGCGTTAAAGATAAAGTTCTTGCATTAGGCCAATCATAAAGATGATAGATGTTTCCATACACACTTTTGTAAGAATTTGTCGAACAATCATATGCTTGCTGATAAGAAGTAGTAGTAGTATAAGGATATGATATTACTGATTGAGATCCTGAGCAGGAAGAACTTGTATTGAGACTAGAACCACCAGCACCGCCTGCAATAGCAAGAGAATTTGCATGAGATATAATATTACCTTCAAAAATGCCAGCATACCCACCACCGTCTTCAGCATAGCATCCACTATCAGAAGATCCAGCAGACCCCCCGCCAGCATTCAATATCATAGAAACACTTTCAGTTCCTGCAATAGGAACACCAGCTTTTGTATAACCACCTTTACCAGCACATGTTCCCTGACCCCACAGATGAGAAAGAAATCTAGTTCTCCTACTATCCAATGAAGTAATAGTATAGTCAGAACTTACTGATGGATCTAAGATTAATGCACCATCTTTTTCTAAACTCCAAAATTCTGTATTATATCCAACACCCTCAGAATCAATTCTGTGAATGGGAGGAACTATTCTAAAATCAGTACCATCAACAATCAACGTAACAATAGATGATGTTACAGTGTTTGCCAATGGATTAGTTAAAATACATCTATATTGATCTCCATTATCTTCATAGGTGTCTAATACTAATGTAGTATAACTTGCTGAATTAGCACCAATAATATTAATCCAAGTATTAGTATTATTTTCTTTTATTTGCCACTGAAAACTAACTACATCACTGCTAATTGTTGCCGCAACAGTTAAAGTAATTGTAGCACCAGCAACTCCAGGGCCTGCTAATGTAGGTTGTGATGTAATCGCAATTGTTCTACGAATAACAAATTCATATTGGGATGTATACTGAGGAGAGTTTACTACACCAAGGTGAGTTATCTTACAACGATAGCTATCACCACCATCAACTGCCACAGTCATCCCAGCAGCAACTGAATATGATGAAGAATTAGCACCAGCAACATCAACCCAACTATTAGTTCCAGAATCTTTCAGTTGCCACTGATATATCAGCAATGCTGGATCCACTAAGTTAGTGTCAGCAGCTGCTATTAATACATATGGAACTGTTGTTGGTTCAAGTAATTGAATAACAGCATCTTCCGTTGGGGTTACATCAGTAATAAGTGGTATTAAATCTTCCAAAGTAGTTCCACCACCATCCCCTCCTCCACTAGGAGGATTTTCAGGATCAGAAATATCAATAGTTGATGGTCCACTACCTGATTGCATCAATGCGATATCAGTTTCAGTTACTACATACCAATCAGCAGGAAATATCTGACGTTCTTTGCCGTCTTTCGGGATATATTGAACATGATTGCTGAATGGGTGTATTCTCATATCAGATAAACCGTTTTTGCTCCATGGAGTAAAGGAAACGATCCGGTAAGACCTAATGCTAGATCACCAATTCTTAATGCTGCCATACCTTGAATGAATACTTTAGGTGATCCTACAATAACGGGTGCTACATGCGTTTTACAGCATTTGGGACATGAAACTATTTCTTGATAAGGTATAGTCTTATTACTTATCGTAGCATTTGCCAGCTGCATTGAAAAGACAGTAGGAGCTCCTTCACCCTGTATTGGCGTGTTGCAGCGATTAATATATACTTTTCCTATCGTACCTACAGATCTTAATGACATGGTATTCCTATGATAATGTATCTACTTTAATATTATATTGCGTAAATTTATTTGTTTCAATTTGTTGATTATATAGGTTTTGTTCTGGTGTTAATTCTTTATTTTCTACTTCCACTTCAGTAGGTGATGTGACTTCAATATCAGTAGTAGGGAATGTTTGTCCAAGACGCTCATTCTGTTCTTCCTGTGATCTTTGTCTTTCACTTAGAATTTCTTCTAAGATCTTAGGCCAATCACCAGTACTATTATTAATTACCTGAGTAATTGTATGAACATCAGTTCCAGTTTGAGTAGCACTACTATATCCCATTCTAGTTAAAATCTTCTCCTGATTTTCTGCACTAATTAATCCTGCCCATATTCCAAAATTTACATGAAGTTGCCAATCTACTTCAATCTGAAATGTAAGTGTGGTATCTTCTCGCTGATCAGGAATAAATTTATATAAATTATCGAACTTATCTGGTAATTCGTAAAGACTATTTACTTCAAACGTTTGAGGTGTGTAATCTGCATTTCCATATGTATTTGGATCTTCATCAATATATCCGAATTCATTATAGCAAAACACACCACCATTATAAGAACCTTGAATACTTAATGTGTTCCAATCAGGTATAGTGAATGAAGCTGCGTCTGTTACTCCATCTGCATCTACACTAGTAATAAACGAAAAAGTAATATTACCTGAAGGTGTTGGATTTTGCACAAAAGCAACCCCACTACCTCTTCCATCTGCTTTAGAAAGCACGTCACGATTAAACCAATCGCCTCTCTCATTCTGTGCAATACCATCACCATCAGGACCATTAGTATCCACCCACCTCATCTCGGTAGGAATACGAGCAACATGAATACCAACATATGATCCGGCAGGTCTAGAACTGCTAGAACCATATCTATAACCTCTAGTATTATAGTTTGAACGGTTACTATACCTGACACCATTTCTTCCTGCTCCAGTCGTTTGTGTTGGTGGTGCTGCAACTTCTGCAGATGTTGACTTAACTTCAAAATTAAAACTATTATATAAATCTACATCAGGTAATATCGGTGATTGTGCACCACTTAAAAAATCGTAATTATCTGTAGATCCAGGAAGACCATTATATTTACTATAGACTATGGTGTATGACATTTGTTTTCAAGTTCTGCTACCTTATTATGGAGATAATCTAATGTATCAGTGAGTGTTTCATAATCTTCACTTTCAGGGCGTTTGTAACGCAACTCTGGGTTGCACAATTGTGATACAACTACTTCAAGATTATTTATGCGGTCAAGCACCTCCTCAAAGTCAAACCATTCTTCATTTGTGCCACATTCTTCATTTGCCATAAACTTCTCCTCGCTTTAAAATGTCATTGCAATATGCTGTTGCTTCTTTCTTTGTTTTCCATTGTTTTGCTTTATCCAATTCCCCCCAAACATTAGTATTATAATAATAAATCCATTCACTGTTAATATAACGTGAAGAATTCTTTTCTCTTACATACCATTTTTTAGCCATAATACTTTACCTTTATTTCGTCTGTACTTATATTTAACGATTCTATTTCCGGTATAATAGTTTCAATGTAATCCATTGCATCCTCATAATTTTCAAAGATCATTTCACTATTATCTTTAATCTGTACTCCTACTTTCATACTAACCCCCTATTACGAAGATGAACAATAGTTTCATTTGCTCCACCAAGTACTTGATCACCATTCATTACTTTTGGAAATGATGCACCATACCCAAACTTCTTAATGAATTCTTCCTTCGTGAAATTACGATCTAACGTTAATTCAATATAATTCTCTCCTATTGTTGTTAAAACTTTCTTGATGGTAGCACAATAAGGACAATTTTTCTTACTATAAATTGTATATGACATTTTTTACTTACGGTGAACTACTATTCTACATCAAGTTCATATTGTTCGTCAAGCTTTCGCTGCACACCAAACAACACTTCCTCATACTCCCCACTGTCGTATTCATCAACATGGTCTACTGCAATCTCTAAGGCATTCAAAATGACATCCATTTCATGTTCTGATAAATCTATATGAATATTTTCCATAACTACTTCGTTTTATTTTTTTTATATAGCATTCTTTATACTTAAAGCTCGCGCCTATAAGACCTTCTGAAATATTCCCAAGCATAGATACATTATTGTTGTTATGCATATTATAACATGAAACTAAGTAAACCCTTGGTGCATTTACGATTGCATCAGTGTAAATTCTATTACTGGGATCCAAAGATAGATCCTAGAGAACCAGAATATGTTGGAGATCCTGCAGGGTCTCCTTTTTTATGATATCATGGGAATTTATAAGAAATACTGGCATATGCCATACACTCTTATAAATTCCCCTTACTACTCGGAAATATTTTTAGTCAGAACATGCCAACCATTCCAGCAATAGAAGAACTATCAAAACTCATACGTTCTGCGTGGGAAAATTTTCCAGGCATAGAACCACTGCCAATCAAACCAGAACTTGCTTCAATTCATAGTAGTTTTGAAGATGAAGACTTATACATTAAGAATGAAATGTTTAAGTGTCGTGGATTGCGTAGAATACATCTAGAGACTGCAAAACTTGGTAAATTAGAGATACTTCATTCAGTATTTTGGCCAGATCCTAATTATAATTTACCTATTTTTGGAGTGGATCTTGTTGCTCCAACAAAGGATTTAATTACTGCGGCAATTGTTGATATAACACCAGTAAATGGGTTAGATTTACCTATATTTGATGACATTGCAGAGGTAAGTAATTTTTATAATTTTTCTGGTAGAAGAAAACTTCCTGATTGGGGTGAAATGTTCTCTCCATATTGTAAATTTGCTAGGTTAGACTCGGCAAAGGATATGAATAGGTTTAATGAGGTAGTAAATCAGTATCTAGAAATATTTGTAGGGTCAGTTTGGAATGAAGATGAAGATTTGGATGGTGTAGATGAAAGATATAATGGTCAGGTTGATTATTGTAAGGAACAGAAGTTAAATGATAAGACTAGAAATATATTAGTTAATTTTTTTGGTAAGGAATGGGCTGATACTTACATAAATGAAATACTATTCAGCGAACCGTAAATGGGGTGAAAATTTTTTATATGGATTGAGATTCTTTCGGTCTCTTTGGAACCTTTGTAGGTTAGGGTAGTAGTGCGTTTTTCAAATAACCCCCCGAAGGGGGTGTCTGTGATGTGCTAGGATGTCACCTGAGACAGAGCACGGCGAATGTCTCGCTCTATGTTCTTAAGTGCCCGGTGATCGCTAGGCGTTTTTGCTGTCGTTACGGTTGCGCCGCCAAAGTGCTTCCATATAAGGTGCTTGCCCGTGCTGCGCTTCAGCGTGAACTGATTGATTTTCATCAGGTCTTTCAACTGGTTTTTAGACACGGTTGGGATCCTCAAAAGTCGGAAGTTTGCTGATTGCTTCGCTATGCCATAGGATAGCATTCTGTCCAGCGATGGCAAAGGCAGGGCAACCAATCGGGTGGTTGCTGCTGCCGTTGTTCATAGTCCAGACGATCAACCCAGTCTCTAGGTCAGAACTCATGGAATACATCAGGAGATCTCCTGCATCATTTCGGTCATCTCGTCGGCATTGATGGCGGGGTCGTTCCATGCTACCCCGTCGCCGGTCTGACCAAGATGGCGACCGATCTCGCCGTCGGTCATGCAGCGAACGAATTTCGTCCAAGGGTTTTCACCCTCTGCATATTTGACGCAGGCAAGTGCCGTGTTGTATAGGAATTCATCGTTCTGTATCCAGAGCGAAGCATTCCAGGTTTCGTAGTTGGTCCATCCGTTCATGGTGTCGGGTGCGTTGGTTCTTTTAAATTCTACAGGAAAGACCGCCTAATGGCGGTCGCTGATATTCCAGTTCGTGAACTGGTGGGGTTTAATCCTTCCTGCTCTCACTGCCTGACGGTAATCATGCTCAGCGGTTTGCTGAGCGAGAATGTCATGCATGACCTTGGCAAACAAGGGTGAGGGGTTGTCACTTGTGAGGAATTGTCCGTTGTGATGGCGTTGCATGATCTCAGTTAAAACGAACGGCATTGAGTTGGGTCGTGAGTGAGTCAACGTGGTAATGCTTCCATTGTGCATGACGGTTGACCCACCGACCAAGCGACCGATCAGGATCAAGAATCAGAGCGAGGATTTTGCGACGAGAAACCCGTGTGCAGCGATACTCGTTCCGACCATAACCGCTAACCGATTTGCCCCATTTTACAGTTGCTGTGCCAGTCAAAGGATTGACCCTAAGACGATGGACGGAACTGGATTGAGCAGTGTCGATCTTGAAGCGCATGAAGTCGAATTCCTTTGACTCTTATACTATACACGAAAAAAGCACCCCGTGGGGTGCTGGTGGTCAGTTCACTGATTGTCCAGTCTCCAGTTCATCGTGTCCATAACCCCGATGTCGAAAATGCGGGTCAGGTGCTTGTGGATCCTGTCGCGTGGTGCGTCCTCAAGCAAACGGATATAAATCCAGTGAGTCGAGTTCAGCAGGTGCTCAGAAAACCAGGTCATAGGGTCGCCCTCGTTACTCTTTGATTATACACATGAAAAAACCCCCTTGAGGGGGTGAAGTGGACAGTTCGGCAACTGACATGAAAAACTTGCAGCACTTCTCTTATGGTGAGAACTGTGGCATAATAATTATGCTCCCTGCTCTGATGTGTGACAGTTCACCAATTGGCACACAGTGCCCATTTGTGTTTGATATCCCCCCACATAATTAAACTGTGTGAGAAACATTTCATCAAATAATTCACATCCTGAATCCTTATATTCTTGGAGAATAAAGGAATAGATTTCATCAGTTAGGTCTTGCATTTTGTGTTGTTGGGATTAAAGATTGTTGAGTAAATCGGTGAGTGTGCACTCACCATACTGATCCTTTATATCCCATTTTAATTCATCTTCCTTTGCCATTTCTAAATTATCGTAGATAGTGTCAAATACAAATTGCTCCATACTTTTGAGATCCATACTATCCATCATTAGGGTAGCATAGTCTTTCTTTAGTTGGTCAAATTGTGCAAAGGTTAGTGACATTGTGATTGTGCAATTGGGTAATAAAAAGAGGGGGGATTAACCCCTCAAGCGAATGCATAACCGGAGACAAAATCGTGGTTATTGAAAACCTTCTTGTCACCCAATTGTCCTGCAAACTTCCTTACATACCAGGTGAAATTGCTTTGAAAAACTCCCTCACCTGGGATGCAATACTCACCACATAATGCATTTAAGCGTGATTTTGTGGTGTTTGTTTGCCAACCGCCATCAAAAATGGTGAGGTTGTTGTCTTGATCTACCCATGCAATTAGGTTGCCGTGTAGATAAACATTAGCACAATTGTTGTCGTTGACATAAACTTCAGTGTTTGCAGATTTCCAATCTTTACGATTGTTAATAGCAGCAAGCATCTGGGTTTCAATCTTACGCAAAATGGTGTCCGTTTGTTTGACTCTTTTAATATAAACCATTCTGGATGGTTTGGGGGGAAAAGTGGACACTTTACCAAGTGTCACAGTCCGTTGAGATAATCGTGCAAATCCTGATCATACTGTTCCTTGGTGTCAAAGGTGCGACCATGGATCACACAAGGGAAGGTTTTTTCTTGACCAGCAGCAGCGACCATCTCGCAGTCTTGGCGATCGTATCCCATTTCGACAAGGTGGTTCACGTAGGGGTTGTTGCTTAGTGTGTTGTTCATGTTCTTAGTATAGGGCACAGGGGGGATGGTTTGGGGCAATACTGGGACAGTTGGGCAACTGACCCTAGGCGGCCGCGGCGGGGAATATTTAAGCACCCTTAAGGGGTGCTTGGATATTAGTTACCGAAGAATTCATCGTGACAATCAGCAACGAAATCTATTAGTTCGTCAGTACAATCAAGACCAAAACGTTCACATACAAAATCAACGCACATATCAAGGGGAGGCATCATCTCCAGCATAAAACTTGCAAGGTCTGATGCAATCTCCTCCTTGAGACGGTTCATATCATTTTGCAAAGCATATGTGCAAGGGTCAGTGTAAGTTTGCATTGGGTTGGTTTTGTTCATGTATCCACAATACACGATTTTGGTGTCAGTGGGGAGATTAGTGGACACCTCTACGACTGACACACATTCTTGTTACTTAGTAATCTATCTTACCATTGAGATATCCTTCCACATCAAATTTATTATTATCTTCATATTCTTCTTTATATTCAATCACATCATAAATCTCACCTGGCATATCATTGATCTCAGAGAAGATGTTAGTGTCGTAATCCATTTTAAAAAGTGTTAGTTAGTGTAGGTTTGGTTGATTGCGTCGGACTTAAATCGACGACATAACTTAAACAATAGTTTTAAGTCATCTTTAATCTCATAACGAAAGGAAGATGATTCAATAATAAACTTATCATCTTCTAACCAGATTTGTGGTAGTTGTTTCTTGTAGATTGGAAAATCAGTTGGCATGATGTTTAGTTAGTGTAGGTTTGGTTGATTGCGTGTGTAATTCTTTATTATACACACAAAAAAACCCCCTTGCGGGGGTGAAGTGGTCAGTTTGACAACTGGATTGATTTGACCTGCTTAAGCATGGTCTGGTAGTAAGGTGTTACTACTTCAACCAGTTGACGAACGTCCTTAACAAG
>MPLU02311683.1_pt1 | contig 17349 bp, 18 predicted proteins | sample 1617381 | NCBI WGS metagenome assembly MPLU02 (sample SAMN05944801, study PRJNA350692) | marine metagenome | biome: marine; feature: ODZ; material: water; isolation source: 90 m water sample filtered on 0.2 um supor filter | place: Pacific Ocean | collected 2012-04-08 | depth 90m m
CGTTTTCACTGTCAAACGGTTTTACCAGCCGGAATGGAAGGGCGATTGGGGGAGGCTCTTTTCGGTGGACGCGGTCACCGGCAAACCAGGAAAGGAACTCACGTACAAGGAACAAAAACTGGTGGCCCAATATTTGCGCGTCGGCTTCACCGAGGGCGGGCTTTGGCGGACATTCACGCTGCGAAAAGATTTCATCCCCTCGGTAAAATTGCAGCGCGAGGATGACATTTCCGCCAGCACCGTGTTGCCGGCGGGGGCTCTACAGCACCTCAGGAATGATGAAGATCGCCCCTCGCTCAAGTTTACCTCCAACTGTGAGTACCGTTTTTTTCAGCGGCCCGATGACGCGGTGCTGCGGGGGTACGACAAAAATGCCGAGGCGGACTTCTGCCGGCAAAACCTTTTCGCCTCCAATTACCACCCGATCTCAAGGCAGGAGGCTCGGGATGAGGTCGATAACGCCCTTCAATTCGGGGAGTACACCGCGAATCTTCAGGAAGTCTTTCGTGACTTTCTCGACGACTCCAACCCTCGCGAGTTCATGGCGTCATCGGCGTTGCCACGAATGGTGGATGGTAAACCGACGAAGAACCCGCGCTATCTCCAAAATCGGCCTGACGTGGAGGACGCGAGGGGGCGCTACCTGGCGAACATCGGTACGCGCCTGTACCGTCGCGTACCGCTTGGCCAAGCGGTGCTGAATCCCGTCGATGCCGTCCTAGCTGGACGCCGTAACAACCCGCCTGACGCCAAGGCCGGCATCCGAGCCCTCGCCGTTTATGGGCCGATCCATTATCAGGAACTGCCGGAACTGTTCATGGACTTCGTCAGTTCGCTCACCGGCAAATCCCCGTCAACCACCGGGGCCGGCTCTGAGGGCGCACTAACCAAGGGGCCGTTCAATGCGCTATTGCCAGTGGTCGACCTGAACAACGCGCTGGTCAGCTACATGCTGACGAGCGACGACTGCTTCACCTCCGCCGCAGGTTACATCGGGCCAAAGTATCGCGTGAACCACGACGTGAGCCTGTTGATTCCGGAACTTTGGGCTCGCATGTCCTCCGGTGAACGCCGGGCGGATTATCTGATCCGGGAAGGGTACTTGGAGAAGGTGGATGATTTCGATCACGCCGGTCGGACCGTTCTGGCTGGCCGGCTTGGATATCGGATTACGAGCAGGTTCGTGCTGGATTTTTTCGGTCGAATTTTCACGAACCCGGACGCCGTTGTGCCGGAGGACATGCTCAAACCCGAGTTACAGGGGGTCGACGATTTTGTGGATGGTGTCAACAATATCGTTGAGACTCAGCAGCGAATCGCTGGACACTATTTTGAAGATGGCTCCATCGATGATGCCATCCCGCCGTTACGGGCGCTGCTGCACATCATGGCGCATGGACAGTTCGAGGGTAAAACCGTCACCGATACGGAGGTGCGCAGCCTGTTCGACCAGAAAAAAGTGCGCCAGCAAAGTTGGTATCGCGATCGGATCAAGGCCAAGCAGGCGAGCGACGTGGCTTATCTCGAAAACCAACTGGCCTACATGAAGGCATTCCTAGAGAAGGAGACCCACCGCGAAGAAGCTGGGCGACTAGACTTGGGGAAACGCGTGGCCAAGTTGGAAGACGAACTCGCGTTCGCCAGAAGCAGCGACTGCATTGCCGCTCTCACCGGCACGATCGGCCTCGATTGTTCGCTTAAATAATCAGGAATAACCGAGGGTGATTAAGGGGGAAGATGGCTCCTGAGCAGGGACTTGAACCCCGAACCTATTGGTTAACAGCCAACCGCTCTACCATTGAGCTACTCAGGAACCCTGAAGGCGGGAGAACCTAGCGAAAGGCTCCTAGGTTCGTCAACAGATTTCGCCAATCAATCTGCATTATCACTGGTCAAGTGTGATTTGAACGGTCTTGGCTTGAGTTCCACCCGCCCTAGCGCCATACCGGCTTGGTGCAGTTGAACCCTCAAGCCGCCGCCAAAGTTCTGAATACAGCAACATCGTTGCGCCCGATTCTCGGTATCGTGCTGGGCAGCGCGTTTGGCCAAGTGGCGGAGTCGGTCGAGGTCGATGCGACTATTGATTTCGCCGATCTCCCCGGATGTGCCGCGTCCAGCGTAGAGGGCCACATCGGTCGGTTTATCATTGGGCGACTGGGCGGCGTTGACGTCATGGTGCAGGCTGGCCGGTTGCACTACTACGAGGGCCATTCCATGGCTCAGGTGACATATCCGGTCCGGGTCATGGCCGCGTTCGGTGTCGAGCAGTTGTTGCTCACGAACGCCGCTGGCGGTATCGCGAGAGACTTGGCAGTCGGCGACTTCATGCGAATCATCGACCACATCAATCTGGTGGGGGCCAATCCGCTGCGCGGCGAAGCGGCGGCGGGACTGCCTGGCTTTGTGGACATGTCTGCCGCTTATTCCGAGTCGCTTGCCCAAGCGCTTTACCAAGCCGCGGCCGACTGCGGGATCGAGTTGAAGAGCGGTGTTTTTGCGGCGGTGTCAGGGCCAAGCTACGAGACACCGGCAGAGATTCGAGCCTTCGCAACGCTGGGAGCCGACGCCATCGCCATGAGCACCGTCCCGGAAGTGATTGTCGCCCGCCAGCTTGGCCTCGAGGTCTCCGGTTTGTCATACATCACCAACGCCGCCGCCGGCTTGACCAAGTCAGCAATTAGTCACGGAGAAGTCCTCGAACAATCCCGCCAAGCCAGCGACCGTGCGACTCGGTTGCTGAAACGCTTTTGCGAGTTAGTCAGCAGTTGATTTACAAGGATGAGACCTGGTTGTTGAAGTATTTGAAGCCAGCAGAGTGCGAAGTTAGTCTATTGCTAAGCTTCGGCATAAAACCAGAAATCAAGCGAAAGGCGTTTGGCAGTTACAGGTAGTAATTGGGTGCAAATTCTCACAATTCAATTTTGATCCAGAAATCCCGCGATCCGCGATCAACTTTGTCCCGATCTCAAAAATATTTGGAATTAGACTGAAAAGTTGCTCTGGTTGTGTTCATCTGCTTCCTTTTTAACGCATCATTAAAATGAAGTTTGCCATCTGCAATGAGGTTTTCGAGGGTTGGGCGATTGACGACTCCATCAAGTTTGTCGCCGACACGGGTTACGATGCCATTGAGATTGCGCCGTTCACGTTGGCGCAGTATGTGACCGATGTGCCGGTGGCGGAGAGGCAACGAATTCGCGACGTCGCCGCCGACAACGGTATCGGAATCTCGGCGGTACACTGGGTGCTTATCAAAACCGAGGGTATGTACATGACGCATACCGACCCGGCGATTCGCTGCAAAACGTCGGATTACTTTTGCGAGTTGGTGAAGTTTTGCGCCGACCTCGGCGGCGAGGCGATTGTCGTCGGTTCGCCCAAGCAGCGTAATCTGCTGCCGGGAGTCAGCTTTGAGCAGGCATGGGAGTTAGCGAGGGAGACGTTTGTTCCGTCGGTCAAGCTGGCGGAAGACAAAGGGGTGACGATTTGCTTCGAGCCGTTGGCTCCGTCCGAGACGGATTTTGTGAATACGGCTGCAAAGGGCATCGAGTTCATTCGCCAGTTCGACAGTGATGCCTTCAAGATTATTCTCGACGTGAAGGCGATGTGTTCCGACCTGAAGCCGATACCGGATATCATCCGCGACTCGCATCCGAATTTTGCCTACTTCCACGCCAACGACGCCAACCTCAAGGGGCCGGGTTTTGGGGATGTCGATTTTAAGCCGATCTTTGGTGCGCTGAAGGAAGTCGGCTATGGCGGCTTTGTGTCGGTGGAGGTGTTCGACTTCGAGGAAGGCCCCGAGACGATCGCCCGCGAGAGTCTGCGCTACATGAGGGAAGCCTCCGCTTAAACCAAGCGCTTATTGGCGTGCCTGCAGTTCGTAGTTGAGCACGGCTAGGCAGTAGATGGCGGCGGTCTCGCTGCGGAGCACAAGCGGGCCAAGCGTGATCGGCTGGGCACCTGTGCGGATGGTGTTGATTTCCGCTGGCGTGTAGTCGCCTTCCGGCCCGACCCAGATCGCTAGTTTGCTCGGCGCATGGTCGTGCTCGACAGCATGGGCGTCGATTTGATCGCGGGGGTGTTTTGCGTCAGGTTGCAGCGTGGCGATCAGCGAGAGATCGGATTGGCGTGCATCATCCAGGGCCGCTTTGGGCGTCATTGGCAGCTCAAGCCTGGGTAGCCATGCGGAGCCGCATTGTTTGATCGACTCGATGCAGATGCTGCGCCATTTCTCGACCTTGGCCGCTGTCTTGGCGTCGTCCCAATCCGGCACGGAGCGCTCGGACAGTACTGGCACGATTCGGTGCGCGCCGAGCTCGGTTGCTTTTTGGACAATAAAATCCATCGCCTTGCCCTTGGCAACGGCTTGGTAAAGCGTGATCTCGAAGGGCAAGGGGGGGGTGCTATTTTCCTGAATGATCTCAAGTGTTGTCGGATCGTTTCTAACCTCCGCTGCTTGGCAAAGCAGTTCCTTTCCAGCGCCGTTCAGCACGACAACGCGATCCCCTTCTCGCAGACGCAGCACCGAGCGAGCGTGCTTGGATTCCGCCGGGGAGAGGCAAAGCGGATTGTTTTGGCACTCCTCCGGTGGGATAAAAAATCGGTGCATGAAACTGGGGCGACTAGCTGAAAAACTTCCTGGTTTTCTCGAAGAAAGAGCCGCGCATGGGGTTGACGCGGTCGTCGCAGAGTTCGCCGAACTCGCTTAGCTTGGCTTTCTGATCCGCGTTCAGGCGGGTCGGCACCTCGACGATCACCCGCACGTGCAGGTCGCCGTGTCCGTAGCCCTGCACGTTTTTGACACCTTTACCCCGAAGCCGCAGGATGGTTCCGGACTGGGTTCCGGGAGGCACATTGATTCGGGCTCTCCCGTTGAGAGTGGGGACTTGGATCTCCGAGCCAAGAGTTGACTGCACAAAGCTAACGGGCACTTCGCATTGCAGGTCATCGCCGTCGCGCTCGAAAATCTCATGCTCATTCACGTGCAGCACGACGTACAGGTCGCCCGGTTTACCGCCGTGAATGCCGGCCTCACCATTGCCGGTTGAACGCAACCGCGCGCCGGTATCGACGCCGGCCGGGACGCGGATGGTGACTTTGCTGGACTTGTCGCGGCGCCCCTCGCCGTTGCACTTGGGACATGGCTTGTCGATGGAGGCACCGCTGCCGTGACATCGGGGACAAGTCTGCGCCACGCTGAAGAAGCCCTGTGACTGGACGACTTGCCCGCGGCCGTTGCAGGTGCCGCAGGTCGAGCGCCGTCCGCCGTCCGCTGCACCGCTACCTTTGCAGGAATCACAGGAGTCGAGTTTGCTAAGGCGGATTTCCTTTTCGCAACCGTGGACGGCTTCCTCGAAGGTCAACTCCATGTCGTAGCGCAGATCGGAGCCGCGCGACGGGCCGGAGGAACTGCGTTGGCCGCCGCCGCCGAACAAATCCTCAAAAACGCCCCCACTGCCGCCACCGCCGCTGAACACCTCCCGGAAAATGTCGAACGGATCGTGAAACCCGCCGCCGCTGCGACCTGCCCGGGAACCCGCGCCGAACGCGGTGTGGCCAAACTGGTCGTAGGCTGATTTTTTCTCGGGATCGCTCAGGGCCTCGTAGGCTTCACCAATTTCCTTGAATTTCTCCTCAGCTTCCTTGTTGTCGGGATTCTTGTCAGGATGATATTTGACGGCGAGCTTGCGGTAGGCTTTTTTGATTTCATCAGCGGAGGCACCCTTGCTAATGCCCAGCACCTCGTAGTAATCGCGCTTGGCCATGCTTATTGCTCGTTGGCTTCCTCGGTCTCTCCGGAGGGGGCGGCCACGACAACGGAGGCAGCTCTCAGGAGACGATCCCTCAGTCGGTAGCCTTTGCGGGTTTGCTCGATCACGGTGCCCTCGTCGGCCTCATCGGTTTTTTTGCGTGACACGGCTTCGTGTTGGGAGGGGTCAAACGCTTTGCCAGCGGCGTCGATTTCAACTAGGCCGACCTCCTCGAGCGTTCTCTTGAGTTGGGTGTGAACCATCTCGATGCCGGTCTTCAGCGAGTCGATTGTGCTGTCATCCGCGTTCCGGACGGCTGACATGGCCATCTCGAAACTGTCCATCGTGGGGAGCAGTTGCTCGATGAGGGACTCGTTGGCGTAGCGGACGGCATCCTGCTTCTCTTTAGCCAAGCGCTTGCGAAGATTGTCGGCCTCGGCGACCTGGCGCTGAAGCCTGTCATAAAACTCTTCCGCCTTGGCCGCCTGTTGTCGAAGCTCATTGACTTCCTCCGGGGTGGGCGGGGGGAGCTCCTGCTCCTCTTCATATTCCTCGTCCACCGGGTCGGGCACTTGGCTTTGTTGATCCGGTGTGGGCGGGGCGTTATTGTCTTTCTCCTCCGAGTCGTTGATCTCGATTTGGGTGGTGTCTTGGTTTTCCTCTTTGGTTTCCCTGCTCATGGGTGTCTGCCGATAACCGGCGGCAAATGTTGTACACGACCCTCCTATACAGGGCAACCGCGAAGCGCGGGCGGGAGGTTGTTTGCATCAATTGGGGTTTGTCGGTACGATTCGTGAAGGTTTTAGCGAATGCCGGAAAAGACAAAAAAAGAGGTACAACCTCAGGCTCGAGAGTATTTTGAGAAGGGGGTCACCGCGCTGCGAAAGGACAATCTCGACTACGCGACCAAGCTCTTCGAACAGGCGCTACGGCGTGAGCCGGGGTTTTTCGAGTGCCGCGAGGCCCTGCGACTCAATCAGTTCAAGCGTTCTGGCAAGAAGAGCGGCCTCTTCAAGATGTTAGGCAAGACGACCTCGACATCGCTTTTGCCGAAGGGCCAGTTGGCGTTGAAAAAGGATCCGCTTGATGCAATCGAGGTGGCCGAGCAGGTCCTGAATGACGATCCCTACAGCGTGATGGGAAACAAGCTTTTGGCGGATGCCGCCACGGCGGCCGGGTTCCCTCGCACGGCGCTGTTCGCCTTGGATCTTGTCATGCAGAAACACCCGGATGACAAGGCCAACATCATGCGATACTGTCAGGCATTGGTAAATAATGGCGAGGTGGCCAAGGCGGAGGAAACCTGTACGGCATTGGCCAAGGCGCACCCTGGCGACCAGGAGGTGCTGCAATTGTCCAAGAACCTGACGGCCCGCCGAACCCTGTCGGAGGGCGGCTACGACAAGGTAGTCTCCGGTGAGTCGGACTACCGTGCGGTGCTGAAGGACGAGACAGAGGCGGTGTTGCTTGAGCAGGAGAACCGGCGTTCCGAGCAGGAGTCCACAGCCGAGAACCTGATCAAGGAGTACGAGCAGAGGTTGGTGGGCGAGCCGGAAAACCTCAAACTTATTCGCTCGCTGGCGGAACTGTACAGCCGCGTGAAGAATTTTGACAAGTCAGTCGGCTACTACGAGCGGTTCAACAAGACCAACCTGCGCTCCGATGCCGCTGTGGACAGGGCTATCGTCGACACGAAACTGTTGCAGTTCGACTGGCGGATTGAACAAGCCGATCAAGGCGATGCCGGGGAATTGGAAGTCGCGCGCAAGGTGTTTGAGATGGAGCAGATCCAGCGCTTGTCCGATACATATCCCTCCGACTTGTCGTTGCGATACGACCTCGGTATGCTGCAATTCGAGGCCGGCGAGATCACCCCGGCGATCCAGTCCTTCCAGCGTTCGCAGGCGAACCCCCACAAGGAAATCTCGTCATTGATGCATATGGGCAAGTGCTTTGCCAAGCGAGGCATGAACGATATGGCGGCGGGTACCCTGCAAAAGGCGCTCGATAAGAAGGAAATCTTGGACGACGAAAAAATGGATTTGCACTATCAACTCGGCTGCGTGTTCGGTTCGATGGATCGGACGGAGGAATCGATCGAGCAGTTCAAGCTTATTTACGAGTGCGACATCGGCTATCGCGATGTCGCCGACCGGGTGGATGCCTATTACGCCAGTCTTGAATAGAGCGGTACTCGAATGATGAAATCAATGACCGGTTACGGGCGGGGTGAATGCACGGCTAAAGGCACGCGCATTACGGTCGAGTTGAACTCGGTGAACCGCAAACAGGCCGAGGTGTCGCTGGGTGTCCCGTCAGAGCTGGAGTCCATCGAGTCCGACTTGCGCGACCTGATACTTGCCTCGGTTTCCCGGGGCCGAGTCAGCGGCAGGGTGGCTTTGCATCGTTCCGGCGTGGACCGCGCTTCTGCCGTTACCATCAACGAGGCTCAAGCTAAGGTGTACAGGCGGAAACTGACCAAGTTGGCCAAGTCGCTGAAGATCCCTGACAACCTCTCGCTGGACAGCCTCCTACGTCTGCCTGGTGTGTTGGAAACCTCTGAGCCAACGCTCGATGCCAGAGCATTTCGTCCGCCGATAAAGCGTGCGCTTGTGCAAGCGCTTGAGGGGTTGCTGGCGATGCGCGAGAAAGAGGGATCCAACCTTGCCCGGGACTTGATCAAGCGCCTGCGCAAGCTGCGCGGCGTCGTAAAAAGGGTGGCCAGGAGGGCTCCGGACGTACTGACGCACCATCGGAAGCGACTGATCGAACGATTGAAAAATGCCAAGGTCGACGTACCTGACAAGGACGATGAGCGTCTGCTTAGGGAGGTTGTCTATTACACGGATCGCACGGACATCACCGAGGAGTTGACCCGACTGAGGAGCCACTTTGTGCAACTGGAGGAATGCCTGTCCGACAATGTGCCTGTGGGTCGTAAGCTCGATTTTCTGGCTCAGGAAATGTTTCGGGAAATCAATACGATTGGCTCCAAGGCGAACGACGCCAATATTTCCAGCGAGGTGGTCACCCTGAAAACCGAGTTGGAAAAAATCCGTGAACAAGTTCAGAATATCGAGTGACTGACGCCGTTTCCAGCACGCCGCTTGTCGTGGTGATCTCTGGCCCGTCCGGGGTCGGCAAAACCACGCTTTGCGACAATATTCGCGCCGCCCTGCCAAGCGTGAGCCGTGTGTTAACCTGTACCACCCGCAAGCCGCGCGATGGTGAGTTGGATGGCGTCGATTATTATTTTCTCGGAGAGGATGAGTTCCTCGGCAGGGTCGAAAACGGCGAGTTTCTGGAGCACGCTGTCGTGCACGAGAACCATTACGGTGTGCTGAAGTCGGAGCTGCGGGCCAAGCTCGCCGAGGGGAGCGACGTGCTGCTCAATATCGACGTGCAGGGCGCGGTGACCATCCGCGATGCGGCGGCAGGCGATCCGATTTTGAACGAGGCGTTGCTCACTGTTTTTTTGTGTCCGGCAAGCTTGGGTGAGCTTGAGCAGCGGCTTCGCGGACGGTCCACAGACTCGGATGAAATCATAGCCAATCGCCTTGCCATCGCCAGGGATGAAATGGATCAGGCTGAAAAATTTAATCACAAGCTGACTAGCCAAACCAGGGAGGCCGACCTCGGGCAGATGCTCGGAATCATCGAGCGCGCCCGTCCGAGCAAGCGAGAAGCTGTATCGACCGATGAGTGAATTCAAAAAAATTGTACTCGGTGTGAGCGCCTCGATTGCCGCTCACAAGGCGATCGACCTGGCCAGTCTGTTGACCAAGGCTGGGTGCGTGGTGGATGTGGTGCTGACACGGGACGCGCAGGAATTCGTCAAGCCACTTCCGTTCCAGACGCTCACGCGTAGGCGGGTGATCACCAGCCTGTACGATGAGGGGGAAACCGGAGTCGCTCACATCCGAGCCGCCGATGAGGCGGACTTGCTGCTGATCGCCCCGGCGACAGCGAACACCATGGCCAAGCTCGCTCACGGCTTGGCCGACGATGCGCTTGGCTGCGTGGCGCTGGCTTTGCAGCCCGAAGCCAAGGTTTTAATTGCCCCGGCGATGAACGGCAGCATGTGGCGCCATCCCGCCACTGTTGACAATGTGGCGACGTTGAGGGCGCGGGGCGCGGAGTTTGCTGGCCCGGACGACGGTCTGTTGTCCTGCGGTTATGTGGGCATCGGGCGGCTCTGGCCCGTGGACGGAATCGCCAGCCGCGCCCTTGAGTTGCTCGGCTTGGAGCAGGCTAACGATTGATCAAATGGCCTCCCCCAGGGGCAACAAGACTTGGATAGACTGGTGGCGCCTGTCCCAGTTGTTCCGTTCCGTTGCGCCCGATGACGGCTCACAGCGCTCGCGAATTCAATTCATGGAGCGCAACACCGTACTGCCGGTCAAGGTGGTTTATTTCCTCGTCCTCATTTTTTATCTCTACTTTGGTGAGTGGCCCGAGGTGGATGCCGACCGGGTGCGCTGGACGTTGCTGCGGACGATCCAGTGGTTCTTTATTTTTTGCCTTATCGTGAATGTGGCGATCGGCGTGATGCTCATTAGAATGGAGGAGTTTTCCACGGGAGTGCTTCGGGAAGTGGTGTTTTCCATCTGCCTGTTTGACGCGCTTCTGCTGGCGATGATGACCGAGTTGACTGGCGGCTTTGAGAGCTTCCTGTTTTGGATGTTCCTCGGGCTGCAGGTTCGCAACGCAATCAGCATGCCGATTGCATCGACACAAATCGTGGCCAACCTATCGGTCAGTGTAATTTATCTGTGCGCCGGTGCGTTCGACATTATTGTTGCCCGCTCGGAGGAGGAACTTGAAACAATCACGGCCGAGCCGGTGGTGCTGCGGGCGCTACTGTTGGTGCTGATGACGGCCTGTGGTTACGGGTTGCAGGTGCTGATCGACAAACAGCGCCGGATGGATGCCGAGGAGGATGAGTTCGATCGACGCCAAAGCCAGCTTCAAGCCTCGGGCCGGTTGGCGGCGGAGATTGCGCATCAGGTCAAGAACCCGCTAGGCATCATCAACAACGCAGCGTTCGCCCTTGGTCAAGCGACGAATGAAAATGAAACGGCAAAACGCCAGGTTGCCTTGATCAGGGAGGAGGTCAACAAGGCAGATCAAATCGTTACCAAACTGATGGGCTACGCCCAGTTGGTCGAGGGCCGCTTGGCTAAGCTCGACGTGAACGAGACGCTTGAGATGGCGCTGTCGCAGGTGTTCCCGAAGGGGAGCAAGTTCGGCACCCGGATCAGGCGCGAGTACGGGATTGCTCTCCCGCCGCTCCTGGCCCAGCCCGAGCACATCAGCGAAGTGTTCGTCAATATCATCCAAAACGCTCGGGAAGTGATGGGTGGCAACGGTGAAATTCGTATAAAGACCGGCTACGAGGGCGACTATACTTTCCGGGTGAGCATCGAGGACAATGGCCCCGGGATACCGTCGGAGTGCTTCGAGACCGTCTTCGAGCCGTACCACACTACCAAGGAAAAAGGCACCGGGCTGGGCTTGGCCATCGTCAAGCACAACACCGAGCTATACGGCGGAACGGTAAAAATTGAATCCGAACTTGGAAAATACACCCGCTTCAATCTAATCTTCCCAGGGAGGGCAGCCCTCCGGCTCCAGGCTTCATGAAGAGAAATCTCAGGCTATTGGTCGTGGACGACGAGCGCAACATGCGTGAGTCGCTCAAGACGGTTCTCGAGTCGCGCGGTACGCTTGTCGATACCGTCGAGTCGGCGGAGGAGGGGTTGGTGGCCATTGAGGCGTCCGATTATTTTATGGTTATCACAGACGCGCGCCTCGAGGGGATGAGTGGCTACGATTTCCTGCGGGAAACCCACGAGCGCTGGCCTGACTTGCCAGTTCTGATGATCACCGCCTACGCCACGCCCAAGCTGGCGGTGGAGGCAATCCAGACCGGCGCCATCGATTACCTGTCTAAGCCGTTTGAGCCGGAGGAGCTGCTGCACTCCGTCAACCGCTGCGCAGAGCGGCATCTGCTTATCCTGCAAAACGAGAAACTCAAGTCGCGCCTGCCGTATGGTTATCAACTGGATGACATCATTGGAAACTGCCAAAGCCTGAAGGATTTGCGGGAGATGGTCCGGACGGTTGGACCGACCGAGGCGACTATTCTGATTCTCGGCGAAAGCGGCACCGGCAAGGAGTTAATCGCGGGATCCATCCACCACTCCAGCCAGCGTCGAGAAGAGACCTACGTGCGCCTGAACTGCGCAGCGATTCCCGAGACATTGCTCGAGAGTGAGCTATTTGGGCATGAGAAAGGCTCCTTCACTGGGGCGGTGAAACAAAAGACAGGGCAAGTGGAGGAGGCCAACGGCGGAACACTGTTTCTCGACGAAATCGGCGAGATGTCTCGTTCCTTGCAGGCCAAGCTGCTGCGTTTTCTCGAGGACGGCACGTTCGTCCGGGTCGGTGGGACAGAGGAGCAGCGGGTAGACGTCAGGATTCTCGCGGCGACCAATCGGGACATTATTGATGCTATCGAGACTGGCGATTTCAGGGAGGACCTGTATCATCGACTGAATGTCGTCCAGTTGCGGGTGGCCCCGTTGCGCGAACGAGATGGGGACGTGACCCTGTTGGCTGAACATTTCCTCTCGGGGTTTGCTCGGAAGATGAACAAGCAATTCCAGCCACTCTCCAGCGAGGTTCAGCACATGCTCAACACACACCATTGGCCGGGCAACGTCCGCGAGCTGCGAAATACCATTGAGAGGTCAGTCATCCTTGCTACCTCAGACGTGATCCATCCCGTCAACCTCCCCGATTTCCGACTCGAGACGCGCCTTCGCAAGGAGGATGACTTAGGCATATCGTACGAGGGGCTTGCACTGGAGGAGGCGCTCGCCTCGTTTGAGCGGGACATGATCCGGGCGGAGCTGGCCCGCAATAATTCCAACCTCAGTAAAACCGCACAGAAACTGGGCATTAGCCGCCACGCCCTGCGCTACCGCATGACGCGACTGCAACTCACCAGTGAGGGAAGCGCGGACGATGAGGGTAAACCAAGCGGCGAATGAATTATTCAATGGAACTCCCCACAGAAATACTAGCTCTTTTCAACCCTGGCAATCCGGGCACTGGAGGCGGTTTTATCTATGAACTCAAGGTGCCGTTGTTGATCCTGGCAATCGCACTTGGCTTAGCCCTGGTCATTGGCATTGTCATCCTGACCATGCAGCGGGATGGCGGGGGCAAGCAATCCGGACAGGGACGCTCCGCACGATTGTTGACGGCCAAGCCGGTGCCTCCGGGCGGCGAAGGCGCAGGCCGTAAGAAACGCCGCCGCCATAAAAGTCGGCGGCGGAATCATCGAAAACGGAACCCGACGCTGTCTGAAACCGGCGGCTTGCCCCCGAAAAAAGAGGACGATCCAGGGGAGTCGGAAACGGAACCGGATCAGTGACGCAAATCTCACAAAGCCAGTTAATTACGGCGAAAAGCGGCTCCAATTTGGCGGCCGCATTTTTCTTGCTCCCCAAGGGCAGGAGGAGAGGGATGATCGCGCTATACGCCTTTTGTCGGGAGGTGGATGATGTCGCGGACAATGATGCTGTACCCTTGGCCATGCGCGCCGAAAATCTGCAGCGATGGAGGGACGACATCCGGCGCGCGTGCGAGTGGGGCAAGCCTCAATTCGAGGTTTGCCGCGAGTTGCGACCATTTATCCGGGAATACAGTTTGCCGTTCAGCTTGTTTGATGAGTTGATCATTGGCATGGAGTCCGACTTGCAAAAAACGCGATACCGTGACTTCGATGAGTTGAATAATTACTGCCATCGTGCGGCCTCGGTGGTAGGACTTTTGAGTATTCGCATTTTTGGTTGTGATGGCGAAACGGCACAACGCTACGCGGAAAACCTTGGCCAAGCACTGCAGTTGACCAACATCCTGCGCGACGTCGCCGAGGATGCGGCGCGAGGCAGGATCTATCTGCCGCAATCGATGCTCGAAAAACACTCGGTCAACGAGAGTGATATTCTGGAGGGTCGCTTCACTGTCGGTTATGAAAACGCTGCACAGGAAATCGCCGAACGCGCTTGGGCTCACTACCGGCTGGCTCGCGAATCATTCCCGCTTGGGCAGAAACACCAGCTCGTCGCTTCGGAAGCCATGGGTGCGATCTATTGGCGCTTGCTGATGAAGCTTCGCGTTGTGCGTTACAATGCCTTTAACTCGAATCGCCGCAAGTTAAGAACCAGTCGCTTGGTCAAGCTGGCAATAGGCTTGAAAACCTGGCTTTGGTTGAGGCGCAAGACCTACAGGCCAGCTTACGGTTAATCGGTCCGTCCAGCCAATCGCTCGAGGCTCGTTTCGAGTTGGTTGCGGAAGATATACCGGTTATGCGGTGTGATCACGACCGGACGCTTGCCGCTTTTGCGGTACAAAACCAGCATACGGTGGTTCCCCTTCAGCGTGTTGCGCCAAACTTCCGGCTTGCCTTTGAGGCGTTTTGAGATGCGGCCGATATCCGACAGTGGTATTCTGCGCAGGGAAAACCCCATCCACTCCACCACCATGGCCTTCGAGGCGACGCGGAAATCAATTCTGGGCATCGCCCAAAAGATCGTTAGGGCGATGAGCCCCCATGCCCCGGGGACAGCCCAGATAATTAACCCCCAATTCTCTGATAGGAATTCCATTTGTGCGTTTGGTTGATTGCCAAGCGTTACCTTGGATCGGGGATAAACAGTGTTTGCCCTATTCGCATCGTTCGTGGATTCAGTTTCGGGTTTGCGTCGAGAACTGACTTTAGCGTGATTCGTTTTTTTGAGCCCTGAGTTTTTAAATCAGCATTGTAGGCGGTGATGATGGCAGAGATGGTTTCGTTTTTCTGCACCGTATGCTCAAAACTTTTTATGGGAGTGGGGGTGGTCTTGGCTGTTCTTCCACCACTCGAGCCGGATCGAAGCAGGGCTTTCATTTCCTCTAGAATCAAATCCTTGTCCTGCACGCGTTTTCGATCCACCTCGCGGATGGACTTGGCCAGGCCCTCGAGGTCGTCACGGGTGGCGGCGGTGGTATCTTTTGTCGCGGTCTTGGCCCGGAGCATCTGCACCTCGCTTCGGAGTTTTGAGAGTTCGCTCTTAAGAGCGTTATGGGCCATGAGCAGGTCTTCGAGTTGGCTCTGCAGTCGACGATAATCCTCCCGGATGGCACGTGCATCGAGTGAAGGCCCCATGGCCACGGCGGGAGAAGTTTCCAAGAGGCAAACCATTGCCAAGAACGAGGTAAACCACAACAAACGCTTCATTCCGACAAAGTAAGTCCGAGTTCCAGTAAACTCAAGCCGCAGTCGGTTGTTTTGCAAATTTTTGATTGCTACCGATTGGTCAAGACGGCTCAATTCGCGCCGTGCAAATCTGTTTCCGATGGTTGACCAATCTTTTCCCGCTCTGGTCTGTCCTTGTGGCGGTGGTGGCCTTGGCTTGGCCGGGCGCATTCGACTGGTACTCCGGAACGATGATCCGAGTTGGCCTTGGCATCATCATGCTGGGAATGGGGCTCACGCTGACACTCGACGACTTCCGGCAGGTATTCGTGATTCCGTTTGCTCTACTTGGCGGCGTGGCTCTTCAGTTCGCATTGATGCCGTTCCTTGGTTGGGGTATCGGTCACATGATGCAACTACCGAGTGACATGGCCGTTGGTTTGGTGCTGGTTTCCTGCTGCCCTGGAGGGACCGCCTCAAATGTCGTCGCCTTTCTCGCCCGGTCGAATGTTGCTTTGTCCGTCAGTATGACCGGCATTTCCACGATGCTGGCCGTGGTGCTGACACCGTTGCTTACTAAATTGTATGTGAACGAAAGTGTGCCGGTTGATGCACTTGGCTTGTTGCAGAGCATTTTGATCATCGTGATTTTGCCTGTCGCCGTCGGTGTTGGGATCAACCACTTGTTTGGCAAAGCAGCCAGACGGGTTGCCGTTGTGTCGCCGTTCGTTTCGGTGGTGTTCATTATTATGATTGTTGGCTACATCCTCTCGCAAAACCGTGACTCCATCCTCGAGAATTGGCGCATGCTTGTCGGTGCAGTGTTGCTGTTGCACATCGCAGGTTTTGGGCTTGGTTACGGTTTGGCCAAGTTGATGAGATTTGACGAGCAGTCGAGTCGTACAGTATCGATCGAGGTCGGGATGCAAAACAGCGGCTTGGGTACCGCCTTGGCGACAGAGCATTTTACGGCCCTACCGTTGGTCGCCGTGCCGTGTGCTGTCAGTGCCGTGACGCACTGCATCATCGGCAGCATCGCCGCCGGGGTCTGGCGAATGATTAATGCCAGATCAACTGGCGATCAGCAATAGATTGCCAACAGGTCGTTTCGGGTGTTTATTTCCCTCCTTTACACGGAGATATGGCTGACCGAAAAAACATACTCGACCTGTACTTTCTGGATGCCCGGGCGCGGTTGATCGACATTGCGGCGTTCATGGATCGTATTGACCGGGCCGATGGCGGCAACGATTTCCGCTACGACGCCTTTCGCGCGGCTCTCAAAGCGCTGGAAAGCGGGAAACCGGATCGCGCCGGGAAAGTGCTGCTGGCGTTCAGTGACCCCACAGACGAACCGATTCCCGCGGCAACCACCAAGGCCGCCTGCGGTGCCTGGCCCGGCGCGGACAACGCTTAACCGGCGAAGACGATGCGTTACATTGAGCCACACGGCCACATGGTCAGCCGCACGACCGACGACTATCAAGCGATGGCGATGGCCGGTTGCCAGGCTGTGAGCGAACCAGCGTTCTGGGCCGGCTTCGACCGCAGCTCGGTGCAGGGTTTTTACGACTACTTCTGCCAACTCACCGAGCACGAGCCGCGCCGCGCCGCGATGTTTGGCCTCCCTCACTACACCTGGCTTTGCATCAATCCGAAGGAGTCGGAGGATATAAAACTCGCCGAAGAGGTGCTGTCGATCATACCTGAGTTCATGGACTGCCCCAATGTCCTTGGTATCGGCGAGATCGGCCTGAACAAAAACAGCCGAAACGAGCTGCTTGTCCTCGAGAAACATATCGACTTGGCTGCCAGCAACGACCAGTTGATCCTAGTCCACACGCCGCACCTTGAGGACAAGCGCAAGGGCACTCGGCTCATTCTCGACGTGCTCAAGAGCGACAGTCGCATCAGCCCGGAGCGCTGCATCATTGACCACGTCGAGGAGCACACAGTCGGCATGGTGCTTGACGAGGGCTTTTGGGCTGGCATGACTCTGTACCCAGAAACAAAGTGCACCTCCAACCGCGCGATAGATATTCTCGAGTTGTACGGCAACGAGCAAATCTGGATGAACAGCGCGTGCGACTGGGGCATCAGCGTGCCATTGGCCGTGCCAAGGGCGGCACAGGAAATGAAACGCCGAGGGATCGACCCTGGGCAAATCGACAAGGTGATTTACCAAAACCCGATCGAGGTTATGAGCCAAAGCCCGCGCTTCATCGCGCCCGAGGGGAAATGAGCTTGGCCAAGCGCACATGAGGCTCAGCCACGGCATCCATCTCGCCTACTGCACAAACATCCATCGCGGCGGCGATTGGCCAGAGACCTTCCGCACGCTCAACGAGC
>MPLU02350529.1_pt1 | contig 17338 bp, 8 predicted proteins | sample 1617381 | NCBI WGS metagenome assembly MPLU02 (sample SAMN05944801, study PRJNA350692) | marine metagenome | biome: marine; feature: ODZ; material: water; isolation source: 90 m water sample filtered on 0.2 um supor filter | place: Pacific Ocean | collected 2012-04-08 | depth 90m m
ATCTATTGTAGCACTCAAGGCTACATTTCCTGAACCATTAAACGCTACTGCTGATGCTGTTATATCACCAGTGATTGAGAAGTTTCTGTTAGAAGCTAATGCTGTTGCTGTTGTGGCATTTCCACTTAAAGCACCTGTAAATTGTGTTGATGTTAATATACCTGAACTTGGATTATATGTTAAACCTGTGTCGGATTCTAGACCTTGTGTTCCTGAAGCTCCGTCTACGAATACAGGATATACTGTTTCGTCAGCTGAGTTGTTCGCCGTGATAGTAATATCAGGAGCAGTGCTTGATACTGTATCAAAAGAGAAATTACCACTTCCATCTGTTTTTAAGAATTGTCCGGCTGAACCATCTGCTGTAGGTAATGTAAATGCTATGTTAGAACTTATCGAACCTGAAGCTCTTAAAGCTACATAGTTAGAATTACTATCGTCCCAAAATCTTATATCTTTTTGATCACTACCTATTGAGTTAACATTGAAGTGTCCGTTAATATGTGTATTACCTTCAAGTTGAATTGTAGAAGCTGTTGTAACACTATTAGTTATTGATGAGTCAGCATTAAGAACAACACCACCTGTATTCTTATTATAAAGAACACCACCTGCTAGTAAGAATTGAGAATCACCAGTAGAATCTCCTGCCCCACCAACACCTTGATATGAACCTGTGAAAGAACTAATTCTTATTACATCACTATTTGATGCACTAGAAGCTAGTGTTACAGAAGTTCCATTAGTTGCTGTATAATCTGTTCCACTTCTAAGTAGTAATCCGTTTTTATATACTAAAACTCTACCTGAGGAATATTGTAATGAATTACCATTGTTATCATTACCTGAAAAAACTGTGTTTGATGTAGCTCCGTCTGAGCCATCATAATCGAAATCTTGGAAGAAGAAATATTGATCCATGATGTAGTTGATAGCGTTAACAATACTACTCTTATTAGGAGTTGTTAAACTAGCTAATCCGCCGACATCATTCGCTAGATCGTTATAATTCTGTCTCCAGTTCTCAAAAGTTGAACTTGTATCTACTGTTCTTGCCATTTTAATCTCTCATTCATCTGTAGAAGTAATTCTTTTATTTCATTTACTTCCTCTTTAAGTGTATTTATCTCATTGTCTTGTGTTGATATTCTACTCTTTAATAATTTAGCTCTAGTTAATGCAGAAGAATCTGTATTAATGACAGCCATATTATTATCATCTCTTTCTAAATTCTGATGTCCTTCTATCTTACTCATTATGTGCTCAATGCTATTGCTCTAAAGTTCTCAACCAATGCTGGATTAGATGTGCTACTTGATTGTAAAACTATTTTAACAGCGAATGAAGTAAAGTCTTCTAGACTTTCTATTTCATAAGTGTGTTCTCTAAAATCTGAACCATCGGCTGGAACTGTATCTTTAATTGTTGCCTGTGTCCAACCCAAATCTATAAATTGTAAATTTGAATCTGGTCCTAATACTTTATAGTATACATTAATTTCTGATGCTACACCATTTGTATCAAGAGCTTTATATCCATCAAAGAATACATGAATAGCGTTAGCTGGATTAGCTAATTGAACTTGTTTAGTAGTATATACTGCTGCGTTTGAATCTCCTCTAGCAGCTGTAGCAGGTACAAAAGTTGATCTTACATTGGTTGTTGTATTATCAAAGTTTGCTGATGTATCCATCATCATTGAAGCGGCTGTGTCAGCATCATTAATTCTATTTTGAATACCAATTAATCCTAATGAATCAACATCTAATACAGGTGAAACATTATCTTGAGTAGAAGAAAGTTGAGATACTAGTTCGAAACTTTTAACTCCACCCATTTCGTTTGTTTCATTAATTCCTGAAGCTACCATTTTGGGAGTTGATAAAGTGTTGTTATCATTTAATGTTATTGTTGTTGAAGCTGTATCTTTAGTATACGAAACAACTCTACCAGAAGATAAAACTATTGGTTGAGTAGCTGATGTTCCCTTAAATGTAGATGTAATAGTTGTATTAGGTAACTCAAGACTAGGTATTGTAGTATGAAGTGTATCGAAATATACATTACCTGTCGCTGTTACACTTGTTCCACCACCTGTTGTATTTTCTATAGCAGATTGATAATTAGGTGTCGAATCATCTTCGTTTGTTCTTGTAGGCCATACAGAATTTGGTATAGTAATTAAATATGAATCTATATCATTTAATATCATAGCTGAACCCGCTGTTGTCTCAGCATCTGCAGTCCCGGCTGTATGAGTTCTATTAATCATATCAATAGGTATACCACCTAATGTTTCTTTAACTGTTTTAACTTGTAATGTGAATGTTCTACTGTTTTTTGTAAATACAATATTTTCATCTGCCGCGTAACCTTGACCAGGATTAGTAATTGTTATAGCCGTAGTATCATCATCTACAGAAGTAGCCGATATTACTAGACCTGTTCCACTACCTGAATATGTAGTTGGTGTTAATCCCGTAACTGTATTATCAGTCATAGCACCTGATGCTGCTACTGTATCATCATGGAAATTAAATACTGAACCAGTTCTATCACCTGTAACTCCAGCTATAGTAATGTTTGATAATTTCTCATCATAATTACCATGTGAATAGTGATATACTTTAAACATCTTAGTGCCACTAATAGTTTCTACAGGATTATTCTGTAATTCATCAGACGCTAATGTTCCGTTCTCAAATACTACACTCGCAGCTGTTCCTGTTGTAAACTTACATCTATTAATTTTCATTTTTAAATCTTTCATTTGGTCAGGTGTCCAAGTTGAATTGTTTTGTGATTTAAATAATGAACCGGCATATGGTTGTTGGTCTATAAAATCATTTGTCTTGATATCTTTTTGTCCCATTTCTGAAACCCAACAAGTATAGATATTTGAATTTGACATTACTACTGCACAATATTCTCTACCTGATTCTAAATATATAGGTGAATCAAAAGTAAATTTTGTTGAAGATGAAGCATCTGCTGATGTATTAACTGAACTAGGATTAAGTGTCTTATCTCCAAATGGTAATATCTTCTGAGTTGGCATACCATTTTCCATATGTCTTATCTGAACTGATACAGGTAATGCTGTATCTTTAGCTCCAAAGTATACTTCTACTGAACTTACAAATATTCCACCTTTCTTATCAACTAAGAATGACTGAGCTAATGGGTCAACCCATCGCACTTGATCTCTTTCATCTGAAACTTCATCGGTAACTATTCTACCATTTCTTGTAGAAGTTATTTCTTCTTGTATTACTCTTATCTGACCATTGGCCGCATAAGTTACAAAACCTTCAGATAGTGATGGATTTCCAGATGAATCAGAAGATATCTTTAATGTCTTATCTCCTGTAGTAAAATTTAATTCATCTGTATTTGGAATTGAGAATGTAGCTGATATCCCACCTAAATTATCTGATCTTAATTTAGTGCCTTTAGCTGTAGCTCCACCCATTCCATAAGTAGAAGAAGCTGGAGTCATGTGATCGTTGACATCTATACCATCAAAGAATACATAATATGGTGTATTGGGTTTAAAGTTCTCACCTGTTACAGTTATATCTCTCGCTCTCATTGTCTGAGCTATGTTTGTAGAGACTACTCTATCTGATCTACTTTCCGAAAATTCTTCGACTACAGAAGTTGTAACACCTGTTCTTATTTGTCTATCAACTCTTCGCCTGTTAATTCGGCCTCTCCTTCTTGGTGTCCATGGTCCGTTCATTATCTTGTCTCCCAACGCATCCAATTCTGAACATTAGCGGTATTTGAACCTAATGGCCTATCGCCTGTAGCTGCTCCGTTACCTGTTCTAGTTGGTGAAGTAACTGTTCTGTTTGTAGGTTCTTCAACTGTAGTTACAGGTTCACCTAACCAATCTGATTGCCAGTTATTCCATATTGTTCCTAATGAATTCTCCACTCCAGCTAATACTGTATCATAATCACCTTCAACTGTTCTTCTAACAGCCGGTAATCTTTCAGTATCAAACCATAAATCTCTTGAAGGATTCAATGTAATTGTTCCATTAAATAATACAACATCATATGGATTTACAAATTCTGTTCCTGATGCTTTGTCAATATTAACATAGGCTTCTTCTGTAAATGGTAATGTAATTAAATCACCTGTTTTTGTATAACCTGATGATGCTCCTGTATTTAAATCTAAGTCAACAAATTTAGAGTTATGCATCGGCCTTAAAGTTCCTGTTGTTCTATCAACAGCGATTTTATAATCTGGGTGATCAACATCTCCTGTTTTGTGTCCTCTAAAGTTATCTGTTACAAAACCTGACTTAAATCTATCTAAACCATCAGCGTCTTGTATTTGTGTTAAATTTGTTTCTTGTTCTAGTGCATTTAAACTAGATACTCTTTCTAAGTTCTTGACACGACCTTGTATTCTACCAATATCTTTCATTGTAAATCGTTTATGGTCTTGAGACTGAACACTTACATTGCCTATGTCTATAGTATAAGCTGGAAGATACATAGTGTGTAATAATATTGAATTACTTGGAGTTGTTGGTGCGGCTGGAACTTCTGCAGGCTCACCTGTAGACACAATAAAATCTCCATCAGAACTTAATGATATTTTATCTATTCTTGGTAGATAATGTTCCATAGCTGATGCTAACAATGACTGTCCTGATTTAGGTAAGTCAAATGTTACAGCTCTAGCACTTGTAAATTCTTCTACATCATAATCAAATGGTTGAGATGTTATATCTGAAACATCTGTAGCTGATGTAGGGTCAAGGGCTGAGGACACATCATGAAGTGAATGCACATACGATCTAAAGTCTACGGCATCTGATAATTCAATTTCACCATCTGGTTCAGCTCCTGTTGGGTCAATAATATTTGGTATATAGGTTGGTATATTTTCAAATTCTAAATCTGAATATGAATTAACTGTATGGAAAGAACCACCACCTGATGTAAAGTAATCAAAGATGACTAATAATTTATTTGCTGGTGTTGGAGCTCCAGGTTTTCTTTTAATAGAAGCCAATCCATAATATCCATCTCTTTGACCATCATCTAATAAGTAATTACCTGTAATATCTTTTGAAGTTACATCTATTGCACTACATACTCTACTATTTGTTGCAGTGTTAGTTGAAGTCTCATTCGTGATAGTATCACCAACCACAAATTTTACATCTCCAGAATAATAGAAATATATAGTTGTGCTATTTGGCACTTGAATAATTTTTCCTGTTGCACCTGAGACTGAACCTGTAATTCTATCTCCTGGGTTAGCGTTCGCGAAACCAGATGCTACTGTTAATTTAGGTGGTAAAGGAACCGCTGTATCGTTTGATTCGTATATGGCTCTTACAGCATATACATCAGGAACACCTAATGTTATTAATTCATCATTAATGTTTGTTCCGTATACTTCTGCTGAAGCAGACCCAGCTGCATTAGCTGTTGCTGTTGATGTTACATTAACTCCTCTTGATCTTCTTAATGTCTTGGACGCGTTGTTGTTAGCTACATCTTTAGTAGCTCCGTAAATAACTTTTAATTGATCTGCAGCTCCTAATGGTGTTGAGTTCGCTGAAGCAATCGCGATAGCTCCACCTTGAGATGTTGAAGGTTCTATAACACCATCATGTTCTTGAGTAGAAATTGTTCTACCTTCACTATTATCTTCTGGATTAGTTTCTGAACCTTCAGCTTCGTGAATAGTTACAATGTAGTTATCTGTTTCACTTGTTGGATCTGAGAATAATGTTTCATCAGCTACACCAGTTAATGAACCTGTAGAACTACTTAGTAATACTGTCTTCTGTTTTCTTATTTGAAGTGTATTTGGTGTAATTGAAGATACAAAGTTCTTTGGAGTAGGTGCTATGGCTATTGTTTTTTCTTGTTCTTGTATTTGTGCTCTTTGTCTAATTAATTTACCACTATTGTCTGCTGATAAGTCAGCTGATAGAGAAGCTTCTGTATCACTAACAACAGCATCAATTATACCTGAAACTTGATCTTGGAAAACAACTTTATCACCCACTTTAAGTTCTTGAGTAAACTTAGTATTTGTTCCTAATAATTTATCAGCATCATCTGATTGATCAACAAATACTGTTCCTGATAATACAAATTGATTATCTGTTAATACTGTATCAGCAGCGAACACTGCCGCATTAGCATCTATAGAAGCTTGATATGTTTGTCTAACATCATCTGTTGAATATTCTCTAATTGCTGAGATAGCTTTACCACTTGCTGTAGCATGTTCAAGTCTTAATGTGTCTTGTGTAGAGAATGAACCTTCTACATCCATTAGATAAACTGTAGTAGCACCAGAAGCTGATGAAACAGCTACTGTTCCTTTAGCACCTGATACTGTTCCTTTAACTCTTTGTCCTGCAGTTAAAGCGTATGCGGTATTTGCTGTTGTAAGTTTTGTATACATACGAACATCAAATAAATGAAGTCTGTATTGTGAGGCTGCTGTATGAATACCACTAGAAACTGTTACATCTACCGCGTCATAGAATCTTACTCTCGCTCTACCGATTACAGCACCATCTCCGCCTTCTGGATTCGCTTTAGCTGTGTCTCTTAACAGACAAGCTCCGAATGGTCTAATATCACCTGTATCACCTGTTCCAAATTCGGGTTGACCGAAAGCATTTGTAACTGTATAATAATTACCTATTTCGAATGGAGAAGCCTGAGCTCCTGCATCTTGTTTTGTTCTAGCTTTATCAATTTCTATAAAAGTTTCAGAAGCTTTATCTACTTCAAAACCTTTGACATAAGCTTTACCTGATGATACTACACTTACAAACTTAGATTCATCTCCAGGATTTACTGTATTTGAAGAAAGATATATACCACCATTCAATCTATTATTGAAGTGTTCTCTTAATTCTACTTGAAAGGGTTTAACAATATAATCACCACTCTCATCAAAAGTTCTTCTAGCTAAAGTTCTTTCTAATGTGTTATAAGCTGTGATTGCTGTTTGTTTTGTAATTGTTCCTGCATCGACTCTTGATAACTCAATGAAATTATCAATGTCTTGAGTTCCAGAAGTAGCTTTCGCTACTAATGTTAATGCTATTTTTAAACGATTAGCACCTGGAGCGTTTTCGTTTGTTGTTCCTGATGCGTTGTCTAATAAACTAGTATCGTCTGTAGATGATATAGCCGTTTCTGTTATTTGTAATCCTATTCTGTATGTAGGTGTGTTTGAATATTTGTCTAATAAAATTGTTTGTTCATCACATCTGACAAAGAAACCTCTTGTATAGAATACTCCACCTCTTACTGTAGCGGCAGATCCTGTTGAAGTAGATGAATCGTGTCCAGCTACTTCACTAGGTAGAATAGTTTTGAATTCGTTGTTTGAATTATCTGTGTTTGAATATGAACCATTAGCTGATAATGCTACTTCTTCTATTTCTTCATTGTCTAAAAATTTAGAATATGTTGTAGAAGATGAATCAGCATTAGCTTTCATATAAGTAACATATAAAGTAAGTGGATCTCCACCAGATGTGGCAGCTGCGGAGTTAACTACTTTAGCAACGACACCAGAAGTTTTTCCTTGATAGTATTTTCCTACAGAGGCCTCTCGATAAGTCTCAGCTGTTGCTGTTCCAGAACCGTTCGGATTAGCCGCGTTAACTTTAACAGCTTCATACAATGTATTAACTGTTACTGTTCCGCCCATAACAAGAGAGCCTTCATCAAAGATATGATTACCGAATCGTTCTACTTGATTCTGTAATATACTCTGTAACTGAGTTAGTTCTCTTGCTTGTATCGCATTAGATGGACGGAATAGAATTCTATGAAAATTCTTACTCTCATCATAATCATCATAATAAGGCGATACATTAAAATCTGTATTCTGTGCCATTTATGTTACCTTACATTTCTACTATAAGTTTAATATCTTCAATCTGATCAGACGCTCTGGATACAGCCACTCTATTTTCTAAGTAGATGATATCTCCAGAATTTCTTTGAACTTCTTCTGCTGTAATAGCACTTGAAGAATTTAATGTTCCGTGGTTTGTGCTGGTGCTAGAGTATATAGTATTACCGTTAGCAAAAGCTACATAGTTATTTGATTCATTAGCATATGGTAAGTATGAGATAACTCTGTTTGTTGAGTCAACTGATACTACGATACCTACTGCTGTTCCAACAACTTCTGTAGATGCATTACGAATAATCGTATCTACAGCTGGAGCTGAGAAACCAGAAGATTGAAAAGTCATTTTCTTATAAGCTGTTCTTGTTGATGCTGAACAAAGTGTATTACCACCTGAATCTGTTGGATTTACAACAACACCAATTTGTCTGAAATCGTTATCTGTTGGGAAATCACCACTACCTTCTGAATACTCAAGTCTTGAGTTTAGAATAATATAGTTACCACCCAATTCTTCTACAGGATCAGCACCATGTCCACCTTTTGGTTGAATAATGAATTCAATATTAGCTGATGCGCCTGTTCCGTCAGCTGCTGTATTAGCGTCATCAAATCCAGGAATATCTTCGTTCGCTATCCAAGCTGTTGTATATCCTGAACCAGCTGTTGTAATTGATACAGCACTCACAGCATTTGAACCATTAGTTACTACTTGAGCTACTCCACCTGTTCCATCACCACGAATAGCGATGTTAGATGTAGTAGTTGAAGCTGTGTATCCAGAGCCCGCATCTTTAATTCTTACTCTTTGAAGAGCTCCGTCTACTGCTCCGTTTTCAACATCCCATTGAGCTGAACCGTCGTCTGTAGCTGCGTCTCCTAATCTACCATCTTGAGAACCTGTGTCTACTCCACCAGCTACTGCTAGTTGAGCACCAAGTGTTTTCACTGGTATAAAATCGTTTGTGACGAATTTAATTACATCAGAAGCTGAGATAGAATACATAAATTTCCATTGGTATCCATCTGATTCTGTTGGTGTTGCAAGTGTTGTATGATCTGGTTTTACAGTTGATGCTGTATTACCATCATTATTTAAACACTTGTATACATTGTAATCATCTGTTACAACATAGAATAATGAATCCCACAAAGTTGTAGCTCCACTATTTGCTGTGTTTCCAGATGCATAGTTGTGACGATATTCGTCATAAGTTGTTCCGGTAGTCCAATCCCTTCTAACAATCGCATGTGATATATCCGAAGTAGAAATCTTCTTCAACGCTACCATATTACGATAAGCATCATACTCATCATTTGGACTGTCTACAGGTGTTGGCGGAGTTGCATCGTCTGTCCAAGCGTGTCCTCTGCCGATGAATGAATAAGCTACAGAAGAACTCTGCGTTATATCTTCGACAAACTGTTTCGCGTTGTTCAAACGAAATTTTTCAGTTATTATTGCTGCCATTGTTATTACCCTTTAATTTAATAATTTGTTATAATAGTTATTTATATCAGTTATCCGGTCTGAACTACAGCAGAATAACTTAATTTTGTTCTTCTATGCAATTCGTCTTCTAATCCTGATACAAATCTCGTTGGATATATACTACTTATATCACTAATTCTAATACCTTCTGAAGGAGACTCTTGTAACATATGCTCTCCAGTTTCTAATAATAAATCATCTCCTGATGATATACCACTTCCACCGTCAAGTTGTATTTTCTTCATTATACTGTAGTTTTCAGTAAACATCATATCACCTAAATCAGCAATAGTTGGTCCTACTGTAAATGAGTCTTTCTGTCCTATCATTAAGGCTTCTTCTAGTAATAGTGGTTTACTGTCTGTTTCATCAATAATCCTATTACCGTTTGTCTCGTCAATAAAATTAAATGATTCTAATTGACTTGATTCTTCTGATACAAATACTAACTCATAATCAGCTATTGTAGCATCTTCATAAGAAATATATGTTCCATCTTCATTCAAGATTGTTCCACCTTGTCCGAAATCTGTTTCACCCAATATTTTACCACTCTGTGGTTCGAATATTAGATTGTCTCCATCTTCTGTCATTATTCTTTCTTTCAAGAAATTTGCTGATTCAAATAATTTTTGACCAGCAGGTCTATGTCCGAAACTAACTCCATTTTTATTTTCGGCTACTGTAGTATTTAATGACGAATCGATTCTTAAAGCTGTTCCTGTTAAGTTAGTAACTTTAGTATTAGAACCGACTGTTCTAGATGATTGTGTATTTAATGTTCGTGTTTGTTTTACACCCGCAGAGAATGCTCTTCCTCGTTGTGTCGTAGCTTGTGTAAATAATGGAGATGAGATTATATTTACTTTTCTCTGTCTCATCTCTGAATCGTATGTTTCGTTTGGATCATTAGCTGTAAGTTTTCTAGCTCTACCTTGGAAACCAGGTAAGTAATCAGCGTGAGCGTAAGCATCTCCACCACCCTCTACACTATTACTAATTTTCTGATTAGCTGATGTTATTGTTGTGTCTGGTGTAATGGCTGTTGACTGAGATGAATTAGAAACAATATCTTCTATTACATGATGTAATTCTATAGATGTTGCTGTAAAGTAATTTGTAGAAGCAGCTGTGTTTTGAATTATTTCTGTTCCACTAAATTGTGAACCACCTGCTCCCCAATCTTTAATGTCTCTATGAACTATAATATATTTATTTGTAGTATCATGTTCCATCACAATACCTAGAGCATTAGAAGATGCTCCTCTAACTCTTGTTCCTACTGCTAAAGCATTATTTAATGTAGAGTATGATATCTTATGTTGATTATAATGAGGACTGATATCTAATTCTTTAGTTACTTTGTGTCCTATAGCTGTAGCTTGAGCTGTTAATTGTCTTTCAAAGAAGTCTCTATCTGTTTCTGCTACTGTATCTGTTCCAAGGATATATGGTTGACCTGATGATTGGTCTTTTACTGTAGAAGCATTAAGTGATAAGAATCTTTCTGTAGTCATTACACCTTCACCAGTCTCTAATAATACTCTACCCTTAAATGAACTAAACACACTATCTTCACTAAAATCTGTGCCTTCTTCTAATTCAATATCTGCTGTGTCTATCTTAGAACCGATAATTAATGTTGGTATAAATGATCTGGCTGTATTTGTTCCATCAAAATCTACATTATAGATAGCCGCTGAGCCGTCTACTTTATTTCTTATAGATACTTCTCCAAAGAATATTGTTCCTGCTGGAGATAATAATGATTTAACTAAACTTCTGTAATCATTAATACTCTTACCAACTTTAATTAGATATGAGAAATCTTGATATTGTTTACTATCGTGAATTTTATTAGCAGAAGCTGACGCGAAACCTTTATCATCTAAGTAGTTTCCATCTAGTTTAGATTCTGTTCCTACTTTACCTCTTGCCGTGCAAGGATTAATTTTACCTATATAAAAGTTCTTGCTATCACTAGTTGTACAATAATCTCCGTCATTAAATATTCCTTTAACATTCTCTAGTGTTAACATATTTAAATCACCATTGAATGTTCTAATTGTCGCTGTAGAACCTGTTAGAGCGGCTGTAACAGTAGATTTAGTAGTAAGTGAAGCTGAGATATCTTTAATAATAGCATGTTGTTTGTAATTGCCAATTCCACCCTGATCAAAGTCATGTCCAGAATCTTGTATCTTTAATTTTTTAATATTACCTATAGTATCACTATAAGCCCACAACTTAGCTCCATTACCAGCTGTAACATTTGTTTGTGTAATTGAACATACAGCACTTGAAGTAGCCCCTGTAATAGTTCCAGAAGGAACACCACTTGTATCTGTTGGTCTCTTATAAACTAATAATCTTTTCTTTGTTGTATCATGTTCTACAACAATCATTTGGATATTAGCACTAGAAGCTCCATTACCACCACTCTCTGTAATCACTTCTCCTTCTGAGAATGTGGTGCCTGTAGTCATTTCGTCATAGTAAATATAACCACCCATGAATACTTTCGGTAATGTCTTGTAACTAAGTCCATTGTTTGATATACTTATCTTTTTAATAGCACCTGAAGCTTCGTTAGCTATTATATCTGTAGTGTCTATATATTTACCATAACCATATTCTAATGTTTGGATTTGTAATGAATCTTCTAATTTTAAACCACGATTATCTAGTATAACTTCTATCTTAGCATTATTAGCTGGAGCTGATGCGAATGTAATTTTAGTTCCAGATTGATCTGTTGTGAATCCTGTTGTTCTAGCTATCTCTGAACCAGCTACAAATACTTGAACTTTTCTTGGGTCGAATCCCATATTAATATTGGCATTATCTCTACCAGAGAATACTGTTGTTGAACCATCACCTGTAAATTCGTGTATGCCTGGTTCAGTAGCTGTTTCTAATTCTATGTTTCCGTCTGTAACTTCTATAAAGGCCTCAGCATGATTACCTTCTGTGCCTGAGTTAACAAACACTACTTGATCATTAAATGAATATCCTGTTCCAACATCATCAACTACTATATCTGTTACACCACCTCTACTAATCCCACCAATAACATTTACTGATTGTGAAGCTGTGCCTCCAGCCGGGGATTTATAATTAAATGTATCTGATTCAGAATACAATGAGCCCAATGATGCTTGTTCTGTATAGAGTCCACCACCCATTGTTCTAGAGTCAGGACCACCTGATTGAGTTGAGTCTTGTTCAAATAAATCTGTATTTTCATCTAAGATAGCATAGTCTGTAATTAAATTATCATCTAAATCATATACAGAATCTTCGGATAATATAATACCTGTTCCGTCTTCTATACCGATCGGTCTAGCTTGAAATAAGTTACTACCGATACCATGTTCGAATACCATTTGATCGCCGTCTTCAAATGTTATATTCTCTCCAAGTTGAGTTAAGATATATTGTGCTGTTGCTGATTCTTCTCTTAAGACATCTTCTATATCTCCAGCATTACCATCTTCTTGACCGAGATAAATACTTGATTCATCTGGATCAATATCTGTCATTACACCACGAACTGTGGCTTCAGCGTCTGCTCTTAATCCGTCTCTATCTGATAATATAACAGTATCACCTATACTAAATGAACCTACATGAGGCATTACTAGTTCTAATTCATAAGCATTTAAAGTATCATTTGTTCCACTCATTCCTGATGCATCATTAATATAAGATGATGCTACAACATCTGATCCTGTAATTTTTTTAACTTGACCATTCTTAAAGACTGTTAAATCTTTTGTGCTGTAAAGTCTCATTATAGTGGGTTCAGAATATTCTGATTCAGAAGGTTTAATTACATTATCACCTGGAAATGTAACTTCGGCTTCTAGACCATATAGTATTCTGAATAAAAATTCGTATGATTCTTTCGTTCCTTTCGAAAGATATAATTCTTGGACATGCTTTTGTAGTAATCGTTTATTAGCCAATACATCTCTGTCAATGAATGGCATGAAGTCTCGTCTAAAATATTCTAGAAAGTCTCCTGATGTTTTATCAACATCTGCATATGATAGTAAATTGTTAGCAGCCTGTAAAGGACTAGCTGTAAAAGAATCTACAGTAGCAGTCATTTCAGAAGTCTTACCTATAATTATTTCATCAGGTTCGAACTGTGCTTCTGAAAATTGTTCAATATAAAGGTTTGAACTTGAACCTATAACATCAACTCGTCCTATGGCACCTGATGTAGAACCTACAACGAATTCATCTTTCTCAAAAGATGTCTTTTGTGTGCCACCAGAATCAATGTCTATTTCATAATTAAATTTAGCAGAGGCTATAGAAGACGGAGCATAAGTCCCAGGCTCTTGTAAAAGATTACCTCTTTCACCTGCAGAGTTAAAAGATTCTCCTGCTGTTGTTCCGTCTTCTAAACCAATGTAGTCAATGTCTGCCGCATCTTTATAGATTAGTTGGCCTTTCTCTAAGAACTCAAAATAAGATTTTAAGAAAGAGACAAATCGAGGTCCATCTTGCTGATAATAATCAGGAAGAAGTTCCTCGACTTGATCGGCGATTCTGTCATGAAAGATTGGCATAATTAACTAATAATTACCTTACGCTATAGCGTATGAATTACCACCTATAACTACCCACTTAGATGAGCCACCAGAATACATTAAGATTACTGAATCGCCTATAGCGTTCAAAGTAATAGTTGTTCCTGTTAACATACCACCTGCTGGTGTAATTCTAGAAGTTCCAGAATTAGAAAGTGCTTTCAAGTAGATGATTTTTATCTGACCTGATACACCTGCTGCTAGTGATAAATCATCATTAGCTGCTGATACAGTATGAGCTGTAATAGCTGTAGATACAGACGCTGCCTGTGAGTCACCTGTTTTAGCATCTTCTGCTTCTGCGAATGCGATGAAATCTGGTAAGTAATTCAATAAATTAGATACTGAAAGTTTCTTGTTTACTGGAGTTCCAGAAGGATCATCAATTACATGCAACAAGTCTTCGCCTGCCACACTTGTGCTTAAATCCGTAAGCGCGGTTATTTTTTTATCTGCCATTTTAGTTTCCTCTTAAATAAGCATTAATTAAACCTTGTTACCAAGGAATTCTACTCCATGCATATACATGGATCATTTTATGAGGAGTAACTAGATGAGGTTGTATAACCTACTCCAGCACTCGTTTCACCACTTGCTACTGTATCTGCCACTCCCGCGACATTGATTTCAGAAGCTGTGATATCCAACAACTGATTCTTAGTTGAAATTACATCATTCGAACTAGGAATAATTGTGAAATCTATAGATGAATCTGTATTAGATGTTGAACTATATGTCAACGAATTAATACTGACTACACCTGTTGAATATGTTATGGTTCCAGCTGTATTATCTTTATATACTCTTGTAGAACCGTCTAGATAATATCTTCTAACATTACCTTTACCATCATCATCAAAGAAATAATTATTTGCATCTCCTGAGATGAAAAAACCTGTTGTAGTTAAAACACCACCACTATCCATATTGTGTCCTGAATGTGGATTGTATACGGCATTACCAAAATCTAATGAAATAGAAGAAGCTGTTCCGTCTACTGTTGTTGTATGATTCTTTCTTAGTTTAATATTTGTGATATTAGAAAGAACAGATGTTTCTGTTCCGTCTATTCTACTAGATAATTGTGAATGTCTAAACAATGTATCAAACCCTGAAAGTTCTGTATCATCATAAGAAAGAATTGCTGCTCTTACTAATGTCTCTAGAGCTGATTTAGTTTGAGATGTTTTAGTCGGATCATATTTAAAATTAGTGTCTATTAGAATTTGTAATATCTCTGCGTCTACAACTTCCGGTCTAACAGTTAATACACTTAACTCTGATAATGATTTTGTTAATGTTGCCTTCTCAGCTGTTGTTAAATTATTAGAATATTGAGAAGGTTTTAATGATACGAATACTTTACCATACATTGCTGGTGTATGATCTTCTCCACCCCATACTGCTATAGAGTCAGCACCAGGATAAAGTTCTTGTAACTTAGCTTTATAATCTTGAACTGTAACTAATCTATTTTGAGATGTATAGAATTTAGAAGCAGAGAATTTAATTTGATCTGGTGTCTCTATATCTTTACCACCTGATGAGCTGACTGTATTTGTAAATGTAACAGCAGAGTTACCATTAATAGATGTAGCCATTGAAAATATATTAGCTCCATTAGCATGATCATTATCTGTAACAAGATATGAGATTGTTATTGTGTCTCCGTCTTTAGGTTCTGCTCCGATGATACCGTCTCCGAAATATAATTCGAATAAACCATCATCATTCTCTTGTAGATACCAAACATTTGAAGTTGATGTAATACCTGTTAAATCTCCAGCTTTAGTCCAAGCTGTAACTGTATTATTTGAAGTAATATTAACTGTAATTGTTGATGTATCTATATTAGTATTTAACATCGCAAATCTTTGGTTTGAAACTTGACTATCGTATCGATATATATCACTAGATAATTTACCTTGATAAACATCTAAAGCTTCAAATTTGAATGTGCCTGTTGAAGGTGTAATTGTTTTGTTATCTAATGATATGAATGTATATGATGTCCCGTCATATACAGTTGTAAATTCATGGCCTCGATTAATTGTTAAAGAGGAAGGAACAACACCACCAACAGTTGGATTAACAACTGTTAAATCAAAAGTTGCCTTCGCTGCTGTTCTTGAAGAAGGAGTATATCCCAATTCTTTAGCTCTTGATACAACATTTTTTCTTATCTGTGCTGTGTCTAAGAACATCTCTGACGCTACCATGTTTGCGTTGAATGCTGATGTATGAGCTGAGTATGCTAGTAAGTCTACTAATACAGCTAAGTTAGAACCTTCAAAATCATAATCTTTTAAAGTTGATTGTCCTTTTAAATATTCTTTTAGACTTTTTGATACATCATCAAAATCTAAATCTGTTATGTTAATGTTTGAACTGTTTATCGTTGCCATTATCTTACTCTCTCTAGTGATACTGTTAATTCTTGTGGTCTTGGATCATTTACTATAGTCATATATACTGTTACATCTAAATAATTTCCTTTCATAGATGAAATAACCTGTGTAACATTAGCTCTAGGTTCAAAGTTATTTATGAGTTGTATAATATCTGCTTCTAGAACAACTGCATCGGTTCCTGCTGTAGTTAATTCAAATAACATACCTCTTAAATCAATACCTAAACTAGGTTTGAAAGGTCGTTCATACAAATTAGTAGTCAATAGATTTTTAATACTTCTCTTGATAGCATTAATATCATATTTTAGAACTAAGTCACCTGTTTGAGGATGCAATGTCATATTTACATCAATATCAGTAAACCATCTTCTTGATACTCTTGAGCTTTGATTTTTACTATTAAATTGTGCCATATAGTTATTTATGTCGGAAGGACCGCCTCTGTTGTCTTACCTACTGTTATATCTTCTGAAAAACTTAAATCGATTGTCTTTGGAAATCCTAAAATATTTAAGAAGTCACAAAATGTAAATGTTATCCATTGAACTAAAGCTCCGAGACCAATCTGCTCAAAGAACTTTGTAACTTTCTCCATCCATTTTACTAACATATATCTAGGCCAATTCTCTCCGAAATCTCTAGCGGCTTCCATTAATCTTTCTATTTGTCTTTCAGCTGTAACTACTGATTCTTCAATCTTTCCACCTATCAATGATAGCAAATCAAACCCAGCTAACTTAACTTTTTCTAATTCTTCTATTAAATCAGCGTATGTTGCTTTGCCTTCTTCAACTTTCTTTTTCCAAGCATCAATGATAGCTTGTAATATTGACTCTACATTTAAATCAGGTAATGGAATCGGAATTTCTGGAAGTCCTAATAAATCCCATATCTCTTTAAATATACTAATCAAT
>MPLU02116424.1_pt1 | contig 17334 bp, 15 predicted proteins | sample 1617381 | NCBI WGS metagenome assembly MPLU02 (sample SAMN05944801, study PRJNA350692) | marine metagenome | biome: marine; feature: ODZ; material: water; isolation source: 90 m water sample filtered on 0.2 um supor filter | place: Pacific Ocean | collected 2012-04-08 | depth 90m m
AATCCACATCTTTCGACCATTGACACACCAATTCCCATCACCCTGAAGGGTGGCAGTAGTCGCCATCCCCAGTACATCAGTCCCATAATCTGGTTCAGACATTGCCATGCAACCTATGAGTTCACCTGAACATAGCCCTGGTAGGAAACGTTGTTTTTGTTCAAATGAACAATTCAAAGCGAGATTGTTTACAGTCAATTGAGCATGGGCCAGATAAGCTAGGGAAAAACCAGGATCAGAAAAGGACAATTCCTCATTGACGATGGCTGCTGCAGTGGCATCCATTCCCGCACCTCCGAATTCTTCGGGGACAGTGATTCCAAGTAATCCATAATCTCCGAGTTGACGGAATAAATCCAGGTTGAATTTCTCGTCACGATCATGCTCCAAGGCCTGAGGTTCAACTTCCTCACGCGTAAAGTCACGAACCATCTCGCGAATCATCGCATGCTCCTCAGTGGGGTTGGCAATATCGAAGGTGCGCCAGTCGTCCATGTCCTCGCGACTTATGCATTGCACATCAAATTGCCTCAACGCATTAGATTTGACCTAGAGGTGCTCGTACCGGAATTCGAATCCGGGTCGATGGATTGAGAGTCCACCATGATGGGCCGCTACACCATACGAGCGTATGGCGGGCGATTGACAGCCCGTATATCAACAGAACGCCGCGAATATACAGTATTTCATTCAGTTTCACTATTCAGTGAATCTGAAAAACAGCCTACTGAGCGCCCAATATACTTTCATATTCATTTTCAGACACCTACTTTTCTTGATAGGCAGTCCCACGCTGGACGCTTTCATGCAAACAGAACAATTGCAACAGAACGAGGAGGTCTCATTTACCACTCTTGTGGCTACGCGAAGGCCTCGTAGCACGAAAGAAGGTGCACTGGTCCATTCCAGTGGCGACCATGAAAATGGATGTTGGAGGCCTCTTGCTCGTAACAATGTATGGCCCCATATCCACAGAAGAAGTTTAGAGGCGATATCATGAGTCGGACAAAGCGCCTTCGGGAAGAAGTACTCAAATTCCTCACAGAAAGAGGGAGGGCGAATACAGTAGAAGTTTTTGACCACTTGAATGAGCGATTCAGCTGGGGAGCTACCATGAATCAAGTAGGAAATATTCTAGCGAAAGATACACGATTTGAGAAAGTCGGGAATGTACGAGATTTCTTTCGTGGTGCCCGCTACAGCGTATGCATTTGGGCACTATCTGGTCGAAATCGCGGAGATTCAGGACCCTCGAAGGCCGTTGCGTAGGCATCAAGTGATGGCTGGATTACGCGAGTTGTATGGCCCACCCAGTTTGGCAACTGGTACGTGGTGGAAACGTCATTGTCGGCACATCAACAGTTACTGTTGGTGCCCTAATGGTAACTACTACGTTTACTGATGTTGAATTGGCTCTTGTGATTCTTCATTCAGTTTGTGTTGCAACATTTATGGCGTCGTGGAATACATTCAATGATATTCAAGATCACGAAAATGATTTGTTAAATCATCCTGAACGACCAATCCCTAGGGGTGCATTGACCCTAGTCCAGGCAAAATCAATTGGCCGTGGATCCTTCCTATTGTCGTTGATTTCCTTACTATCGTCTATGGGTGTTGCTGCACTCTATTCAGAAACCCTCGTTTCATGGTTGCCAAGCATTGGCATCTGGTTGGTTGCCGTACTACTAATGTTCCACTACGAAATCGTTTCACCAAGATCATTGATGCTTAAACACAAGGGACTTGCCGGGAATTTGGCAATCTCTTTGCTAGTTGGAATTGTCATCGTATTCGGTGCAGCTGCTGTTAATGGCATTATGACCCCACTCGTCTGGCTTGTAGCATTAGTCGCCATGCTTGTAAATTCTGCAAGAGAAATTGTCAAAGATATCGAAGATGAAACTGGTGATGTAGATCGGGAAACCCTCCCCAAAAAAATTGGTGCCGATGCAGCCAGGGGGATTGCACAATTGTTTGTTCTTGCTTCCTTAATTCCCATCGTAGCCCCATATGCTAGAGGGTTACTTCCAATGGAATTATTGATTGCTCAGACGCCAGCAATGTTCGTATTGGTTACAGTTAAACCTAAACTCTATAGAGCCGAGGACCATGGTGCACAAAGGAGTTTAAGACTAGCGATGATGCTGGGTCTTTTAGGATTCTTGGCCAGTGTACTAATTCCAATCTAATACAATTCGTTGTATGCATGGAATGCTGCAGGATTGCAAAGGAATGTGAGAATTGCCATTTGGGCCCACATTCTGTTTTCAGCCTGATCAAATACAATACTGTTTGAACTATCTATTACAGCATCAGTGACCTCCTCTCCACGGTGAGCGGGCAAACAATGCATGAATCCATAATCATCATTTGCATTTGATACAAGTTTTTCATTCACTTGGAATCCCTTGAATGCTTCCATTTTGTCTGTGAGATGTTCCTCGCCCATACTGATGAATACATCGGTGTAAATGATTGTTGCATCTTTGCAGGCTTCCACTGGGTCGTTAGTTTCAACCAATTTTGAACCAGTTTTCTTGGAAATTTTCCTAGCTTTATTTACAACTTCTTTGTCCGGTTCATATCCAGCAGGTATGGCCCAAATACAATCGATTCCGAGCATAGCACAAGCAAGCATCAAGTCATGTAGGACATTATTTCCGTCACCCACCCATGCAACACGTTCACCTTCAAGGGACGGGTTTCTCTCCATTATTGTCATTAAATCAGCCGCGGCTTGGCATGGATGGTGTTTATCTGACAATGCGTTGATGACAGGTACAGATGAGTTTTTGGAGAGTGTTTCTACCATGTCATGGCCAAAACATCGATAGGTTATACCATCAAGGAATCTTGAAAGGACGGCGCCAGTGTCAGCAATTGTTTCAGATTTACCCATTTGGATGTCCCCCTTGAGTAATGTAAGTGGTTGCCCACCTAATTTGTGAATCCCTACTTCAAAGGAAACACGTGTCCTAGTACTCGGTTTTTCATATATACAACCGATACTGAGTTCATCTAAGGGTTTGAAATCATAATCCTTTTCGGGGTCTTGTTTGAATTGAATTGCCCACTCCAAAATACTTCGAAAGTCATCCCCAAGATCATCAATTGACAAAAGGTGTTGGGTGTCACTCATTTAATTCCCTCAATTGCGTTCACCCTCAATATCTCCGGCGAAACCATCACGGGTGTCAGCCATCCCTCCGAATACATTTTGGGCAAATGAAAGAATGTCTGCCAATCCCTCTTCCTGTTCACTGGAGAGAGGAATTAACCCTGGTTGAATTTGTGCATTTTGCATCATCCGAAGTTGCCCAATTGCAAATTCGGTTCTCTGCCCACCAGCTTCTTCGAATAATGCGGCTTCAAGTTGATCCAAATCTTCTCCCCAACCAAGTACTCTCTCAAGATCTTCTGGAGTCAATAAATCTGCCTTAGAAAGGAAATTTGCAGTTGGTAGACCAAGTCTAAAGTGCACGATGTTGGAAAGTAGCATTTGAGAGACGAATCCAGATGGGGATTGGGAGAGCATCGGGTCGAAAAGGAAAATTAGTGCAGCCTGTCCTTGTCCGAGAACTTCAACCATATGTGAACTGGCCTCTCTGAAGGCAAACAATTCGACTTGTCCCGGAGTGTCAATGACAAGTAAATCTCCAGAAAGGCCCTCAAGTTCTTCTTGGATATCATATGATTGAGCAGCAACAAGGTCTGCTGCAAGAATTTGGGCACCGTTTGGTCCGAGGTCATATTCCTCCATGACTTCGTGTAGTGAAATCAAATCACGTACATCAAATTCAGGATCATAGTGAACCCTTTCGGCACCCGGATCTAAGTTAATTGTTAGACATTCAACTTCAAGGAAACGTGTCCATCTCTGGAATGCAGTTACCAGAGTACTCTTGCCTGCACCGGCAGTTCCAACTACAAATAGAACGGGGGGGGTGCTACTATCGCTAACGCTCACGATTAGCGGCCCACTGCTATGGTTCATCAACCCTCCGACACTCCAACGGTCCTATGGACCGGGCAATTTGCCACGCAACAATGGTTATACCTCATCCAACATCGTCCTAACGCTATCCCACACCTTGGGATGGAGGAATTGGAATGAGTAATGAAAATGATGAAGGAAACGTACCACCAGCCCCACCCGGCCTACCACCTGCACCACCAACACCCCCCGGAATGGATGCACCGCCGACACCACCGGGTATAGAACCACCAACTCCACCCATGCCTCCTGGATTAGAACCACCTACTCCACCTGAGGCACCTGAGGCACCACCCGCGCCACCTGGATTAGAGCCACCTGCTCCTCCTGATGCACCACCCGCGCCACCTGGATTAGAGCCACCTGCTCCTCCTGATGCACCTCCCGCGCCACCTGGATTAGAGCCACCTGCTCCCCCTGAGGCACCACCCGCACCTCCTGGATTAGAGCCACCTGCTCCCCCTGAGGCACCACCCGCTCCTCCTGGATTAGAGCCACCTGCTCCCCCTGAGGCACCACCCGCACCTCCTGGATTAGAGCCACCTGCTCCCCCCGAGGAGCCTGAAATGGACGAAGAGGAGGTACCTGAACTGGGCGACCCAATGGATCTCTTAGGTGACCTAGGTGTTTCATCTGACGATGCACCACCCGCACCCCCTGGTCTCGATATGATTGCACAACCTGAGCAAACAGGTGAGGAAGAGGCCCCACCGGCACCGCCCGGTCTAGATTTACTCGCTCCAGTTGAAGTGGCTGAAGAAGAAGCTCCACCTGCACCACCAAGTCTCGATTTACTTTCAGCCGCAGATGAGGAAACGACAGAAGAATCAGCAGAGGTCACTGGGGAATCTGAACCAAGTATGGCTGGAGGAAAAATTCGAAGTGCATCTGATGTAGATGCAATACCGGGTCACAAATTAATCGGAACACTATCGGAATCTGAAGAGGTTACCCTATCTCCTGAAGGGGAAATGGTAAAACAATCTGTCAAGGGTGTTTTGACATTGAAAAATCCAAGTGATAAGGATAGACTTTGGGACATTGATGTACTTCTTAATCATACATCACATTCAGACATTGGTTCGGATTTGCCATTCTCAGAACTAGAGGCTGGTTCCGAACAGAGTGTAGACTACAGTGTCGAAGGGCCTCGGATGCTTTGTGTACGAGAACGAATAGACACAAATCCATCTAGAAACCAAGAACGTAGCCTATCTGTCGAACGCAGTGGAGATGCTCAGGATATAGATCTAGAACTAGAAGTAGAAAATATGGGTTCCGTTCAATTAAATGACATTGTTCTTACTCGAATTTTCCCGATTGAAATACAAGTCAGTGATGGTGATGGCTATGAAAAGCAAGGAGACACGGTTACATGGTCAGTTGGCAGACTTTCTGCAGGTGAAAGTCGAACATTGTCAATCCCGACCGCAGTGACTGCAGAAGCTGTTGGTGCAATCGATGCCGGTCATGCTACAGCAACATACAGTGCTGATGCAACACTCTCTGGAATGAACTTCAACGAGGTAGATGCACATTGTCGCGGATTCTCATACATGGTAGTGGATGAAGATGAGAGGCCTGATAATTATCGCTGCCAAGCAGTTTTTGAGAACCGATCATCCTTTACTGTTGATTTGACTAAACTGACTGTGACCCAAACTGGAGCAGATGAGAATTTATTCGAAATTGAAGATGTTGAGGATGATGTATTACCTGATGGTCGTTGGGAAAGTGATGTCGAAGTTGTCCATTCAAGTGAAAAACCTACTTTCAGTCAAGAATTGCTCTATACTGTCCTCCCAAGAGTTAGTCAATCAACTGAAGGGAATGTCACCCTACAACCACTTACTATAGAGGTACTCGAATCTGCTGTTGAGAAATCCTATTCCATCGATGTATTACGCCATTACAGACAGACTGAATTAACTGCGACAATGGACATAGAAAATACTGGATCTGCCACCATCAATTTACTGCGAATCACAGATGACATCCCTGGAATTTTTGCTGCCCCTGATGCTGAGAATGTAAAGGCCAGTATTGATGGGAATGAACTCATTCGTGATCAATTTAGAATCGAACTCAAAGAAGGGATTTCACTTGAAGAGAACCGAACATCCCCTGATGGCCCAGGACACACCATGTTGATTACAATCGGAACCAAGGGGCCAATTGGGTTGGCGCCAGGTCACAAAATGTGCATTACATATCCATTGGTTGCCCCAGATCCAAGTCCAGCAAACGATGTTGTTGCTGCCCCTGCACGAATTGATTTCAGTTCAGAACGATTTGGCCCTGTTGCAACCCGTGGACTCAACATTGTCCCCGCAGTTAGAGTAACACACAGAAAGGTGAACTATGACTCTGGCAAGGAAGTATTCCCTGCTGGCGGCGCTGGACGTTATGAAGCGATGATTATGTTCAACAATCGTGCAGATTCTGCACTTGAGGATGTAGTCATTCACGATATTATCCCGGGAGCATTTGAGTTACTGGAATGGAAGGTGACATCATCTAATGGAGGCACAGTAAAGTGCAAAATGGATGAAGAAGCAACCACTGATGGGAAGAAAATGTCATGGAATATTGGAACTGTTTCTCGAGGGGAGCGGATTGAAGTTACCTACGAATTCAAGGGTGACCCTGAGGCTGGATTCAAGGTTAGTGATGCTCAAGAAATTCATGGAATTGATGTCGGTGCTGAAATCGAAGATGATGAAGCACCTGTTGCTGAACCAGAGACTGAAGAAGAAGTTGAAGAAGAGGCTCCTGAAGAAGAAGTTGAAGAAGAGGCTCCTGAAGAAGAAGTTGAAGATGAAGCTCCTGAAGAAGAAGTTGAAGAAGAGGCTGCCGACGATGGTGATGAGGAACAAGAAATGGATGCTGCTCTGGCAAAACTTACCGGTGGAGGGGCAGAAGAAGATGTTGATACTTCAGAAGCTCGATCCTGTGCCATCTGTAATGCAGAAGTTGCAGCAGGTTTGTCCCAGTGCCCTGTTTGTTCATTCACATTCTGATTAATCAATCGAAATCGAGTAAATCGTCAGGGATTTCAACATCCTTTCGTGATGCCCCAGTTTGTCCAGTTTGCCCCATCGCACTCATGTCAATTTGATGTTGTGATTCAATACCACCTAGCAATTCGGTGATTTCTTCACTGGGTGGAGCCGCCAAATCTGCGGCAGTAATCCCTGCCATTGCTTCTACTGAATCTGCCGCAAATGTTGCTGGTTTTAGGATGAGTTCACGACGTGAATGATCAGGTGAATAGTCTGCGCCTAACTCACCAGTTTCCAAAACATCAATTTCAGGCACGTGTAAACCAATAATTGGTGAGCATTCTACAAGGAAATCATGGAGGATTCGGCTTGAATTCCCCCCTTGGACAAATGCACTTCGTGCACGCTCCCAAGCCTCCTCCTTTCGCCCTCGAATCCAGATTGTACGACATAGGCCGGCAGTTGCGACATCGGTTGGAGCACCTACAGAAAGTGCCCTCCCCCAAAGTGATTCGGCCAATCTGGACTTGCTGAGTGATGTGGCTGTTTCTGCGGCACCAATCGCGGCATCTGCCCTTTGAGGATGGGCTTTGAGTACTGCCCTGTATACTTTCAATGCCTTTCTTTCATTGCCTAGACTACGAAGAATGCGGGCATGTCGCATTTTGAATTCGGGTTCCCGACGCCATTTTTTACATGCAATACGAAGAATTGATTCAGCTAAATGGAGGTCCCCTTCAATCTCGGCCGCATGTGCATCGCGGAGGGCCTGCTCGGGAGTGTCCACGGGTTCGCATACCCCCTGATGAGTTCAATTCTTCCCTTCAAAGTCTATTTTGTTCACAATTTCAACCCGAAGGGTTGATGGCGCGCCCTCAACGGCACAGTGTTGTGGCAGAAGAGATTCCAGAGCAACCAGAGATGCCACTAGGCCAATTGTTCATGCCTTTTGTGTTGCTAATTGGAATGTCTATTATCCTCATGAGTGAGGGGTTACGTGTATCTATGGCCGGGATTGCTGGGAGTGTCCTAGAGCCAGCACTCCCATTCCACGACCAATTTTTCGTCCCAACGGTATTGATTGTTGGTTCATCAATTATGATTGTAAACACCGTATTCAGATCTTTGTTCATGGATCCAATGAAGCAAGCACACCTCAATCACAGGAATAAGCAATTGAGGAAATTAATGACTGAGGCTAGACTTTCGCGAGATCACGTACAGTTGGAAAAAGTACAGAAAATGCAAATGCATCTAATGCCTGAAACTACAAAATTACAGATGTCGATGATGAAACCCATGATGTTTACAATGGTTTTCGTAATAGGGATTTTCAGTTGGATGTATGTAATGGTCGATGGCTTTCGTGTAGACCATGTTAGTTTACCATGGGACCCTCAGTGGAGTTTCTTTGGACGATTCCTCCTCTTCCCTTCATGGATAATTGCTTACATCACCCTGAGTGCTCCACTCGGACGAATTGTTGACCGCAACATCAAGTTACTACGTTATCGAAACCATCCTCTTGTCACTTCTGGTGAAAAATTGGAGGAACCATTGCTGGTCCTACTCAAAGAAAAGAAAACCAAGAAAAAAGGTAGTAGGAGAACACAGAGAAGTCAACGGAGACACCGTGGCACTGTTGAGGCAGATGACGAGGGAGGTGGTGAACTAGCGAAAGTTGTTGTGGGTTCACATCGTCAAGGTCGCATCCTAGATGGGATGTCATGCCGTTCATGTGGTGGCGATTCAGTCATTCGAACGGATTCGGGTCGGAATAGATGCCAAGTTTGCATGGATGAATGGAGGCGCTGATGTGGTTGCAAGGGTGACCATTAGTGGACATCCGGGGTCAGGCACCAGTACACTCGTGAATGGATTGTGTAATTCCATGGATTGGCAGAAACTAAACGGTGGCCAAATTTTTCGAGATATGGCTCAAGAACGTGGATTGACACTAGAAGAATTTGGGCAATATTGTATGGATGATGAATCAATCGATCAGGAACTGGACGAAATGCTTTCGAATACCATGCAATCAGATTCAAGTCCAGAGATTGTTGAAAGCCGCCTGGCAGGTTGGTGGGCCTACAAAAATAACCTACCTTGCCCAAGAGTCTGGATAGATGTTAGTGAACAAGTTCGTGCAGAACGTGTAGTCAATCGCGAGGGAGGTTCTGTAGATGATCGCTTGACGCAAATTCAGGAAAGAATGGACTATGATGGAATGCGTTACAATCGATATTATGGAATCGATATCAATTCTCAAGAACCATATACATGCATCATTGAATCAGATAATCTGGATCAAGATGAGGTTCTGAATTTGGTTTTACAGCATTTGGGGGATTATACATGATACACATTGACAATGAAGCAAAAACATCAGCAGCCCATGGTTGCAAACCACTACAGCGATCAATCGAAGAATTGCTAGAGGCTGGAATGATAGTCATCGACAAACCAACCGGACCCAATAGCCACCAGGTTTCTGCATGGGCACGAGATATTCTCGGTGTAGAAAAACTAGGCCACGGAGGGACACTTGACCCATTCGCAACTGGAGTTCTTGTACTTCTTTCAGGGCGTTCAATGCGTTTGACAAAGAAGGTGCTTAGCCACGATAAGACCTATGTTGGAATTTTGAGAGCACCCAGAGATTTTGATACTGACGCGCTTTCTCGTGCAATCACTCAACTTTCAGGGCAAGTATACAATGTACCTCCCGAAATTTCTGCAGTTAAAATTCAAGTCCGAAGTCGACGTATGCATACTCGATTAGTCGATGTAGATGGCAGAGACGCTGCAATAGAGGTCATATGCGAAGCTGGAACATACATACGGACATTTGCAAGAGATCTCGGGTTGTTACTAGGGCACCCTGTTGAGTTGAAGGAACTTAGACGTACACAATCAGGACGCTTCACAGAACCTCAATCAATTACTCTCCAAGACCTGAAAGATGCATTTTGGCTGTGGCGCGAGAAAGGTGATGAAATTGCTCTTCGACGAATTCTATCTCCCATTGAGGCATTGGTTAGTGAAATTCCTGAAATCATAGTCAAGGATGGAGCCGCCGGGGCAATTGCGCATGGCGCCCCGCTGATGCGACCTGGAATTGTATCCATCGCAGAGGAACTAGAAAGAGGCGATACTGTCAGATTAATGACAATGAAAGGAGAATTGGTGGCTATTGCATCAATGCTGACACGGAGTGAAATGATCACAGAAATGAATGAAGGCGAGGTCGCCCGCCCAGATTCAGTATTCCTACCATCCGAGACATATCCTCGTGCATGGAAGAAGAATACTTCCTGAAATAATCTATAGAATGATTATGCCTGTTCAAATTCCTCGAATATCCACGTCTCTGTTTCGAGACGAATCTTTAGTTTCGCCATGTGTATTACCACCCCTGTACCCACCCCCCGATTGGAGCACCAATCATTGTGGGAACAGCCCGTAGAAGCGACTACCCCGTATAACCATTCAGGGTGAAAATACGATTATCAGCCCATCGGGGTTGTTTTGTAGTCAGAAACCGTCATTCAATCTTGCGAATCTGATTTGGGCCGTACATGAATACCAAAATACCCAACAATCCGAGAACGAACACAGAGACCCAAAGCAAGGTATTGTTTTCGTAAAGGAAATTGTTCGATTTTTCACCTTGGCCGTCGTTGGAATCAATCTCATTAGGGTGTACTGTAATCGTCTCTGACCACAAATTGAGATCTTCATCAGTTTCATCGACGTCATTGGTCCAATCAACTTCGACTTCCAATGTGAAATCCCCAGTTCGAATATCAAACGAGTTCCAATCATCACAGGTTGTCGATTCAATCCCCCCTGGTTCAATCATGGCGATTTGGGGGGTCCCGATGGTTTGCCCATCTACTGAGCATCGGATAGAGACGGGTTGTGCAATACTGTTTCCTGAATTTCGAACATACACCGTGATGGTGATGTCATTGCCTTCGACAATCGAATTTGAACCCGTGTTTCGGTCTAGGATTTCGATACTTTGAATCCACAAATCTGCTCGTTGCGTTACAATTACAGATACGTTTTGAGTGATTACAGTGTTACTGTCGGATAAGGAAATTGATATCGTATATTGGCCCATTTGGGTCGGCGTCAATACGATGGAACCCGCAGAGAAAATTACCCAATCCGGACTAATTTGAATATCGACTGAATTGGAAGGAGTGTCTTTGTCCCAATATGCAAATGGTATGGTATGGGCGTCATTGAGTTCCATGGAAATTTCCACAGGTAGAGAGTCCATTTCTGGAGCGTCGTCTACTTCTGTGATAATGACAGCTATTTCATCACTCCAAATATTTCCTCTTTCATCAGCCACGATAACCGTGGCTGTGGTTTCCCCATGGGCATCTGCAATGGGTTGCAGACGAATCTGACCATTGATAAAGTTCGCATCTAGAATTGAAGTATCCGCACTAGATACTGTGACAACAAGGGCGGAATTTGGTGTGATATCATCTGAACAAGTGTAAAGGAATTCTAACAATCTACCACCACCATCTTCTTCGAAAACTTGGTCAGATTGGCCATCACAAATGGGGTCACGGTCCCATTCAATGAGAAACCCTCCGTCGATATTCATTTCGTTAACTTGAACGACTACGTCCTCTGAATTCCCATCACTAGACCAATGGAATCGTGTCGAAAGGCCGATGTCGACATCACCACCACCAGGGGTGAGGAGGTGACCGACTGGCACACTTAGGGTGAATGATGAATTGCTAGTGGCTATGCTCTGCGAAGCAACTTCTTCCCCATTCATAGCGATTTGTAGCTTGGCAAATCCAGGGACCATGGAATGGGCATCACCAATAATCTCCCCTTGGATATTGATTGTAGGGTCATTAATGTCCACCATAAGACTCTCGATACATCCATCGATTAATGCGGCATGAAATCGAATGTACTGTGCAGACGTCTGAATCAGTTCACCAGCGGAAATAGGTGTGCTTACGGTCCACGCACCATCCATTCCTGTTTGTGATGTAGAATACTCCCAACTGGAATTGCCTACAACATTTGGATGGAATCTGCCCCAGGATTGCTCATATGGCACGTGGAATGGTGAGGTCACCCATGTACCTGATGAGGAACCTGAATTTTCCAAGCCACAAGGTGAAAGGGCCATCCCACTAACAGTCCCACTGCTTAGATCAGCATCCAATACAGGGAATTCATCAAAGGAGACCTGGTGTGATGCCTGTGCCAGTTCAAAGGTACCCCATGGCTGTAAATGCTTGACAATTAAGCCAGCAGCATCAATTTGTAATTCTGTATCGTCAAATTCACCAACGGATACGTAATCTAGCATGATTTTAACATTGGATAGTTCGGACCAAGTCCATGTTTTGATACTGTCCAATGAAAATACTCTAGCATTGTAATTCATGTGGTTTAATTCACCCATGGTGTGAGCATATGTTTTGATTAAATGTTGAGTCCCGCCCGATTCCACAATGAATTGAACACTGTCTTGCTGGAGTGAATCTGGGATTCGGAATGCAACTGTAAGAGAAACGTTCACTATTTCATAATTCGAACCGGCACTCATGTCGAATGTTGTCAATTCAATGATGGGGCCCTTGGTCCATGCATACCCACCATCTGAATCACCATCAGTATCATTGTCACAAACTGGGTCAGAGGTGGGTTTGAAACAATCAGGATAACCAATTGAGAGGTTGTCTTCGGTTGGTGAGGTTGCTGCCCATGAAGTGATTTCATCGTAATTTGCAGGGCGGTTATGTGTGAATGACAAATGGCCATCGGCTACCATTGAAACGGAATGTTCAGCCGGATCATTGCTGTATGCCTTGTTGGTCGAAAGATACCAATCAGAAGGGTCGTCAAAGGTTCCGGCGGGCAACAACTCTACTGTTTCTGAGCGGATGACTGTGTCTCCGGATACAGTTGGCAAAACTGATGAGAAGGCAAGGGTCAGAACCAGCAGAACCGAGAGGCTGCGGGAGTGCATGAACCTCCGCTGTCGAGCAGCCCCTTGAATCCCTCGCCTGCCCGAGCATGACATTTCCCTGTAATGAGGCACGGCGCTTGCTTGAAATACCGAGCGCAGGTCGCCGTTTTACATCGTGGCTGCGGTGGTCTAGTGGTTAGGACGGTAGATTGTGGCTCTGCCACCCCGGGTTCAACTCCCGGTCGCGGCCCCATTCCAGCGAATTTAGGTGATTGTGTAGAGGTTCTGTAATCAATAACCCTTGACTGAATTACAAAAACTTGGCCAATTGACATCACTGATTGCCTCATGCCAATTGGGGAATTCTGATGGGTCACCCCATTCTGAATCATCCATTACAGAGACAATACATTCTCCATCCAAATCCATCTCATATGCGGATACGTATTCACGTTCATTGGTAGATTTATCTGTCAAATACGCGTATTCTACTACTTGAAACCAAACCCCACCTGCCATGATATGATTGTAAAGATGGTATTCCATGTTGGCATCTATCACTTGACCTGAATCATAATTTATCGTGACATCTAGCACCATTTCACTATTTGGCCAATCAAAATGTTCTGTGTATGAGTGCAATTCCATGGTGAAATCAATGTCAGAGTCAGATTCACCACACCCACCTTTGGTTTTTGCTCTACCATTTTCGTTGTATGATGTATATGTTGGTTCGTGGCAATCTTCGTCAGACCAAGTATACCATGGCCCATTGCTTGTTACTCGGGGGTCTACATCCCCACTCCACTCAAATGAATGTCCCGCTGAGGCGACCACAATCCAGATGATGATTCCAACCACCACAACGACTGCGCCAATTGCACCAATCCATACCATTGAATTCCCCGAACTCTTACTGTACGGTGGAGGGGAATAGGTTTGTTGAGAATATTTCGAAGGTGATGTCGATAGGATAACCTGCTGATTAGCAGGTGCAGATGTGAATATGGGCTGATTTGTCTGCTGGGGTGTATGGCCAGTCATAGGTGGAGAATATTGGGGTTGGGTCTGCTGAGTAAATGTAGGCGTACTTGTAGGATATTGGGGGTTGGTCTGAGGTTCAATGAATTGTGGCCCAGATTGCAGATTCTCTCCACACATGGGACACTTGACCCATGCATCGTTGACTTCTTGTGCGCAATTTGGACAAGATGGTGCAGAAGGGACCGGATCACTTACGCCACAAAAAGGACAAAATGTATGCGTTTCAGAGACTCCTTGGCCGCATGAGTGGCAATCCGGCATATCCACCCCTATGTGTGACAAATATTGAATATTCGGGTCAGGAATTCTTCCCATTGAGGTCATCTGATGATATTTTGTGGCCCATTCTCTCTGCCTTGGTTTCAAGATATGAACGATTTTCATCTCCAACTCCAACGACAAGGGGTGCTCGTTTAGAGACGGAAATTCCCAGTTCTTGCAATGATTTGACTTTGTCAGGGTTGTTGGTCAGTAAACATACATCTGCTATTCCAACTGCACGGAGCATATCCGCTGCAATTTTGTAATCACGTGCATCAGCAGGATGGCCTAGCATTAGATTGGCATCCAATGTATCGGCACCTTTGTCCTGCAGATTATAGGCTTGAATTTTCGCATGGAGGCCAATGCCACGTCCTTCTTGTCTCAAGTACAATAGACAACCCCAACCATGCTTCTGAATGGCTCCCAATGCTGTGTCTAGTTGCGGCCCGCAATCACATCGTGCAGATGAAAAAGCATCACCAGTCAAACATTCAGAATGCATACGAACCAAAACTGGGTCGGGGCCTCCCATTTCACCCAGAGTAAGTGCAACATGATCAAAACCGGTTTCCGCATCATGGAATACTCTGATTCTGAATTCCCCATGGGCTGTTGGCAAGCGAGCATCAGCAGGGACGTCACTTTTCTCAACAATGGATGTCATAATTTGTCCTCCTTGCGAATTCGATAGTGGTATTCCCCAGCCTCTTCCTCAACACAGAGGAGTGTATCACCACTTCTATTCAAGAGTGCTGGAATGTCAATTTTGGTTTCAGGGTCATCTGCCATTACCAAAATGACCTCTCCGGGTTCCATTGAAGCCAACACACGTTTGGTTTCATGTACAGGTACAGGACAATGAAAACTGAGAACATCTAGAGTGATGTCCACGACAACCTGTGCCATGGAATGAGGGGGGGGCCCTTCTTTCTTCAATGCGACGGGGATAATGAGGGTAGGTATTGAAGCGAGAATGGGTACTGGGGATGTTGTGCGAGAGAATAATCGGTCCCAATCAAAGGAAGACCTTTCTTGGGCTGAAGTCGGTGAAATGGCCTATGGGTATCTCCGTATTCCAATCGTTTTGGTAATCGTTGAAGTCATCTATTGGTGGTCAACAGACCCAGCAGCTAGTTTTGAGCCCTATCAAAGGGGAATCGCCACGATTTGGGTTGCAATCTCCAACTTGTTCTGGCCTGGTTCTGCCGAATTGGTCTTCCACGGGCCATCTCAGGCCTGGACTGGTGTCAATCTTTCACTAGATAGTGGAATTGTTGAACGATTGTACGTTTCAGATGAATGTGCAGGAATTCACGAAATTATTTTCCTCGGTGTTTTGATGATGTTGACGCCTGGAATCTCCAATCGTACAAGATGGCGCTCCATAGCCGGTATGGCACTCTTCGTTCAAATCCTCAACTACATTCGTCTGATTGTTCTTTATCCCATAGCAAACGGTGGTTCTGTTGATGATATGTTTGCCTTCCACAATTTCATCCTAAGTCAGGGGTTCCTAGCAATTCTAATTTTCATATGGCTCATTTGGTATATTGTATTGGATCGCAAAGGGCTGATTGACAGAAAGGAAAAACCCTCTCTATCTGATATGCCCAAATTGAAACAATTCCGATTTAGAGAATCACTACCTAAATTATCCATTGCAATCTTAATCTTCGCAGGGATACTCGCCGTTTGGGCCACCCATGCAGTCACACTAGATGATGAAAACATGGAAATCAAGGCGATCGCAGAAGATTGTAATTATGTGGATGATAAATGGACCGATTCCTCTGGCGGTGACACATGTTACCCATTCAAAAATATGTGGGATGATGTTTGGGGCAGAACAATCCGAGGTTGGCTATTTGCAGGGATTTTTAGTGCGATGGCCATCATTACAATTCATCCCGAAAATGATGGGATGATGGATAGTGAAGAGGAATAATCAATTCACGAGTTTGGCATTGACCTTTGAACCATTGAATGCCTTTCCTTTCAGTGCATCAAGGGCATGCTGTGCCTTTTCACGATGAATCTCAACCACAGCTTGCTTCCCATCAGCCAATATTTGGCCCACAGCCAAATCTGGCAAACGTGCTTCATTGGTTACGAAATTATGGATGGCCAATTTCGAAGTGTTATCTGTTGATATTCGAATTGATACCATGCCGAATACATCCGCATTCTCACTCCAATCCATTTGCTTTCGAACAGGGTCTCTATCAACACCTTCTGGAAGTTCAGGTGCCTCAACTTCAGCAATATCCATATTCCATGTCGAAATGATTTTTGTCATATTAGGGGCATCTTCACCAGACACGAATGACCACGCTTCTCCTTTACGACCCATTCGACCTGTTCGACCAATCCGATGAACATAGGATTCGGAATCGGCAGGTATATCGTAATTGATGACCATCGTGACACCATCGACATCCAATCCTCGTGCTGCAACATCTGTTGCAATAATGACCCTAGTCTTTCCATCTCGGAAATCTGAAATGATTCTCTCACGCTTGTTTTGGGCCATGTCACCATGCAATCCCGTTGCTGAGAAGCGATGACGATCCAATCGCTCGACAAGTAGGTCCACCATTCGCTTGGTGTTGCTAAACACAATCACTTGATCTTCCTTGGTTAGTCGAACCATGAGGCGGCCCAAAACCCAAAGTTTGTTTGCACGACCAATGCGAACCATATATTGGTCGATTTCAGGTACTTCGACATCCAAATCATCACTCATGATGTGTTCAGCATCTGTAATGAACTCGTTTGCCGCTTCAAGAACTTCTTGAGGGAATGTCGCAGAGAAAAGTAGAGTTTGTTGTCTGTTAGTCAATCGCTCAAGACACCAAAGAATGTCGGGGAAGAATCCCATGTCCAGCATGCGATCAGCTTCGTCTAGAGCGAAATGAGTAATTGTCTCTAAATTGATGTGACCACGTTTACTCATGTCGATGACGCGACCTGGTGTGCCTACGATAATGTCGCAACCACCATCCAAAACTTTGGCCTGTTTTTCGATGTCTGTACCACCATAAACTGTGACAAATTTGAGGCCTTTTCCA
>MPLU02002543.1_pt1 | contig 17309 bp, 17 predicted proteins | sample 1617381 | NCBI WGS metagenome assembly MPLU02 (sample SAMN05944801, study PRJNA350692) | marine metagenome | biome: marine; feature: ODZ; material: water; isolation source: 90 m water sample filtered on 0.2 um supor filter | place: Pacific Ocean | collected 2012-04-08 | depth 90m m
CTCCATCAAGCGAGTCTCTGAGCAGATGCCAGAGGAATGAGCCGGGAGCAACAGAGCCAGTGGGACTTCGGGGGGTTGCCGGAGCAGGGGGAGGCACGCAAGGTTTATGGCGTTGCCGAGCTGAACCGGAAGGCCAAGGGTCTGCTGGAAAACCAACTCGGAACCGTCTGGGTGGAGGGGCAAGTCACTGGACTGCGGAGACAATCCTCGGGTCACATTTATTTCGGCATTAAGGATGAGAAAGGCCAGTTGGGTTGCGCGCTGTTTCGCGGGACTGATGCGGAGAACCGTTCGCTGATTGAAGACGGCACACAGGTACTGCTGCAAGGGGATGTTACGCTGTTCGAGGCGAGAGGGCAGTACCAGTTGATCGTCCGCAAAGTGGAGCCGCTGGGTCAGGGGGCGTTGCAGGTCAAGTTTGAGAAACTGAAACGCAAGCTAGAGGCCGAGGGGCTGTTCGCACCCGGGCGCAAGCGAGCGTTGCCCTGCTTTCCCGCACGTATCGGGCTTGTCACCTCGCCGACGGGCGCGGCGATTCGGGATGTGCTGCATGTTGTTTTGCGGCGCAACCCATCCTTGCAAATTGTGTTGGAGGCGTGCCGTGTGCAGGGAACAATAGCCTCAACGGAAATGAGCAAGGCGGTTCACCGTTTGAACCAATGGAGCGCCAGGCAGAGTGAACCGCTGGATTTGATTTTACTTACGCGAGGCGGCGGGAGTTTGGAGGATCTTTGGGCGTTCAACGAGGAGGTGTTGGCTCGCGCCGTGCATGAGTCGGCGCTACCGGTTGTGTCTGCCGTGGGGCATGAGATTGATATTTTGATCACTGACTTCGTGGCCGATGTCCGGGCAGCAACGCCGAGTGTCGCCGGCGAGTTGATCACCGAGAACGTGTTTGCATCGCGCGGGGATTTGGCTTCCGCAGCGGCGTATTTGCGCCGCTTAACCAAGGGCGGCGTGGAGTCGGCTAGGCGGGAGTTGTCGAGCCTCTCCCATCGGCTTGGCCGCGCGCATCCGCGCCGCGCTCTCGATAACTCCTTTCAGCGTCTTGACAACCAGCTAGACGATTTGAAACGCTTCGTCGAGCAGGGGGTGGCGGCCCGGCAAGACCGCCTTCGCTTGGCCTGGCAACGCTTGGTGTCACTCCGGCCAATGGCTCTACTTGCTCGGCGAAGGGATCAGCTTGGGTGGTTACAACGCCGCTTGGCCGAGGTGCCGCGCCGTGCCTTGGGTGAATGCGCGGCAAGCCTTGAGCAGGCAGCAAGCAGCCTTGACTTACTCTCGCCCAAGTTCGTCCTAGCCCGCGGCTACTCGATCACCCGCGACGCGGCGACGGGCGTGGTTTTGAGGGATGCAAAAAATGCGAAGCCCGGCCAAATGCTGCGGACACACCTACACGTCGGCGAGATCAGCAGCACAGTCAGCGGGCGGAACAACTCTGACTAAAGTTTTTTTTGGTGCCGTCGATGCTCTATTACTCCCACTCGATGGTCGCTGGCGGCTTGCTGGAGATGTCGAGACAAACGCGGTTCACGCCGCTGACCTCGTTGATGATCCGGTTCGAGAGTGTCTCGAGCACCTTGTACGGCAACTTCACCCAGTCGGCAGTCATGCCGTCCTTAGACTCCACCGCTCGCACGGCAATCGTGTAATCGTAAGTGCGTTCGTCGCCCATAACACCGACGCTTCGCACCGGTAGCAGAACCGCGAAGCTCTGCCAGATTTTGTAATACAGGTTGTTGGACTTCATTTCCTCTACGACGATCGTGTCGGCGTTGCGGAGAATCTCGCAGCGCTCGGGTGTGACTTCGCCGAGGATGCGAACGGCCAGGCCGGGACCGGGAAACGGTTGGCGCATGACGATCTCCCTCGGCAGGCCCAGTTCAGCGCCGAGTTCGCGTACCTCGTCCTTGAACAGGCAGCGCAGCGGTTCGATCAGTTCGAATTTCATTTTTTCCGGCAAGCCGCCGACATTGTGGTGGCTCTTTATCAGTGCCGCCGGATTGCCGCCGATGGGGACCGACTCGATGACGTCGGGATACAGCGTGCCTTGTGCGAGAAATTTTGCCTTACCGACCTTGCGCGTGGCTTTCTGGAAAACATCGATGAACGTGTTGCCGATGATCTTGCGCTTTGTCTCAGGGTCGGTGACGCCGCGAAGCTTGCGTATGAACAAATTCGTCGACTCCTCGTAGTGGAGCTTGACTTTGAAATTGCGGCCGAAAACTTTTTTGACAACGCCTGCCTCGTTGGCACGCAGCACGCCGTTGTTCACAAAGATGCAGGTCAACTGCTTGCCTATGGCCTTGTGAATGAGCGCCGCCGCAACGCTGGAATCCACGCCGCCGCTTAAACCGAGGATCACTTTTTCCTTGCCGACCTGGACTCGGATCTCCTCGACGGCCTGCTCGACATAGCTGCGCATCGTCCACTTGCGGCCGCAGCCGCAGATTTTGTGCACGAAGTTTGAAATGATTTTTTTGCCCCTGGGCGTGTGGACGACTTCCGGGTGAAATTGCAGGCCGTAAAAACGAGCCTTGGCATTTTCGATTGCCGCAAACCCGGAGTTGTCAGTTGTGGCTACCGCCTTGAAACCGTCCGGCAGCTTGGTGAGTTTGTCGCCGTGAGAATTCCAAACCTGAAGTTCTCTTGGCAGGGCGTTGAAGAGTGGGCACCGGGCATTTTTCACGTGAAGTGTTCCCTTGCCGTATTCCCGTTTTTGCCCGCGCTCGACTTTGCCTTTTAAAAACCTGGCCATCACCTGCAACCCGAAGCAGATGCCGAGAACGGGGATGCCCAGCTTAAAGATCGCCTTGTCCGGCAACGGGGCATCCTTGGCGTACACGCTGGACGGTCCGCCGGAGAGGATAATGCCGGTGGCGTTCATCTCCGCGATGACGGCGGCGGGCGTGTTGTAGTGTACAATGGTGGAGTAAACCTTGCACTCTCGGATGCGCCGAGCGATCACCTGCGTGTATTGGGAGCCAAAATCAAGGATGACAATCTGTTCATTCATGCCGCTGAAAAGGAGGGATTGAAGACAAGATCTCTCCAGTTTTGCGAGACAAAAAAACTTGCTCAAGCAAAAATCTCTTGGCCAAGTGCAGGGGAAAACGTTTGTGGTTTCGGGTGCTATACCAACTCCGGTATCAGCTTGCCGTGCTGAACGATCACCACCAGTCGGCTCTGCGGCTACCTTGGAAATCCCCACAGAACGGGGTGTCTCCCTTGGTTCTCCGAGTTCCTTGCTGATCACGGCGTCGTAAGGCGAAAACTTCAGCTAGGGAAGGGGACGGTTCGCTGTCATCAGGTGTTCCGCGTCTAACAGATGCGCCGCCAAGGTGTGGCTGACGCCTCGAAGAATGGCATGCTTGTCGGCGGACCTGGCCGGTTTCGGAAGATGCTCGGAAATTCCGATGGCCGGCACGTTCGTTCTGATTTTCTTGAATTCACCGCGGTGCGGCAATGGCCGCCATCACCGCCGTTAACGCGTTTCAAAAACTACCGGGAACTCTCGTTTCCAGAACCTGCCTTTTTGCCAAATAGCAACCCAGTGTCTTGTGGGTGTGGAGCGCTATGCAATGAATTTTTCTCGGATCATTTCTGGTGTAAGCCCGGCTTCGCACATGGCTTTCAAGCTGAGTGAGTCGTGGCGCTTGGCCAGGCGTTCGCCGTCTTCATCGGTGACGAGCGGGCAATGATGGAACGCCGGTGCTTCCCAGCCAAGCGCGCGGTAAATGAGTAGTTGGCGGGCGGTGCATTTGAGCAAATCCTCGCCGCGAACAACCTCGGTGATGTCCATGTCGTGATCGTCGGCCACCACGGCCAATTGGTAACTGGGCACATCGTCGTGCCGCCAAAACACGAAATCGCCGAAGTCCCTGCCGGCGGTGAACGACTGTTGCCCGAGTCGGACGTCTTCAAATACAACCGTCTCTCCGCTTGGCACGCGAAATCGCCAGTTGACTCGGGTTGCGGTGTCGGCTTCGAAAACGGCTCCTTGGCCAAGCGCGGGGCGGCAGGTTCCGGGGTAAAGCGGCTCTTCGCCGGTTTCGTGCGGTGCCGTTACGGCTTCAATTACATCCTTGCGTGAGCAGCGGCATGGATAAACCAAGTCGAGGTTTTTCAGCATTTCGAGGAGTTCACGGTAACGCCCGATCCGTTGGCTTTGGATGTAAGGCGCGTATTCGCCGCCGCAGTCCGGCCCCTCGTCCCAGTCGATACCCAGGCATTTCAAATCTTCCAGCGCAGCATCCGCGAATTCAGTTTTGCACCGTTGTGGGTCTAGGTCTTCTGTCCGGTACACCAGTTTGCCGTCCGCTTGGCGTGCGCGTTGGTGGGCAATCCAAAACGTCTGCGCGTGGCCAAGGTGAAGCAGGCCGGTGGGGGTTGGGGCGACGCGGCCGCGATACGGATTCATGCCGGTTGTGCTGCGCTGGATCTAAGCCATTCGGACAGCCCGGTCAGCGGGAACGCGGAGGCAGCGGCTTGGATCAAGACGATGGTAACCGGTTCTTTGGAAGCTGGCATCGGGTGATTGACGCTCACTGGCCCGGCTCGCGCGAAATGTTCGCGCCTAGTGCACGAAGTTTACCGTCGATGTTTTCGTAGCCCCGATCGATGTGATAAACGCGGTTCACACGGGTGACGCCCTTGGCCGCCATGCCGGCCAAAACCAAAGCCGCAGAAGCGCGAAGATCGCTCGCCATGACATCCGCGCCGCTGAGCGGCTGACCTCCCTTGATGATGGCGCTTGGCCCCTCGATCGAGATGTCCGCGCCCATCCGTGCCAACTCGTTCACGTGCATGAAGCGCGACTCAAAAATCCGCTCGGTGATGATGCTGATCCCGGGCGACTTGAGCATGAGCACCATCATTTGTGCCTGCACATCGGTCGGGAAACCGGCGTGTGGCATGGTTGTGATGTCCACAGAGCGCAACTGTTTGGCGGGTCGGACGCGAAGGGTGTTGCGCCCGGTCTCGATTCTCACGCCGGCCTCGCGCATTTTGTCGAGCACTGCGCTGAGGTGGCTGGGGTGGCAATTGCGGAGCGGCACGTCGCCGTCCGTCACCGCACCAGCGAGAGCGTAGGTTGCCGCCTCGATCCGGTCGGGGATCACCCGGTGCTCCGCCCCCCTGAGCCGTCGCACGCCTTGGATAGTGATCGTCGGGCTGCCGGCGCCGGAGATTTTTGCGCCCATGGCGTTGAGGAACTTGGCCAAGTCCTCGATCTCCGGCTCACAGGCGGCGCTGTGAATGAGTGTTTTGCCCTTGGCCAGGCTCGCGGCCATCAGCATGTTGGCGGTACCGAGAACCGTGGGACCGCAACGGCCGCCGAGGAAGCTTTCGCAGCCGGTCAGCCTCTTGGTCTTGGCGTGCACGTAACCGGCCTCGACTCGGACTTTTGCGCCAAGGTCGCGCATTCCCTTGAGGTGCAGGTCGATCGGGCGTGCGCCGATGACACAGCCTCCGGGCATCGATACCTTGGCTTCGTTGAGGCGGGCCATGAGCGGCCCGAGAATACAGATCGATCCACGCATTTTGCGGATCAAGTCGTAGTCGCCGAACCCGTCGATTTTTCTTGCCCGGACACGGATCGTTCCCCGGTTCATCTCAACCGATGCACCGAGCGATTCCAAGATCCGCGCCATAAACTGGACGTCGCTGAGGTTGGGTAGATTGCGCAAAACGCACTGATCACTCGTCAACAACGTCGCCGCCATCAGCGGGAGGGCTGCGTTTTTGGCGCCGCTGATTTTGACGTCGCCCTTGAGCGGCGTCCCTCCCTTGATGACCAGGCAATCCATGAGCGTTTGTGTCGGCGCGTAGTATTGCGCTATTGCCCGGCAGAGGCAATCACGATTCGGCACCGGCCGGTCAGGTCGTTGGTGACTTCGACGTTTGCCCAGGCGGCTTGGGCAAATAAGCCCTCGATGGCCGACTCCTGCCCGTCGCCGAACTCAGCCATCAGTTTGCCGCCAGGCTTCAGGCGGGATTGCCCCTCGGCAGCGAGCAGCCTGTGAAACTGCAGGCCATCCTCGCCGCCGTCCAGTGCGAGGTGCGGGTCATAATGCCGAACCTCGGGTTGCAGGCCGGCGATGTCACCGGACGGAATGTACGGCGGATTCGAGACGATCAAGTCGACTTGCTCACCCTCGGCCAAGGCGGCCAAGGCGTCGCCCTCGCGAAAATTCACCTGCTCGATCGCATCGAGCGTCTCGGCATTGAGCTTGGCCAGGTTGAGCGCCGACTCGGACACATCGGAGGCGATGACTTTCACGCCGGGGCATCGCTTGGCCAGCGTGATGGCAATGCACCCGCTGCCGGTGCCAAGATCGAAGACGACTGGGGAAGTAAGTGGCTGCAGAAAACCCAGGGCCAACTCTGCCAGCGTCTCCGTCTCCGGGCGAGGGACCAGGACGGCGGAGCTTACCTGGAACTCGTAGCCGTAAAAATCGCTGATGCCGAGAATATGCTGCAACGGCTCGCGATTCATGCGTCGATTGATGTTTTTCAGCATTCGATCGACCTGCTCGTGAGTCGGCATCTTGTGCCCATGAAGGGCGAGTTCCGACCGGCGGTACTTGAAAATGTCAGAGGCCAGCCACTCGACATCGGCTCGTGGCGACTTGATCCCAGCTTCTCGAAGCAGTCGAACGCATTTGTCCATGAGCTCACGAACTGTCATTTGCGAATCAAACCGTCGGCGACACCAAGCCATTTGTAGCTGGTCAATTCCTCCAAGCCCATCGGGCCGCGCGCCCCGATTTTGTCTGTGCTGATGCCGATCTCCGCGCCCATGCCGAATTCCATGCCGTCGCTGAACCGGGTCGAGGCGTTCCAGAAAATGGTTGAGGAATCCACCTCGGTCTGGAAACGTCTCGCCGCCGCCGAGTCGCCGGTGACGATCGTTTCCGTATGGCCCGAGCCGTGCATGTTGATGTGCTCGATCGCCTCGCCGACGCCATCCACGATTTTCACCGACAGCACGAGGTCGAGGTATTCCTCCTCCCAATCGGCGTCGGATGCCGGGGTGATCTCGACGCCGCTGCCCTCGAGCAAGGCTTGCGTCGGTTTGTCGCCGCGCAACTCGACGTTGGCCTTGCCCAGGCGCTTGGCCAAGCGGGGCAGGACGTCGTTGGCGACGGACGCGTCAACCAGCAGCGTCTCGGCAGCGTTGCAAACCCCAGGTCGGTGCACTTTCGAGTTGAAGACGATCTCCTCCGCCATCGCGGCGTCAGCGTCGGCGTCGATGTAAACGTGGCAAACGCCCTTGTAATGCTTGATCACCGGCACGTGCGAGCACTCGGTCACGGCACGAATGAGACTTTCGCCGCCGCGCGGAATGCAGAGGTCAACGAAGCGCGTGAGCGAAAGTAGCTCGGGGATGGCACCGCGATCGGTCGTTGGCACAACCTGTATGGCGTCCGCAGGGAAAGCAGTCAAAGCCCCGGCCGCAGCCTCGACCATGATTTTTGCAATGATTTGGTTCGAGTGAATGGCCTCCTTGCCGCCGCGAAGAATCGTTGCGTTGCCGGACTTGAAACAGAGGCCTGCCGCATCGGCGGTGACGTTGGGGCGTGACTCGTAAATGATGACGATTACGCCGATCGGCGAGGCGACTTTGGTGAGTTTCAGTCCGCTGGGGCGCGAGCGTTCCTCGATTACACGCCCGACCGGGTCGGGTAATGCGGCGACTTCGCGGAGGCTGACGGCCATGCCGAAGATGCGCCCTTCGTCTAGCAGCAGCCGATCCAGCATCGGCCTGGGCAAGCCCATCTCCGCGCCGGCGAGCATGTCCCTGGCGTTTTCCTGCCGGATAGCGGGTACGTTGGCCTCGATGGCGTTGGCCATGGTCAGCAGACATTTGTTTTTATCGTCGCAGGACAGGGTGGCCAGGCGGCTAGAGGCCAAGCGGGCGCGCTTGGCCAAGTCGGTCATTTCCTCCGTCAAACTCATGGCCGTGCATCCTAGCGTCAACCCAAGTCGGTGTGAATCTCATTTCGCTGTCCGGGTGGTACATTTTCCTTTGGGAGCGGTGGCGCATCGATTATAAGGGCGTTTCCGCTTGGCTCGGTATACGTAATGGATGATCTTCTAAAACTCGAACGTAATGTCCGGTCGATCTACGCCAAAACGTTGTCGTTGCTGGCCAGTCGCTACCGTTTCAACTTGCCGATCAGCGACAAGGACGTGCCGGGGTCGCCAAGGGTTCTGTTCCTCGGGAACCATTCCTCGGGCAAATCGTCGTTCATCAACTACATCGCTGGGGCCGATATTCAGGAATCCGGCATGGCCCCGACGGATGACGGATTCACGCTGATCACTTACGGGGAGAAAGAGGAAACACTCGATGGGCAGACGCTGGTGTCGCACCCCGAGCTGGATTATCAGGACTTGGCCAACCTTGGCCCGGAGTTCCTCGCCAAGCTACAGCTCAAGGCTTATCCGTCCGAAAATCTCCGGCAACTGACGCTCATTGACAGCCCGGGGATGATCGACTCCGCCAGCAGTCACCAGCTCCGCACTTACGACTTCCGGGAGTGCGTCCGGCGCTTCGCCGAGAGCGCTGACCTTGTACTGTTCTTTTTTGATCCCGACAAGCCGGGCACAACCGGCGAGGCGGTTTCCATTTTCACTAGACAGCTGGTCGGCATCGACCACAAGTTGTTGATCGTGCTCAACAAGGTTGACCTATTCGACAACATCCGCGACTTCGCGCGAACCTACGGCACCCTTTGCTGGAACCTCTCGAAGACGATTCCGACGAAGGACACCCCGCACATTTACACAACCTATGTGCCTGGCTTTGCCACTCGGCCTCTCGAGGGGAATACGAAGGCTATTCCGCTGGAGGACTTTGACATCTCACGGGACGAGGTGGTTGCAGAAATCATGAGGGCACCCGCCCGCCGGGCGGACAACCTAGTCAGCGGGTTGCTCTCCCAGGCGCGCCGCTTATCGGTTCACGTAAAGGTTTGTCTCGAGGCCGTTACGGCTTACCGGCGACTGGTCAGCCGCCTTTGGCTGGGGTTTTGCGGGTTAGTGATGCTGTCTGCCGGCGCAGCGTGGCTCACACGGGATTGGTGGCTTCAACCGGAATGGAGCGACTCATTCAACGAGAAAAATTGGGAGGCGTTGACCGTCCCCGGTATTGTCCTTGGCTCCGCCTTTGTGGGGGCCTCGTTGCTTTGGTGGTTCCTCTCGATTGGCCTCAGGAAACTTCGCCGCTCAATCGGGACAGAGGAGGGAGTCGATGTCTTTTTTAAACGGGCTTACAAGGATGAACTTTCATTGCAAAAACGAGCGGACCTTTACGCTATCTGGCAAACAACAAAAACCGGAATACTCGACATCATGCGAGTCCACGGTATGAGAAGTCTTTCAGCATCGATCTCCTCAAAAACTTTACTTCACAAACTTGAGGTAGCGATTGAAAAGGACATACCGGCGCTACGCCGGAAAATAGATTTACATCCTGAGATTAGGGCTGAAGAAACAGAAATCCCTGACACCCTCACCGATCAGGCTGAGTTATCAACAGAGAAAACTTGATACCACCGTCATTCCTCCCAATGTTTTCACAGGTTATTCACTAAACTGGGACCGCACATTACACTGGACTATAACGTTAATTATACTGAAGTTTCACTTCTTATTGCCGTTTTCTTGTTCTTTTTTTATGTTTTTTTGTTGACACTCACAACGCCTTCAGCAAGGTTCTTCGAACTCTGAGTGAGGTATATCCTCAGTTCCTCCCGGCCCAGTGACGACTCCGCCGATTCGTCGCTGGGCCTTTTTTTGTGCGCTGCATTTTGTGCAAACTTGCAATTGTTTGCGGGCATGCGGTATCAGTTGCGCCTGTCTATGAAGTGTACGTTTCCATTGCTGATTGTCGCCCTCGTTTTTACCCGCTCGACATTTTTCAACTTTTGGCGAAGCGCAATAATCGTGGAATAGTGTTAAGGTGCCACTATCAACCTCTACACAATCTCCTTTCATGAGGCTCGTGCTGGCTTGTTTTGCCTTTTTATCGCTTGGCCAAGCGGAAGATTGGCCACAGTGGTTGGGTACAAACCGCGATGCGGAGTGGCGCGAAGAGGGGATCATCGCCCGTTTCCCTGAAGGTGGTCCCAAGCTTCGCTGGGAGAGCAAACTTGGCGCTGGGTATTCCGGTCCGGCCGTTGCAAAAGGGCGGGTGTTCGTTATGGACCGCTTGCCTGCGGATGTGGATCCAGGCAAGGGCAGGTTGCTCCATGACGGACCGCCGCCGCGCAATATTAACTTCGTCCGTAAGCTCCTGCCCGGCAGGGAGCGCCTGGTTTGCCTGAACGAAGCCGACGGCAAACTGCTCTGGGCACATGAGTGGGACTGTCCGTACACGACCGTGGCCGCTTATGCTATTGGCCCTCGAGCGACCCCCACCGTGGACGGCGCCCGCGTGTATGCGCTGGGTGCAGAGGGGAACTTGTTTTGTCTTAACTCGAAAACAGGCGCGTTGCATTGGAGTCGTGATTTCAAGAAGGATTACGGGCTTAAGATTCCGGAATGGGGCACAGCGGCCCACCCGCTTGTGCACGGGGATCACTTGATTTGCATTGTTGGGGGGGAAGGAACTACTTGCGTTGCCTTTGACAAGATGACGGGTAGGGAATTATGGCGAGCGTTGAGCGCGGGACAACCCGGATACTGTCCGCCGGTCGTCAGGCTCATTGGAGGGAGAGAGCAACTGCTGGTTTGGCACAGTGACGCGCTAGAGTCCCTAAACCCCGAAGACGGCACGGTTTACTGGTCGGTGCAGATCAAACCGACCTACGCCATGTCTATTGGCCAGCCGGTGGTGGAGGGAAACCGAGTCTACGTTATGGGGTACAACCGCGTCTCTGCTTGTGTTGAGGTGGCTGAAGACGGTGGAACGGCCAAGTTGCTCTGGAAAGGCAACACCCGGCGCGGGATTGCAGGGGTGCACAACACAGCCTTCATCGATGATGGTCAGATTTACGCCTGCGGGCCAAACGGGAAATATTCTTGCGCACGCTTGGTTGACGGCGAAAAGTTGTGGTCTACATTCTCACCTGCGGAAGGCGGACGACCGGTCAGTTGGGGCAACGTGTTCACGGTTAGGCAAGGTAACCGGTACTTTTTGGCGAACGACTATGGCGAGTTGATTATTGCTGGGCTAAGTCCGGCTGGATATAAGGAAATCAGCCGAGCCAAGCTGATTGAGCCAACACACAAGGTTGGCGGTCGGACGCTCGTCTGGTCTCATCCGGCTTTTGCGAATCGAAGCGTTTACCTGCGTAACGACCGCGAAATCCGCTGTTACAGTTTGGCCAAGCGGCCTGATTGACATCCAAACGCTTCGACAATTGCTGCAACTTTAGGAACATGCTGGAGTTTAATCCTTGGTTGACAACTGGCGTGGTTTTGGTACCAACCGCGCTGACGAGACAGAATGAGGGCTTTAAATAAAATGAAGATTAAACAAATGCGGGCCAGCGGTTTCACGCTGGTGGAAATCATGATTGTAGTCGCCATCATCGGGCTTTTGATCGCTGTGGCCGTTCCCAACTTCAGCAAGATGCGCAAAGACGCCCAGAAGACAGCCTGCCACGCCCAGTTGAAACAAATCGATGGTAGCAAGGAAATGTGGGCCACGCAGGAAAAACGGGCTGACGGTGACACGCCGAGCGAGAGCCAGTTGGGGGCTTACTTCAAGGACGGCATGCCTGCCTGCCCAGGCGGCGGGTCATATTCCATCGCCCCGGTCGGGACAGACGCAACTTGCTCCGTCCACGCAAAACTGGGCCAATAAACAGCGTCACCATTTTGAAGAGGCGGCCCATGCGGCCGCCTTTTTCATTTCAATAAAGTAAAAGTGAAGCTCAAGCTCTACGCCTACAAAAACTGTGACACCTGCCGGAAGGCCATAAAATATTTAGACGAGAAGGGGGCCGAATACGAGCTGATCCCGATCAGGGAACAACCGCCGACTAAGGCCGAGTTAAAATCCGTATTTGTCAACTGCGGCGGCAACATTCGCAAACTGTTCAACACCTCCGGCGGTGACTACAAAGCCCTAAACTTGAAAGAAAAGCTCCCTAACATGACCAAAGCAGAAGCCATCGATCTTCTCTCAAAAAACGGCAACCTTATTAAACGCCCCTTCTTAATCGCCGGGGATCGGGGCCTTGTAGGTTTTAGAGAAAAGGAGTGGGGCGAGCAGATTGAGTGAATGGCTACTTCCGGAGTTGGGCGAGGAAGCCGGGGGCAGTACCGGTGATGTCGCTAGCGCGCTGGTTGGCGAGAAGGCGGCCGTAAACCTGGATGTCGTGCTGCAGCATCTCGAGACGGTTGCGTAGTTCGTCGGAGGCGACTTGGTCGTTCTTGACGTCAATTTTTTCGATAAAGGAGACGCCGTAAGGCATCGACCAAGCGTAGCACTGGCGAGCAACTGTGCGAAGCTGATCGTGAACGGTGAGTCCCTTTTCGTGGGAGGCAACGATAGTTGCGAAGAGCTTGCCGGTGAACTCCTTCCAGAAGTGGTCGAGAAAGTTTTTGAGCGTGCTGCTGATACTGCCGTGGTAATCTGGTGTGCCGAGCACGATGACATCCGCGGCGGCGACTCTTTCCTTCAACAAAAGGTAGTAGTCCTGCTCCCAGACCGTGTCAGGGTTGAAGAGAGGCAGGGGGTCTTCAATGAAATCGAGTGTATTGACTTCGCATCCATCTGCCGACAAGTTGTCTGCGAGGTGTTTAACAACAACCCTGGTGATGGAGGCATCATGGAGGCTACCAACAACCAAAAGCACATTACACGAAGTGTCCGACATACGACAAAGTGTTGTGTTGGGATTTACTCAAGTCGATCCTTAAATGGCCGTTTGGCTTAGGAGATCATGCGGAATTTGATTGTCATTTGCGCGGGTGCAATATGTTTAATTTGTACCAGTGGCTGCCTGATCAATGACTCAGCGATCATCCCGAAGCCGGCCTGGGCTGAGCGAGCGTTCTTACCAAGGCCATCACGTTTGGCTGAGGCTGAGGATCGAATGGAGTTCGGACTTATCGCGGAATACCGACGAAGCACCGGTGAAGAGGGTTTGCGGAGGAAGACTGCCCTATTGCGGGAAGGAGACCTTATTGCAGCACGCTTAGGGAAAATAGAGGCGGGTATGGATTTTTTCCTAAAGTGGAAAAAATATGCCGCTGGCTACACATTCTTAAAATATGGACATTTAGATTTGGTGATCCGTGAACCGAGTGGAGAAGATGAATTGGTATTGTTCACCTGTAATGGAACTGAAGGAGTGAACATCAAGCGCCAATTTCATGATTTAGGAAGTCGTGATTGGGATGCTTACCGAATGAAAGGTTGGGACCGCGTTAATATAGATCGGTTGTTAGAATTTGTAAGGATAAGCATTGTTCAAGAGAAAGGTGGAGAGTCTTACGGTGACTTAAGTTCATTAGGATTCGGGAATGCTAACCTTAAACCAAGAACACAGGTAGATATTGGTGGCGGTTATACCTGTTCGACCGTAGTTGCGGCGGCGCTTTATTATGCAGGGCTGGAGCTGGATAAGACGCGGGGAAGCAGTCATCTAGACCTTGTTACTCCTAAGCAAATTGTGACAAGCAAGGGGCGTTTTACTGCAGCCCAAACATCAATAGAGAGTCAAGATGGTAGTCCTTAACTGCTGTTTATTCTGCTGAGTCCGTAGTCGGTGAAAACGCGCCGGATGTCGTCGCGCACCTGCTCGAAGGCATTCCGTATTTCCAACTCTGTGCCTTTAACCTTGGCCGGGTCGGGAAACGGCCAATGATGCCGGTACGACTGGCCGGGGAAGGAGGGGCAGGCTTGATCGGCATTGTCGCAAACGGTGATTACCGTCTCAACTTTGCCCGAAAGAAATTCGTTCATGTGCTTTGAGGTGTGGCTCGAAATATCGATACCAATCTCGCCGAGAGTGAGAATGGCGAGTGGATGAACAGAGCCGGTGGGGGCGGAACCGGCGCTCTGCACATTTAGCACATCCCCTGCAACTTCCCGAAGAACACCCTCGGCCATGTGGCTCCGGCAGGAGTTGCCGGTGCAGAGAATCAGGATGAGTGGCTTGGCCTCTTCTTCCATCTCAAATTCCTGTTACTAGTCCGATTTGATTGCTTCAGTGGATTCACTTGATTGAGCGACAAAACGCCATGTTGGAATGGCCAATAAAGAGCCAACTACCGGGCCAGTGATATAAATCCAGAATGCTGTAAAATTCGAACTTGCAACCGCTGGGCCAAGGGAGCGCGCCGGATTCATTGAGGCTCCAGATATGGGACCCGCAAAAACAGCCTCCAGTGCGATCACTCCACCGACAACAATCCCGGTAAAAAGTCCCTTTTCTTTTGCGCCAGTTGCCACATTCAAAATCACGAACATCAGTATGAACGTGAGAATGATTTCTAGGATTAGGCATTCATAAACGAGGGGTTGATCGTTTACCACAATTGGCAGTGTAGCTCCCATATTGCTATATTTTCCGAACAGGCCTCGAAGCAGGAGACTGGCCAACAAAGCGCCCGAGCATTGGGCAAGGATATAGGGCAAAACCCGCTTGCCGTCAAACTGCCCTGAGGCCCAAAAACCAAGTGTTACGGCCGGATTGATGTGGGTTCCCGAGATGTCGCCCAAGGTGTAAATAAGAGCCATAACCACCAGGCCGAAGACTAACCCAATGCCGAGGGGGGTGACTTGCCCGCCAGAAATTTCGTTAAAGACAACAGCTCCTGTCCCAGTGAAGACCAGTATGAATGTGCCGATGACTTCGGCTGCACATTGGCGGCTTAATTGCATAGTCGATTCACATACCGAAAGTGCGTGGCAATCAGCCGTGGCAAGGCTGAAAGCTTGGGGTGATTTCTTCTATTTTTCGCGGTAACCAATCCGGTGGAACGGGTTGACAACACTGGTGACAATGTTTCGGGAATGACTGGCAATGCGCTTAAGGAAGCGGGCGTACAGGGAAACGGCAGTGGCATCCGAACTGTCCAGGCCGGATATCGACCCTGATAAAATCGAATTGGATATCTCTTCGCAGGCATCGGATAAGCCTTCCTTGTAGTTGTTCATGATGACTCTAGCCTTATCTTCATCACGATCTTTGAACACCTCGATCATTCCTTTGAAGTCTGTAGTTACAGCTGTTTCAACCTTTTGCAATTTTTCCTCAACGGGACCGCCCTGGAGGCGCAGTGGGTGGTGGACTGCTAGATCATAGATATTTTTTGTGTAGTCGCCTATCCGCTCTATATCAACGACAACGCTGACCAAGCTAAGGCCTGAGGCAAGGTTGGTTCCGCCGGAAACAACGAGGTGAGTCATCACTTTCTTGCGGACATCCCTCTCGCTTCGGTTGACCTCTTTATCAGCGCTATGAATATCAAGACCCACCTCTGCCGTGTCTTTGTGGCGTAATGCTTCCACTGAGGCGTCATACATTGCGGCATCGGTGTTTAGCATTTTGGCGGCTTCCTGGTAGGCCTGTTCAAACAGGTTGTCCTTCTTGAATAGTTGAATAAGTTCTTTCCACATAAGCCGGTGTATTAGTGTTGTTTGTGTAGCATACTATTTTCCGAATACTTTTGCAATCGAGTTCCATGTGAACGCGAGAGGGATAAGATAAAAAACGAGAACAATTAACACGATGGGAATGATGCGGTTCTTAAGGCACGCTTCTGCCAACCATTCTGCGACATGAACTGGTATCTCACGCATTTTCTTGAATGGCAGAAATATTATCGACCCGGTTGCGTTAAAGAGAAAATGTGCGAAGGCGACGGTAGCACCCGCGAGGACGAGTGAGGGGTCAATGTCCGGCTGACCCGCCACCGCGAGGGCGGCGAGCAGACCAGTGATGGTGGTTCCGATGTTTGCGCCGACGGTGAAAGGGAATATTTGTTGTAACCTAAGCACGCCAGCCCCAGCGAGGGGCACAATTAACGATGTGGTGATGGAACTGCTTTGAACCATAACGGTCAATACTAAACCAACAATAAACGACATGGCTAAGTTTCGGAAAACATAGGTATCAAAAAATGATTCGAGTTTTTTTAGCACCAAGCTCTGAAGAAGTTTCACGATGCCCCAGAGCATGAAGAAGGTGATGGTGACAGACACCAACAGGACAAGCCATGGAATATTGTTGAAAAGGTCCGATAGGCCTTCGACTGCAGGCTTGGTGATCTTCTTAAGGTAGTTCTCCGGTTTCGTGATTCCGGTGACTTCGACGAAGATGCCTCCCATCCAAGTGGCTGCTTTTTCAATGATGCGGAAGTAATACTCGAGCGGATAAACCAGTGCGACAGTGGTAAGGTTGAACGTATCGTGTACGGACGAAGCGGCAAACGCTCGTCGGAACTCTGCCTTCCGCGTAATGTGGCCAAGCGAAACGAGTTTGGCCGTGACGGTGGTACCGATGTTGGCGCCCATGACCATGAAGATGGCGCTGCGCACGCCGATGGCCTCTGCGGCTACCATGCCAATAACGATACTGGTGGTGGTTGATGAGCTTTGAACGATGGTCGTGGCCAGAACACCAATGAATAGGCCTACCAATGGGGAAGAGGTAGCCTCCAGGATCTTCTGCGAGAACTCTTTGCCGAACAACTTGAAAGAATTCCCCATCCCTCCGATACCGACGAGAAACAGGTAGAGGCAGGCCGCAACCCCCAGGATCTTTATGATTGTTAGAAATCGATCGCGATTCATCCTTCCGTCTATTCTATCGTTTGCAGGCAAAAAAAGGTAAATGAACTAAGCAAACGGTCTGAAGAGATGGTGGGGCAATGTGCTGTTAAGGTCGACTAAAATCAGCCGTAGCGGCCTTCAATATAGTCTGAAGTTTTTTGGTTTTCAGGGTTAAGGAATAAATTCTCAGTGCGATCGTGCTCTATGATTTCACCAAGTAACATGAAGATGCACTCATCACTGATACGACGAGCCTGGGCCATGTTGTGCGTCACGATTACGATAGTGTATTTCCCTGATAGCGTGAGCATTAATTCCTCGACCGCAGCGGTTGCCTCCACGTCTAGGGCTGAGCAAGGCTCGTCCATAAGGATGATCTCTGGCTTGAGTGGAAGCAGGCGAGCTATGCAGAGCTTTTGCTGCTGCTCGAGTTGGAGTTCGGTAGCTTTTTGTTTGAGGTTATCCTTCAGGTCATCCCAGAGCATGACTTCCCTTAGGGCCTGTTCTACGGCCTCATCAAGTACAGAGCGTTTTAGTTCGCTCCGGGGCGAGTGAATCCGGAGGCCGAATA
>MPLU02005828.1_pt1 | contig 17232 bp, 10 predicted proteins | sample 1617381 | NCBI WGS metagenome assembly MPLU02 (sample SAMN05944801, study PRJNA350692) | marine metagenome | biome: marine; feature: ODZ; material: water; isolation source: 90 m water sample filtered on 0.2 um supor filter | place: Pacific Ocean | collected 2012-04-08 | depth 90m m
AGGTAAGGCAACATGGCAAGATATTCAAATAGAATTGTATGATCCAATTGTACCTTCCGCAGCGCAAGCAGCAATGGAATGGGTAAGATTAGGACATGAATCAGTAACAGGTAGAGATGGTTATTCTGATTTCTATAAAAAGGATATAACTATTAATGTATTAGGACCAGTTGGTGACAAGGTTGAAGAATGGACTTTAAAGGGTGCATTTGCAACAAATGTATCATTTGGTGATTTAGACTGGGCATCAGCTGATCAAGCATTAACTGTGGGTATCGGTGTAGCTTACGATTACGCGATATTACAATACTAATAACACGCATCGCTATTATAAAAAAACCTTACGAAAAGTAGGGTTTTTTTTGACCTCTTTTTTAATGACATATATATTTATATATGATAAGTTATATAGACAACAAGGAGACTAAGTTATGAGCAAAAGCTATGATGATTCCTATCCGGGAAAAGTAACAGATGATCAGTTAAAGAAGCAAGCAATTCAAGATTCAATTGCGGAAAATAAATATCAATTTCCAACAGAAGCAGTAGAATTACCGAGTAAGGGTTTATGTTACCCTAAAGACAACCCCCTATCGTCAGGTAAAATTCAAATGAAATACATGACGGCTAAGGAAGAAGATATATTAACATCAGTTAATTTAATAAGAAAGGGAACAGTATTAGATGAATTATTTAAATCTCTAATTATAACGCCCATTAATTATAATGATCTGATTGTCGGTGATAAAAATGCGATTATGATTGCATCTAGAATTTTAGGTTATGGTTCCGACTATAGATTTTTTGCAACATGTCCAGCATGTGGAGCTAAAAATGAAATGTCCGTAAATTTATCCGATCTTGGTGAAAGTAAGTTTGATGAGAGTATACTATCAAACATGGGAGAGCATGGATTTCTAGAATGGGAATTACCTGCATCTAAAAGAAAACTTCAATTTACTCTTGTAACTCATAAGATAGAAAAAGCTGTACAAAAAGAAATTGAAGCTAGAAGAAAGGTTGTAAAAAATGGAGTAGATCCAGAAATAACAACCAGGTTCAAACATATGATCACATCTGTAGATGGTAATGATGAAAAAAAGTATATATCTAATTTTGTAGAAAACGAATTTTTATCGAGAGATTCATATGCATTTAGGGAATATATTAATACTATTCAGCCTGATGTGGACTTTAATATAAACTTAGAGTGTTCCGAGTGTGGACACAACGCGACGTTGGCTTTGCCAATAGATGCCGGGTTTTTTTGGCCTAGATCAGACAAATCGAAAAAATATTTTTAAAGAAATTTTTGACCTAACATATCATGGTAAGGGAGGATTCCCACATTCAGAAGTTTATAATATGCCCATATGGATGCGTAGAGCATATATTAATTACATAAACGATCATCAACAAGAACAGCAAAAGGTAATTGATGAACGCCAAATGCAAAATAAAACAAATCCACCCTCGGATGTATATAAGCCCAATATAAGCCCCAAATCATAGTAGAATTTGACCTTCCTAATATTTATTATCAGAGAGGAGCATATAAATGGGATCAGATTGGTCAAGTAAAATAGTAAGAGATTTGGGTCAGGCCGATTCAGCTGGTAGGGGCATGATGAACGGATTACGTTCAGGTGCTGCAGCTTTTGGTGGTGCATGGACTGCAAATGTCATGTCTCCTGTTAATAACACTGCCGATAAGATTGATGAAATAGGGAATAGTCTTGGTGGATTTGGTGGTATATTAGGAAGCATAGGAGCCAATTTCCTTCGATTTATGTTTAACCCGCTTACTTTAATAGTTGGGTTATTAGCAACAGCAATATCTAGATTAAATGATGTAGAATCTAGATCCATGAATACACAACGAGCAATAGGATCAGCTGTTACAAATCTACAACAATTTCAAACCGCAGTTGGGGGAATTACTGATAAGTATAGAGGTATGGGTGTTACATCCGATCAAGTATTAGGTATGATAACTAACATGGCTCAGCAAATGGGAAGCTTCTCACAAGTTTCTACTGAGGCAGCTCAACAGATAGCAACACTAGCTATGCATGGAGGAGCATCCGCATCAGAATTTTCATCTGCGTATACATCTATACTTCAAATGACACAGGGACTGGCTGGTTCTAAAGAAGAAGCCAATAAAACTGCCATGGCAATTCAACGTTATGCTACTAACTTAGCTATGGCTAATGGTGTTCCTATAAATGTTATGATGAATCAATTGGCTAATGTATCTGATGCAGTAGCTACAACCATGGGCTCTAACCCACAAGCATTATCACAGGCAGTAGTTCAGGCATCTCAATTGGGAACGACACTTGAAGGCATTGCTGGAATAATGAACAATCAATTAAATATTGAACAATCTATAGCTAATGAGATGGAAGCTTCTGTATTATTGGGGAAAAATTTAAATTTAGAAAAATTAAGATCTGCATCATTTTTAGGTGATGAAGCATCTGTGATGAGAGAACTCCAGAGCTTAGTAGGTTCTCAGGCAGAATTTGAAAAAATGTTACCTGTACAAAGACAGGCTTATGCACAGGCTTTGGGAATGAGTGTATCAGAATTACAAAGAATGGCGGGTTTTGAATCACAGGCAGAGGTACAGGCAAGAAAAAGACAGGAAGCCAATGATAGAATGGTGCAAGTAACTATGACTACAATGGAACAAATTAATGGTACAATACATAGAATTAGTGTTGGTTTCGCAGGCGTAATGTCTGGCCCTGTCCAAGCTTTTAAGGATTGGATGAACCAAGTCGGATCAGGTGGCACCACAGGCCTACAAAAAATAGAAGAACTGGCAATGCATGTTTCAAATTGGTTAGGAAGAGCAGTAGATTCATTGATGAGATTTATACAGGGCGGCGATAGAATGGGTCAGTTGAAAAGTGCCTTGCAAGGTATTTGGAATACTTTATCAAGTATAGTTGATTGGTTAGGAAGAGGTAATGGTAAATTAAAAAATTGGCAAATTGTTTTAGGTGCAATAGCTGCTATAAAATTTGGTGGAATGATCTCTGGGATCGCACAGATAGCAACAGGCTTGGGTGGTGTAGCTTCGCAAGCAGGATTTGCTAGAAGTGCAATGGGACAATTAATGGGAACATTGGGTAGTGTATATACAATGTACCAAAATATTTCTGATATATCTGGTGGAGCAGGAGGCCGAGGATGGGGAGGAATGGCAGGAATGGCAATTGGTGGACTAGTAGGAGGATTACCTGGAGCAGCAATTGGTGGCCAAATAGGGAGACATTTTGGTGGATCAGTAGGCGATGCAATCATTAGACCAGGAGCTGCACCTATCCACGTTCACCCTTCAGATACATTAATAGCAGTTAAGGAAGCAGGTGGAGGAGCATCTTATATTTCTCATAGAGGTGAGGGATTAATGGGTAAAGCACCCCCACAACCAATAACATATAATTTTGATTTAGGACCAGTAGTAGCAAGATTAGACGCACTTACAAGTGCTATACTACAAGGTGGAAAAGTTTACTTAGATGGAAACGCAGTCGGTAGAGCACAAAATATGGCTGCAACAATGGCGACATAATATGGCATTAAAAGATTTAAAATCGGATTTAACCAAGGCATTCAAACGGATACCTGCAGGTGGGAAACTTGAAAAAAGAGTAGAGGGACCGACTGCCTCAAATTATAGTGCTAAACCAAAGCCATATAAAATTCCTAATGATGGCCGTGGATCTAAGGTTAAATATAACTCTTCAAATGGAGCATATGAAGCCAAATCACGATTTAATGAAGTTCAGAATAAAAGTCAAATATCAGGTAGACACACAAGTGATATTGAACCAGTAAAATCAAATCTCAATGGGAGACATGAAAATGTTGATATTAAACTCAATAATATGGCGACAACCCCTGAAAAAACCGCTGTTGAACCGATTGCAATGTCCGCGACACCGGTAAAACAGGGGTTAACGCCTAAAGTCATGTCTGCACCTGTCAATCAACCAGGAATTACACCAGAAAAAATAGCTATTAAGGGATATGTGGATAATCAGCCACCTAATATAGATAATGTACAATATAGTTTAGATATTGGTGATGGTGCACTTGCTCAATTAGAAGGACTATCGAGATTCGATATAGATAAAATTTCTGATTCTTATTATACTTCAGGAATGTTTAAATCTGACTTTTTTATAACACGAAATAATAAAGATATTTTAAAGGTGTCTGAACTAGATGTAGAAAAAGAATCACAGCCATACGCACCTTCAGGGTATATGATAGACAGATTATCAAGATACTTTACTCCTATCAGGGATGCTATAGATTTGGATAAGGAATTTGGAATAGAAAAATCAAACAATATGCAATTGACTGGTGAAATAGATTCATTTAATCCAACAATTCAAATACATGGTTCTAATATAACGACACCATACGATTTAGATTTAAAATCAGTTTTAGAATCTGATTCTGTTTTCATTGAGTCAGATGTAAAATCAGCCTATACTGATACAGATGACCTTAGATTTTTTAGTGATCATGCAAAAGTTGATTTAGACAATATGGTGGCAAACCATAGCCCTTCAGCGGATAATCCAAATAATGGAGCATTTACGTTAGACAATCAGCTTAATAGTATTCATGGTGGGTTTCATGCATACGGGAATCAAACACAGCCGATAGATTATAATTTAAATTTCTTTAATGCGGCTTCATTACACGGTACAGATTTCCAAGGTAATCAAATAATATTAACGGGTAATAGTAAGATAGACGGTGATGAATTATCCTTCAACCCGGAAGGTGTAAAAGACCTAATTCCATTTCCTAATACATTAAAATTAAATGACCAAATAGGTGAGGGGACATCACTTGGCGGTGTTAATATGTTTGTCGGTAGACCTCAAGCAGAACGAATGGTATTTGATTCAACATCGGGAGTAACTATTAAAGGATTTGAACCTTCGTCAAATCCTAATGTTGGTAATACAATAGCTCCAGGCCCAGGATATTCAGGCGGCTTAGCTATGGACCACCCAGGAACCAGTTTTTATTTTTTAGATATTGATAATCTCACAACGGGCAATCTTTATGCAAAGGGACGACTTGGATTCGATACTAACAATTCAGCAGTATTTAGAAATTGGCAAGATGCACAAAATTTCTTCAACCAAGATAATCCAATTATGTCAAATGGATTTACGCCACAATTTAATGGTACGCAATTAGTATTAACAGGACCTTCGTGGGATTGGATATTGGGGAATGTAGAATTAACAGGACATGATTGGATCCAAAATGGTGATGATAATCCAAGTATATTTAGTATAAATTGCACATTAACAGATGAAACGATAAATTATTTTGATATAGATAATGAACACTATCAGGGGTATATAAATTATAACAATGATGGGGCCTACTTCGCAATGACCGGCGGATGGAATAATTGGCAGCATTCTGATATTGTTACATCTTTATATACAGGAATAAATGGAACTTCTTATGATAATCCAAGTATATATTTTGATGAAAATAGTACAACTAATTATTTTGATCAGAATGAAAGATATACATCACAATTTACATTAAATAAATTGGGATATGAAGGTGGAACAGAAAATTCTGATTATGTAAATGTGGGTGATGGTGTATATGACGGCATTAATATACATTCGACTAATAGTGATTATTCATTTAGTTCTTTATTTAATAATCAACTGAATTATTGGAACCTTGGAACAATAGATTATTTAGGTGATGTTGATACTAGTAAATATGCTTCAAGTGGATTACATCCCGATCCTGACACATCAGCTGGTGTCACCTTTTCAGGATACACTGATGAAACAACTGGCGCATTTAATCATGAAATAAATTCAGCATGGCCTTATTATACAATGATAGGCATCGATAATTCTACATGGGGAAGCGGGATAGGTAATTTTAGACCAAATCTCAACGGCGCAATTCCTCCAACAGTTGCGATGGTTAAAGATAAATCATTATATCGTTATTTAGATAATGGCATGTCATCATGGATGATAACTGCAACAGAACTGGGTGGTGATGAATATGAAAGTGTAGAAGACAATTTGATATTTAATCATCCAGACCACAAACCAGATATATCAACATTAGATGGAATGAATACATATGGATATGGTTTAGGAATATCTAAACACCTACGCTATTGGTCAAATTCGATATTGGTCGGCTCAGGTAAATTTTCTAAAAATATAGCATTTAGAAATCCTATGGGTAAAAAGCATATAACATATCTAGAAGGCGATCAGCTATTAATAAGCAAAGATAATAATTGGTTAGATAAAGCTTATGAATGGGGCCCTTCTATGTATGGAACAAAAGTCGGCCTCAGTTCGGGTGGTATTATGGGAATCTCAACTGGTAGAAATCCTAGGGCAGGAGATTTATGGCTTCAAGCTTTTGATTTAGATAATCAGGTATTTACCTCTAATGGTGCGGGAATACATACCATGGGCGGTATTGGTTATGAAGAGAGAATGATAAATATCTATAATGAAAATACCCAACAACGCTCAATGGCAGGTTCGATACTTAATAACCTAAATCCTTTTGATAATATGAAATCTATATTTGATAATATGTCAGTCGCGTTTAATGATACTATTAAACGTTGGTGGATGCAACATAATAGATTTGCCATTCAAATGAGTAATAATCCACCAAAAGGTTCACATCAAGGACTGCCTGGAGACTCAGCTACGGGAGCAGTTGGTAAGTTCAGTGGAATGCTAAACTCTGTATCCACAGGTGGAGCAGATTTAATATCTAATATTACAGGATTAAGTGCAAGAAAATATTGGTCGGTACAATCATACCCAGGCCTACAGGTATCTGCAGAAATAGTAGACACAGGTATAACTCGATTTAATGATTTCAGAATGTTCATTTCTGATATGGGTGCAGCGCATGTAGGCCTATCCGGTCCTTCAAATTATTTAAATAATAACATACACAAAAGATATGGATACCCTGCATCTGGAACACCTGGCCTTGATAGAAAAATGTATTACAAACATATCCCGGCAATGGGTGATGATATAACAATGGAAGATTTCTATACAGGAGATGAAATAGATATAGACGCTCCTTTAGATTATATTAATTTTTTCATGAAGGATGTTGTTAACGATCATAAATTTAGATTTAGAGCATACATATCAGGATTAACAGACTCAGTCCAACCAAATTGGTCCCAATACAACTATATAGGAAGACCAGATCCCGTTTTTCAATATAATGGGGTTTCTGCGAGAAATTTATCATTTAATTTAAAGGTAGCGGCATTAGCTCAGCAAGATATGTATTGGATGTGGAAAAAGATAAATAAAATGATAGGAATGTGCTATCCATCAGGATATCAAAATGGAGGATTCATGACTAGCCCTATGATGGAATTAACACTTGGGGAATATGTAGAAAACGCACCTTGTTTCTTAAACGCATTTACATTATCTGTTCCTGATGATTCTCCTTGGGAAATAAATCAAATGGCAGGATCTGGTGGACCATTTAGTAGTTTAGGAGATAGTATAGCAACTGTAACAAATGTAATGAATGATCCTCTTGGATCCGCAGTAAACTTTGGTGCATCATTTTTAACTAATGATGAAGATCCTATTCCTGCAAGAAAAAACAATAAAAATTATGCATTTAATGAATTTGACGCAAACGCACATGAAACTAGTGGAACATTATTAGCACAGCTTCCCCACATAGTAGATTTAAGTTTAGGATTTACAATTATAGGAGATCAAAATAAATCTACATTAAGTAAACACATAGGAAATAATAAACAATTTTTTGATGGATATGGTAGAGTTATTCACCCTGTTAACACCAGCGGTCCAGGAACAAAAGCAGGGAAAGTAATGGACTTTTTAGGATTATAAAATTATGCCGAATAGATATAAAAATACAAAAATACAATCTACCAAAGGTAAAAGAGGCCTGAGGACAACTATATTGCCAAATCTTCCAACTGATATATCTGATATAATCATTATCAGTAAGTATGGGGAGAGATTAGATTTATTAGCAAATAAGCATTATGGTAATACATCGGATTGGTGGATAATAGCAGAGGCAAATGGCCTTGGAAAGGGATCGCTGCACATTCCTGCAGGTATGCAAATACGAATACCAACGAGGTTAGATAAAATTTCGGAGAAAATGGATAAACTCTCAAAAGGGAGATAGTTATGGCTTTAGCATTTGAATCTATAAACAAAAATATTATTAAAAAATTAAAGTGGAGATCATCACCATTAAACCAAACTAAGTGGCTGACAAAGGTACCATTTACTAGATTGGTGTCTTTTGCTGTTCCCAAGAATGATATTGAAGATGAAACAAAACTTAGGTATTTAAGGGAAAAAAATATCTTATCTGGTGGATATTTATGGAACCAAAGGAACACAGGGGAAAATATGTCTTGGTCTGGCCCAAGTCAAGAATATTCATATGGAAATCAATCGTATAGAGGAACACCAAAAGGATCAGTGTCTGGATATGCAGGTAAAAACGCATTCGGCGACCCACTGGAAATACCGGCCGGAGAATCAAGAAGATTAGTTCCAAATCCCGGCATAGTTTCAATGAACATAAAAAACAAAGGTTCGTTTGGATCATTAAGAGAAATAAATTTTCAAATCAAATGCTATGATTTAAATCAATTAGAAACCTTAGAAGTATTATATATGACACCTGGTGTAGGAGTTCTATGCGAATGGGGATGGTCATATATGGGCAGCGAACCAAGTTTGGTTAGCAACACAACGAATAATAATTTTGCTGACAAAGAAAAATTACAACATGAAATTAATAGTAAAGTTAAATCTTCGGAAGGAAATTACGATGCATGTATAGCTACAATTACTGGATTTAATTGGAGTATAGAAAAAGATGGATCATATAACGTCCAAGTTAACGCAACGTCACGCGGAGAAACGATGTTGTTAGTCCCTGTAAATAGATCAAATTCTGTGCTAGTTGATTATGTTGCTAGATTATCATATGATCCAGATGTTGCTAATTTAGCTGCAAATATGATCAAGAATGCCAATGACCCTGAAGATTCAGATATTGCTAAATTAGGTGCAGGAAATATTAGCACTGTTGCAGGCGATAACACTAAAATAAATCTATTACAAGTACCTGTGTGGAAATATAATTTCGGTCAAAAGAAATTAAGTGGAACAAGGGCGGAACAAGAAAAGGACATTAAGGAAAAGGAAGAGGAAAAGAAAAAAATTGAACAGGCGGAACAAGAAGAGATAATAGAACTTGATACATTAAAAGAATTTTGGTACAAGACAGTGCAAATAACAATGAGAAAATACCGAATGACAGAAATGCAGGTTGGAATATCCCTGGCTCCAGCTGCAGCAGGAACCGCACTTCCAATGTCTAAGCTATCAACATATGACGCTGCAGGTAATTTTACACTTGCATGTCATGCAGATAGTGATTGGAGAGGAGAAGGTGGCGCAGGTACGTCGAGTAAACCGAAAACAGGACCAGGATGGGCATCACTCTTCCAAAATATTTGGGGAGCAGGATTCAGTAATATGAATGTATATGATCTGGCACATTATCCTGATGCACCACACGACAATAGTAAAATAGACTATTTTATGACTGTGGGATATGGTATACATTATAACTGGGCTTGGTCATCATTGCAATACCCATCTGATGCACAAGATAGATATTGGGACCTGATGGGCGGTACAGTTGTACAATCTGATGGTTCTAACTTAGATAGATTTCCATCCGATTATAGAGATAAAAATGGTATCGTTGGAAATAATGGTGAAGGTAATGGAAAAATGTTTAAGCCTGCCTTTATTAGTAAATTGCAAATAGATGGTGGCCTCGATCCGCTTGTATTAGATGCTGATGAAAATGAATTCCCAGTTGATCTTTTTTCGAGAGGCAACCTAAAACCATCAGAAAAAGCTTCACCTGCTCCAGCCGGAACTGCAGAATTAAATATTTCTTCATTTTTCACCACATTTGCTTCAAATACAGTTCATGAACTAAGAAAAAGCGATGGAACTACCTTATACAATAAATCATATTATGATACAGCAGGGTTTGATTCCAGTATGAAATTTGGTGAAGGTAAAAATTCAATAAATAAATTATTTAAATTAAGCCCACCAACATCTGATTTTGCAAATAAATTTCCAGATTCATTATCAAATTCACAGAGATTAGAATTAATGTTGACAAAACCAAATTACGCTATGAATGGATATGGTGATTGGTCTCAGGATGATGGAAATACTTCAACTGCAGGTGACGAAGTCAGTCATGAGATATGGTCAGCTCCGGAAATGGAAACTTCCGATGATCAAACAGATGAAGGTCCTGTAAAATTAGATGCTACATTTTGGAATAAAAAAACAAATTTTTTATCTGTTGAAAAAGAATTTGGGACAAGATCTACTGCCCAAGGACAAACTGATTTAGGTGTTACAACAAAGTGGCCAGCCAAAGTAGAACCTTGGAAAGAATATATGAGTGAGCTACCGCGATTACCTATGTACTCCGTTGGTGTTGGATTTAAAGGTGCAACAGAAGGAATAATCACTAAGGGTGGTGCTGGAACCAATGGAGCACGAAAACAGGCCAAAGAGTACACAACAAAAGATGGTAATAAATTATATTCCTACATCGGATACTATTCATTTGTAGACATGCAGGAATGGGACACGGCAAAGGGGGAATTTAAATATGTAGCAGAATTGAAGCGAAAGAGAGAAGAATTAGCTGATTCGATAGCTGCCACAATAAAAGAACTATCTGAAGCAAAAAAAGAAAAAGGCCAACAAATACAAGATGCAAAAGATTATCTAACTGCCTTAAACAAAAATACTGGGGAATATATTCCAATATGGGCACTTGAGCATTTATTTAATCATTGTGTCAATTATAGCGTTAAGGGAAAAAAAATATTTAGATATGATAGTGGTTTCTTATCATATTATGACACCAATGGCCAAAGCTTTGGAAGACCAGCAGATATAACTGAAACCGCCCAGAAAGAAAAAATTCTAAAGGAATATGCTGAATTATTTGATGTTCTGCCCGATTTTTCACAATTGATTTCTGTAGTTGATGAGAATGAAGAAGAAATGGAAGTGCCCGTTTTTAGTGAAGACGGGGCCCATATATTTTACAGATTTTTTGCTCTAGGCACAGATGAAAATACCACAAAGGCACTTTTAAGTAATGATTGGGAACCTCAAGTTAGTTTACCAGTTAAAATACCAAATCATAAACAATTAAGGAGTACCGATCCTCTGCGATGCTTACTTCCCGGTCAGGAAGATATTGTCCCAAATTCTAATTATATAACAGGTAAATCTTCAAGAAATACTGCCCAGGCAGGACCTGAATATAGTGCTGATGAATTAATGGAACTGAGTTATGATAAAGAAGCGTTAAAAAAAGCAGAGAACTTACCCAAACCAGAACTCTGGGTAGGGTTACAATTACAACATCCAGATGTACGAGTAAAAAAGCTCGAAGACCTTGAAGATATTATGCATCCAGATAATGATTCTGAATATCCTGGATTACTTTCAGATCCTGACTTACTTTGGCCAAACCCATTTAAAACAGATAATAATATGAATTCGGGATATGTTAGTAATATATTAGTACATATAGATGTAATTAAAGAAGCACTTAAATTAGGATCTGTTGACCAAGATGCAATGCATGGTGGACAAAACATGGAAGTTTTTGCACAGGTTTATCAGAAAATTTTAAATCGAATTACAATATCATGCGGTCAAATGTGGGATCTTGGATTACAAGTTGAAGATAATCATGATAATGTCTGTAAAATAATTGATACAAAATATAGAAAAGATATTAAAAAGACTAATGATATTATTTGGCAATTCCCACTATATGGATCTGGCGGCACATCAGATCGTGGCCACCATATAATTAGAGATTTCGCAATACAGAGTGAAATCCCAAGTGCAATGAAGGCCATGGCGATGTATGGCACGAACGCAGCATTTGGTCATCAATTGCACACTGGCGATATGAATGATCTATCCCCATTACAATTGCTCCAAAATATAGATTGGGCAGATGTATCACTGGAAGGCATGGTTTATGATAGTGATAGATATCACTATAAAGATGGCACAATGCAATTAAAGAATAGTTCAGGAATTGCTAATTTTGATGGAACATTAATTTCAATAGACGATCTTGCTAAGAAGGGTGATATATTTGACGTAGTAGAATCTACAGAAGATGGTGCGGGAGATGCAGCAGTATCATTGTCAAAAGAAAATCAATCACGAATGGATCAAGATCAGATACCAATAACATATCAAGATCAGATTACGATGTATAGATCATCATTAGAAAAAATTCACGATAATGGTCCCAAAGACGCTGGGGGTAAACATACTAGATTAGCAGAAAAATGCTTATATGCAATGTTAACTCACGTACTTCCTGTTTCTAATGAAGAATTGGATGAAATATTAAACGAAATAGAAAGTACCACCCAAGGCGCGTCTAATTATACAAGAGAATCATATTTAAAAGAAAAATCACAACAGGAAGTCGAAAAAACAAACCCTAACTTTTTTAACACTCTTATTCCATTAAATTGTAGTATAACCCTTGATGGCATTTCTGGTATCCATTTTGGAAATAGTTTTGCTCTAAAAGGTTTGCCGAAAAGGTACGAGAAAAAAACAGCATTCCAGGTTACAAATGTAGCACACCAAATTGACACAAATGGATGGCAAACAACTATTTCTGCTCAAATGCGAACTATAGCAGAAAGTGCTCAAGACAAGATTATAGATTTTGCCGATGCCGACACAATACAGGACTCAAATGATACTGTTGTTAATCTTGATTTTAATGCCCTCGGAAACCTATTTTAGGAGATAAAAATGACCCGATCAAAATATATAAAAGTGAAAAATGAAGTTTATAAGGATGAAACATCCCCTGTTCCAAAAAAACCAATCCCGACTACAAATGACTATAAGAAAGGAACATATAAAAGATATTTTATACGAAGACGCGATGATCATAATTCTGTTATGGAAATAGATAAAAAGCAACATGATACTTTGAATAAAAAAGAAGTTGGTTTAAATGGCCACTTATATGAAGGGTTCATTTTAAATTGGCGAGTGCGTGGAAGATTACACGATGAGTTTAAGGGAAGCGTTAGAACTTATCCAGGAGTCCATGAATCAAATCAAAGATTTATAGAAAAGCTAAAAAAGTCTTTTCCACAAATCGAAAATCTACTTTTAAATTTTTCAGAGCATGCTGAAATAGAAGTCAGCCCAAATCAGTCGTCTATAACAACAATAGTAGAAGATCATTTTCATCGGGTATTTATTGATGATATGGGAAATGGTCATACTTCAGAATACACCAACATTAAAAATCCCAATATAAAACATCATCACGAAATACGTAATTTTGTAATACAAGAAGCTTCTGATGTCTGTTATCCCAATTGTGTAACTCTATACGGACACCCAGGTGCACCACCACACACTCATGAAATTGATCAATAAATTTGGTTTTTTGAAAAAAATTTAGTATAATTATAAAACAAAGAAAAAAAGGTTATGTTAGTCTCAGAGGTAAGTGAAATATCTTTAGTAGATGATATTAGTATTGTTATACCCATATTATCTAGTAATAAATTGCATCCAGCAGAAGATGAATTATGTTTATTATTCATTAAAAATGGGTCTAATGAATATATGATACCCATTAACCACCCCGAATCATCTCATCAGATAACCTCATCCGAAATTGTTGATTTTTTTGTATCAGAAGCTCAAAATATCTGGGTACTGGATAAAAAGATATTTCTTCACTGTTTACCTGATCTATACTCATTAGATATTTATGATATTAATATGCTGAATTATTTTAATAATAATGAACCATTAGATCTCGAAAATATAACCACACCAGCACATGATTTTTATATAAGTAAATATAGAGATTTTTCAAAGATAAACCGGGTTATACCAATTCTGAAGCATCAGGAAAAATGCAGTAAACTCGCGGAAATCGCGCTTAAAACGCAAGAGTTAGAGGTCACAAATTCATTTAAAACTTATTGCAATGGCGTCTTATATAATTTATATAGAATTGAAAGAGCAGGAATTAATCAAGCAGATGTTTTAAAGCATACCGAATATAATTTATATACTGCAGCAGGAAGGCCGTCAAATAGATATGGTGGAACTAATTATGCGGCATTAAATAAAGATGATGGATCTAGGAGAAAATATTGGAGCCGCTTTAAAATGGGAGGCATGTTAGAGTTTGACTTTGATGCATATCACTTAAGGTTAATTGCAAATTTAATTAATTATAAATTACCAGAAACATCTGTGCACGAATATTTGGGTAAACAATATTTTGGTAAAGATACATTAACTAAAGAAGAATATAGCAATGCAAAGGAAATATCATTTAAGGTGTTATATGGTGGGATTCCTAAAGAATTCATGAATATAGATTTTTTTAGAAAAACAATTTCGTTTATTAATGATTTATGGTTAGAATGGAGTTCAAAAAAATGCATGCACACATATTTATTTAAAAGACCGATATATGCTAAAAATCATGTAGAGATGAATAAGCAAAAGCTGTTTAATTATTATATACAAGCATATGAGACGGAACAAAATATTGTTATAATGAACGATATATTTAAGGTTTTAGACGGATATAATTCGAAATTGGTTTTGTATACATACGATTCATTTTTATTCGACTTTAATATGAAGGATGGAATTAACTTTATGAAAGACATCAAAAGCGCTATGAAATTCCCCATCAAGGCTCAATTTGGTGCCAATTATGATGATATGGAAGATGTTTCAGATAAAATCTGAATATTTATATAATATGAAGGACACATTTAACATAAGCAAGGTTATTACTGAATGGGCATATCGTTTAACAAATGGTACACCTAGTATGGGCAATAGATATGATTTGTTAGTATTAAGACAGATATTAACAGAACAAGGCTATCCACCCGAATTTGTAAAAGAATACATGGATAATATCCAAGAAGATGATATTGTAAAAAATAAAAAATCAGGAAATCAATATGTAGTGCAAAATCACAATGCACAAACTCAAACATTAGTCACAAAAGATGCATCACCTGAAGAAATAGAAAAAGCAGAAGATGGTGATAAAAAAGAACCATCATCAGTTAAAACAAAATCTAAATTTTCAGAAGAAGAGATTCAAGAAAGATTGGCTATTGATAGAAATTCAGTAGAATCTTCTTTACACATGACTAAAGAACAGGCTGATGCTCAATCCCTACAAAAAGGTAAAAAGGACGTTGGTTTGGGCACAGCAACATCTAGAGCAGGTGAAGCTATGGTACACAAGGGTGTACAATTACTAAAAGAAGGCAAATCTTTAGAGGAAATAGAAGCATCATTTAACGAAATAGTCAATACTCCAGGACACATTCTTAATAATAAAACAGGTAAAAAATGGGTTGGTGCTTGTATCGGTTCATTAAAAAGAATAGATAGTGAAATTGGCATAGATAATATACAAAATGTAGCTTGGGATACAGATCAAGGTAGAGAAGCCATAGGCGTGGATCCAAAAGTAAATACATCATCTGATATGTTCATACAAAAAAATGATGGAACTAATGTAGGTATATCTCTAAAGAAAGATGGTGCAGTATTTTTAATTAGCGGTGGATGGGAAAAGCAGGCAAATACAATACTAGACAATTTAAAAGATAACATGTCCCCAGAAGCTCACGCAGAATTATCTGAAGCAATGTCAATGGGGGCATATGTAAAAGATTTAGGTCAAAGAATTGAAAGAACGCTAGACGCAGTAGGACCAGAGGAAATGGCACAATCTGTTGAAAAATTAAAAGCTGAACTTGCAGTGAGGGGAGAAAATCAATTCTTTAAAGGAAGCAGTCTACCCAAATATTTAGCAGTCCTTGAAAACCCTGCAGAATTACATAGTAAGATATTATTAGGCCCAAAAACTAAAGATAATCCGAATGGAGCTAGTTCACTTGAAATGAAGGCTTTTATAAAAATAGTTCAATATAATCATCCAGAACAAAATGCTGATATAAGAGGAGTTGATCATGCACTAAATAAGAGAATGTATGACGCAATGAATAAATCACCAGAAGCAAAATCGGGGATGAAACAATTTGTTATTAGATCGATGCATTTAAGGGAAGCGTTAGATATAAATCCAACTACTAAAGAAGGTGGTGTAGATAATTTTATGACAGTATATGGAATACCACCAGATGGAGCAGTGTTGAATGAAAAAACAATTGTAGATTTATTTGGTCCTGAATTTGGAAATACATTGGCTAAAGTAAAATCTGGGGAAGCGGATGCATCTGAATTAGATCAAATAATAGAAGATAAAATTGAATTTGATTTTGAAAATCGAAGAATTGTATTCAAGCATGAGAATAATAAAAGATATCCATTATTTACTATGGGCGGCAGAGCTAAAGGTTTAGGAGGCTCACCTGCTATGGAAATTGCTCAAACACCATTAATGGCATATGCATTAAAAGCGGGAACATTTGATTCAACAAAATGGCCACCAAAAATGCAGGAAAAATTTAAAAAACAGATTGGGGAAATGGAATAATGAATACTCAATTACTATGTACGTTCACTCCCAAAAAAACATTAAATAAAACAACTGATATTATAGTCGACACTTATGATATAATTTTTAATAAAATATTTGTATTAAAAGATGTTAATGATAATAGAGAATTAATGTGTACGTATAATATTGAGTCTTCAGAAAATCCAACCATATTAGATAATACAATATCACTGCATAGGAAAAAACATACAAATACATTGTATACAATTAATGCATTAAATGAATTAATTAAATTAGTAAATAATGGTGTATTAGATACAACTTACCAAGTAGATTGGGATAACTACAGAAATACAATGCTGGTTACAAATGATGAGGGATTGCGTAAAATTAGCACAGCAATTCATGATATAATTCATATCAAAATTAAACGAAAATAATTGTTCATAACTTTTTGAAAATAATTGCACTTTTTGTTGGAAAAGTGAGAAATTGTTTGTATATTTATATTATAAATAA
>MPLU02105660.1_pt1 | contig 17222 bp, 18 predicted proteins | sample 1617381 | NCBI WGS metagenome assembly MPLU02 (sample SAMN05944801, study PRJNA350692) | marine metagenome | biome: marine; feature: ODZ; material: water; isolation source: 90 m water sample filtered on 0.2 um supor filter | place: Pacific Ocean | collected 2012-04-08 | depth 90m m
ATCGTTCGTTCTCGAGCAGATGATGCAGAGGATGGAGAGGCTGACAATAATGAAACCGCTCGCAGAGACGCCGCTTTCGCAATAGGGGCTCACTCGATTTCAACTGATTATCCGGCCAAGGTTGAGGGTATCGATTACTGGGTTGAAGTTCCTAACGGTAATCCGGTAGCGTGCAATCCAATAATTGCCCCATCGGGTTGCACTGCTGAAATAGCGGAATCACTCTAGGAAAAGAATGAGAGTATATCTAAAATTATGAGCAATACTCTTAGTGATTTGAAAATAATTCCATTCAAGAGTAATTCATCGACCAAAAAGGTCACAATCACAACGGTAATCCAAACAAAAAGTTGTAGATAACTTTCGGCTTTATCTTTCGTAGTCATCTCATCTTCAGGATTCCAGTAGTCACTGTTTTCTAATTCGGAATCTGTATTTTGATTAGATGGTGTTTCTTCATTCAGTGATTCATTTTGCCACCATTCAGAATCCTCATTTGTTGAAATTTTCTCATTGTCCCTATGTTTGTAACACAAATGACTTCCGAACATTACGGGTTTATTGCAACCATCAATAGTGCATTGACTACCCACAACCATGATACCCTATAGAGAGGGTGATGAACTTGAAATTAGCCCAAGCATCAAATCTTGGCGATTACTTTCAATTCAACAGCAATAGGGGTAGGAAGAGCACGGACGGCCACTGTTGTGCGCGAGCAGAGAATTTCTCCGAAATACTCCTTGTAGACTTCATTGTATCCTGCAAAATCACGATCCATGTCAATTAGGAATGAATGACAATCCACGACCTTGTCGAGAGAGGTTCCTATGTCCTCTAAAATTGCCTTGATATTCTCAATCACCGCTCTTGTTTGAGCTCTAATGTCGTAGTCAAGTGAATTCCCATCCTCATCCCTAATTGGGCCGCCTGGAATTTCATCGGTTCCCGCTTGCCGAGGTCCTATTCCACTTACGAAAATAAGATTGCCAACACGGTAAGCATGAGGATAGGCACCAACTGCTGAAGGTGCTCTCTCTGAATACAAGGGTCCGTCGTTATTGGTGAACTTGCCTGCAGTCTTTTTTCCCACAACACCACCGACGACTCCTCCTACTGGACCACCGACTGCAATCCCTGCAGCAGCGCCTAGAGCACCTCCAGCAGAATATACCATCGATTTACCATAATTATCGTAAATTTTGTCAATAAACTCGTCAGGAGCATCAATGAGATTTTGAATCATTTCAAGTCGATGACGGAGGGAAGTCTGCTCTTCAGTCTCGTCTTCCTCGCTCATTCGAGCATCCCCTTGTCCAGTACATTTCGATCGCCGCGGTAATGCTCGACGTCGTCCTCATCAAATTCCTTGTCTCCGACAGAACCACTAGATGGAGTCAAAGTGATGACTGCTCCACCACTACCATGCAGTGCCTCGTAAGCTAGAACTTCGCCATCGTAATTATTGTGCTGACCCATGGTTGCTGCCATGAACCAAGCCGGCTTGTAGGCAACCACTTTTTGGACTCGAATCTGGCCATGAATATCACGACTTAATTGACTCAAATCCTCTAGTCGGCCGTCTGCGAAGAACTCGAGAATCTTATGATTCCAGTCGTCGTCCTTCTGTGAATGAATACGATCTTCTGCCGGGTCGATGTGCTCTGTGAACATTCGGTTGGATAGGCTAGAAACTACCACAACTACGGCTTTCTTTCCTTGTGATGCTAGGGTGTCACGAGCTGCTTTTCCGAGAACGATTGTCTCAGAGCGGTTTGAATACATATTACTGGAAAGTATCACGGCAGGTATCCTATTGTCTGGATTAAGTAACTGTAAAGCCACTACTGAGCCGGTGTCGATTGGAAATCCATCATAAGACACAGTTCTTGCATGTAGTCCACGAGATTCGGCTGCATCTTTCATTCCATTGGCAAAATCAACATCGATTTTAAATTCGTATGGCATACTACCAAGGTAGTGAAAATCATCATCAACATGAGTCCAGATTGGTTTCTCCAAGGCTTGAATCTGATGACCTACAATGCTTGGCCATGTTGTAGAATATACTAGAATAATATCTGCTCCGCTCTCCTCAATGCGTCTAGCACATTCCTCAAATGCAGACCTTAGATTCCCATATCCTTCGTTAGCATCAGGACATAGCAGAGGATGAGGGTGTGGCGGGCAGTAAATGCCGAAGATTATCTCAGGTTCATCGCTCATAATATCACCTAGAGTACTAACTCTCTGGATGCTTCACTTGGATCCCATGAAGCAACTAGATTACCAGTACCAATAACTGATTGATAACCATAAATTTCAGCAGGATAATCAGGATATTCCATTGCAGACATCATCCAAGTGAATGCGCCTGCATCCGTCTCTGCTATGGTCTGCTCAGTGAACTCTGGTAATATGTCGATTACTTCCTTCATCTTACCATCACGCATCATCTGAATGAGTTTCATGTCCCAAACATAGTTGCTATGATTGTAGATGTGCTCACGGCTCATGTCCTCTGGAAGAGGAGCTTCTGTAGTGAAATGACGATGCGAAAGACTGTGGCTGCTAACTAGAACTACTTTCTTTCCACTCTCTTCTATTGCTTTTCGACAAGCATGACCTAAGGCTGCTGCTTGTTCATTCATCACCTCAGCGGAATAATAGTGAGCATTACGATTGCTCGAAATTGTCACAATTGGTTTATCCCATTCCGGGTTCAGTAAGTGACAACTGACTATTGTCCCATAGTCTACTCTGAAATCTGGATTTCGCATCATCTTGGTGATAATTCCAGAAGCGGCTGCCTCGTTATGCATTGCTTCAGATAGTTCAACATCTACTGTAATATCGTAATTGAATCGGAATAGGTTTGGAAAAATAGGGTCTACCGATTTTGATTTGAAATTTGGAAGTCCTAGGAAATGTGTACCTATGTAAGTCTGCCAATGTGGAGTGAAAACTACCATGACATCATAATCGATATTCTTCAACTTTCGAGCAAGACGCTGATACCCCCAACGAAGGGTTTCCCAGCCCCCCTCTGAATATGCTTCATTCTGGTCTGGATTATCCGCATATACAAGATGGGGCGGGTGTGGAGCAAGACATCCAGCAACGATTTCACCCTTCGCCATGAATGGCCGACTCATTTCCACCTCTTGAAAGAGTCGCTTCGGACAATTCAGCACCTTGATGGGGGGCCAGCGCTCGCCGAGAACTATGAATTGGGGTGGCAGACTTCCAATGAGTCTAGCCTTAGGGCCATTCTTACTAGGATTTGTCACAAGTATTCTACCCTACATGATAGAGCACCCATTCTTTGTCAAAGGATCATTGATAGGGCCCGTTACAATTTCTGCAATATTAGCAATCCAATTTGCATTCTATCCCGAAGCTGACACAGACAGAAAAGGAGACCTGCTAGGAGGAATTTATGTTGGGATGTTAGTCGCTTTCGCTCCTCAAATAATCTTCTTTGTCTGGTTCATACCTGTATTCCTTTTCTGGCTCGCACGAACGAGTGCAATGGCTAAATCTAACTTCCCGCCTTTCCGCGTAGGTCTATGGATAGGAAATGGAATTCTATCTGGAGTCTATTTCGGTAGTTTCCTTTCACATTTCATTTTTTGAGCGGTAGAGGAGTCCCTCTACGGCGATTCCAAAAATTATGAAGGCGGGCCAACTTGCTGCTAGGCCGCTCCAAATTAATTCATCATCAACATAATGAGGAGTTATACGGATTTCACCCAAAGCATCACTAGACGAATCTGTCGGAGAAAGACGCATCAGAATTACAGACACATCTGTCAAACTTTTTGTAGAGACTTCGAAATTGACCATATCGCCTGAATTCAAAGTCACTACTGTTCCTTGATCTGAAAACGCATCCCAATCAATCTGCCCTCTATCGGTATGAGGTTCAACTGCATCGATTTTGATTAACATGATTTCAGCAGACCACTCGCCAACATTAGAGACTTCGACATCGACATTATCCCAAAGTGAATGAACCTCGATGGTATCTAAATTTACATCACCATTACCAAATCGGTAGTTCGGTAATTCCTCATCGGTTCCTGGGCCATCGATTCCTCCAACAATCATCCATCCACTAAACAGAACAATACTGATTATTGCAAATTTAATCTGTGATTTGTCAGGTAATAGTGATGCCCAGCCATTTTTCGGTCGGGCTCTAACAAGTGGTTGAATAGCGTGACAAAAGGCGGCGCAGATGACTGCAAGTACAATTCCGGGTAGGATATCTACAGCCCAGTGAATGCCAAGATATTGTATTGAAAATGCATAGATGAAAACATTGGCTAGGACGAACATATCAAACTCACGATGCCGCCATTCACTGATTTTTATTCCGATACTTCTGCAGTGTAGTCGATTCAAAAATAGCAAAGAAATGGGTAGTCCGATATGCAGACTCGGAATTGAATTGTCCATTGGATCATTAGCAGTAAAGAACTCTAGTGAGAATGAATCATGATAGAGCAATGCATCCATTCCAGGGATATAACTACTAGACACTTCGACATTAAAGAACAGATAGAGAGGGACTGCGAGAAGGTAAATTACGAAATAGTTGAGAGCAGCTTTGTCTGCCATTATTTCATCTTTGGTCAGAATGTAATACATTGGAGAAAACCAAATCATGAATAGATACATGAATAGATAATGAGCACAAATTAATTCGGTCAGTAAATCATTAGAAAAAGTGTCCTGAACCCATAAAACCCAGTCTCCTTCTAGATCATATATCCAATGAGTAAAACCACCGACACGGGCCTTCATTGACTCATTATGATGGTCAATCCAAGCCTTGAAGATAAACATAGCAGCATATAATCCGATGTGCCACCAGTAGCCCTTCTCACGAATTTCGGTCAAAAGATTGCGAAGAGGAACTCGCATCTCTGGCTCATCTCGGCTGAGAAAACGCTGAATTGGAATTGTCATCGCTAATAGAGCGAACATAGACCAACCGTAGGGCCCTATGTCTAACTCCATAGAACAAACGCGAAAGCCTAACCATCATCAAATCTGCGGAGAGGAATTTTACCTCTAAACAGAATTTTCATTCTTCTTCGGCATTGTTTTCAAGGCTCTCAATAATCTTGATCTCTCGAATCATAGTAAAGGCTCCAGCACCAATAAAGAGAACCATTAGCCATTCAAAAATGGCCGCTTCTGCCATCGCATCATATCCCAAATGAGTACATTGTTTTACGTTAGAAAAATAAGGATTAAGATGAGAGAAATTGGGAGGTGTGCCAACCATTCTTGAATAATTTAATTTCATCAAAGAAGCACTAGCGACTGCAATTATTGAATACACTAATCGCGGTTTCTTTAGTTGCTCCAGTTCCGGTTCAATTTGAGCCATAGGTTCAGTTGTAAGTGTTAAGCAAATTATGAATATAATTCCACCAACAAAGATTAGGAAGGCATACAGCATATGCAAATAGATGTGCTCATCCCAAGGAGTATCTGCAATCATTAACAAGCCAAAACCGGCGATTATAGCGCTGTACATACCAAAGCGGTTAATGAAAATCCACTTCTGCTCAATGCCAGACTCTGTCATCCAATTATGACGGAAATTTCCAACCTGCCAGCTTCCAATCATAATCAGTATTCCAGAGATCGCGAAACCTATAGTGAAAACCAAATCAGTACCTGGATAGACATCCGTATCCGAGATGAATGGCATCCACGAATCGCAACCATCATTCAACCAAATTGTGTAGACTGACAACAGAGTCAACCCTGTGGCTAAGGTCATAGCAATGACTGAACGGTAAACCGCGCGTGGTGTAAGCATGCTATTCACAACCGTGACGAAACCCCATATGTTTTGAATACGACGCGCATAATCATCAAGTCCGAATGCTAGTTTCGAAGCACATGGGTGGGCATGAGGTTTGGCTTGAACAGTGCGCGGAAATAGACTTCAAACCTGAAGCGAGACGCTATGCTGAAGGAACAAAAACTAGTGAGGATGCTGCCAATCAGTTGGGTTGCGATGTGGCTCATATTGCCAAATCCATTGTCTTCGAGGGAAATGATGGTGCAGTTGTTGTCATCACTAGTGGTGCCAATCGTGTTGAACGTAAGCGTAAAATCAAGCGACTGCTCGGCTACAAGCCTAGCATGACTAATCCCGAATATATTCTTGAAAACACAGGTTATTCGCCAGGTGGAGTGCCACCTTTTGGACATCTAAAACCATGCACTGTTCTGATGGATGAAGACCTCTTTCAATACGAAATTGTTTGGGGTGCTGGTGGTTCAGCAGATACTGTTTTTCCAATCAAACCCGATGAGCTACAACGCATCTCGGGTGCGACAGTCGGCGATGTAAAACAGTAGGTGGAATTATGGCCGTCAAGAAAATGATTGAGGCTGCGGCTAGACTACGAGATGATATGGAAACCTTTGCTGATGAATTAGTTGCTGAAGGTTCTGTTGATTGTATATACAACCCTCTAGCATATGCATGGGAGCCACATCGAGCTTACCTTGAAATGTCCTCAGAAGGTGGTGCAAAAACACTACTTCTTGGAATGAACCCCGGACCTCATGGAATGGGGCAAATGGGAATTCCATTTGCTGCCACCTCCGTAATTCGAGACCTTCTCGGCATCAGAAATCTACCAGTTCAACAACCAAGAACACCACACCCAAAACGTCCAGTCACAGGTCTTAACTGGCCGAAGGAAGAAGTTAGTGGAACCCGGCTTTGGGGTATGCTTGCTGAGCATTACGGAGATGCAAGCAGTATCTTTAGCAGAGTGTTTCTTGTCAATCATTGCCCATTGATGCTTTTCGCAGGGGAGAGAGCAACTAACTTGACACCGGACAAATTGTCCGGATCTACGGCAAAGGAACTACTAGAGCGCTGTGATGATTATCTTAGAGAAGTAGTTGAAATCCTAGAAATTGATAGAGTAATCGGTGTTGGGAAATTTGCCGAGAAGAGAGCAATAATAGCCCTCAAAGATAGTGAAGTGACGATTGATGGCTGTTGGCATCCTTCACCAGCATCCCCTCTAGCTAATCGGAATGGCGGTGCAGACTGGCGTGCCAACATTAGACAAGTGCTACCCTAAGAATCTGAAAAATAGGCTTTCTTTAGCGAGTAAACAGTTAAGGCGACAGAGGTTCTGTCCTTGTTCATGTCGGCAAAGTCTACGCCCGAGTACCTGATTTCAAATGCAGAACAATACCCTAACGAAAATGCCATCTCTTGGAAGGACGATTCCGGGAACTGGATAAACATGAATTGGGCAGAATTTTGCAATACTTCAATGAGTGTTGCCAAGTCACTTCTTGCAATGGGATTCGAATCCGGAGACAAATTAAGCATCTACTCATACAACCGAATGGAATGGTACGCTGCCTATGCTGCGGCCAACATGTGCAATGGTGCTGCTGTTGGAGTCTACCATACCTGCTCACCTGAAGAAGTCGAATGGGTTGTTGGAAATTCAGACTCAAAGTTTGTTTTCGTAGGTGGAAATCCAATGGATGGAGGAGACCCTGGGAAAATGTGCCATAAGAGATTGGAATCCACCATGGGAACCCTCGATAAGGTAGAAGTTGTAATTTCAATGGATGGAGTAGATGTAATCGACCATCCATCCGCTATGTCATGGTCAGATTTTATCTCTAAGGGAACAAATACATCTGGTTCCGATGTAATGACTCGTCTATCCAGCATTAAGCCGGATGATGTTGCAGCACTAATCTATACTTCAGGGACTACAGGAAATCCAAAGGGAGTAGTGCTGACTCACGATAACTTCGATTATGAATTAGAGTGTGTTCACAAAATCACAAGTTATGATCAAGGAGACGGTTACGTGTCTTGGCTACCTTGTGCGCACGTTTTCGGTCAAGTGGTAGATAACCATCTTTGGATTCGTGACGCCATTCACATGAGAGTGGTCGACAATCCTCTACACTCGATAGATTACTGCAAAGAAGTTCAACCACACCTCTTTATTGGCGTGCCAAGAATTTACGAGAAGGTTTACTCAAACCTCGTTGCAGGTCTTGGAAGTAAGGTTGGTTGGCTCGGCCTACCAATTCTAGGTGGAATTGTTAGCAAGAAGGCCAAACAGAAGATTGGATTCTCTAACGTCAAATATTCTATTACAGGAGCAGCTCCGATAAATCCAGATATTCTTGAATTGTTCCACAAGTTGAAAGTGCCTCTATTCGAAGGTTATGGGATGACTGAGACTACCGCTGGAGCGACCTTGAATTATCCAAATAACAACAGAATTGGAAGTGTAGGTAAGGCCCTCGAAGGTACTGGGCTGCGAATTGCAGATCCTAACGAAAAGGGAGAGGGAGAGATACAGTTCAATGGCCGTCACATTATGGCTGGGTACTATCGAAATGAGCAAGCAACTGCAGAAACAATGACTGAAGACGGTTGGCTGAAATCTGGAGATTTGGGTAAAATTGACCAAGATGGTTACGTCTATGTCACCGGACGATTGAAGGAAATCTATGTTTCATCTGCCGGCAAAAATGTAGCCCCACTTGTGGTTGAGGAAACTATGAAGAGTATCTCGCTATTATCACAAGTAATGTTAATCGGAGATGGCAGAAAGTATTGCAGTGCTTTGGTAACCCTAGATGTAGGTGCAATTCTGCGCGATAAATTCGGACTAGATGGAGCTACAGAAGTTCCAAAGGATCCTGCAGAACAAATTGCTAAGTTGAAAGAGTTAGGGCATGATCTTTCTGAATTTACTGGAAGTGCAGAAATTTTTGCTGAAGTCAATGCTCAAGTTCAAGAATTGAATAAGAAATTCTCCAATCCTGAGCAAATCAAGAAATTCAGAATTCTTCCACGAGATCTCAGTGTTGACCACGGTGAACTAACTCCTACGCTGAAAATCCGCAGAAAGCAAATTCGGGAGAATTGGGCTGAAGTCATCGATGAGATGTACGCAGACGCATAGGCGGCTTTACCTTGACACCAGAGGCATGGGTGGCTCTTGCCACCGTGTTCATACTCGGTGCGATGAGCCCTGGACCCAGTCTTGCAGTAGTTCTTCGTAACACAATGGTTGGAGGACGCCGTCAAGGAGTAATGACGGGGGTTGGACACGGTATTGGATTCGGAATCTATGCGTTTCTTGCAGCAGCAGGTATTGCTACTGCTCTGTCGTTGCACAAATCAACAGAGATAATTCTCAAATGGGGTGGAATAGCCTTGTTAATGTGGCTTGGAATAATGTTCCTCAAAGCATCTAGAAAGGAATCGAGTGAGGATATTGATGAGAAGCATGGACCATCAGGTAGAACTGGTTTTGCTCAAGGATTTGCAATCGCTCTTCTAAACCCAAAAATTCTAGCTTGGATGCTAGCATTATACACACCATTCATTGAGGCTGATATCAGTAATGAAACACTATTCGGAATGGGACTTCTTGGGATGACTATTGATGGAACTTGGTATGTTTCTGTGGCAACCTTCCTGACTACGGGTGACAGAGTAGAACGTCTGCGGGCAAAAGCCAGTTTAATCGATGCCGCAATGGGTATACTGATGTTCTTCTTCGCAGCACTTCTTGCTAGTGGAGTTCTCTAAAGGAGAATGATTGGAAGTTGCAATAATACTTCCAAAACAACGGCAAGGGCATTGGCTTCAATTCTAGGAATTCTGCCCTCTCCATTTACAGGAGGTGATAGTTTTTGCAATTCTCCTGCATCCAGCCAGAAAGACGCACAAACAGGACAGCCGTCTATCTCAATCGGTTCAGTAAGTTTGCCATCTATTTTCTGAAATGAAAACTTTCGAACGCGCATGTGTGAGTCACAGAATGGGCAGTCAAGATCGACTTCAGTTCCTTCTTCTGTGAAGCCTTCATGCATGTGATTCAACTTATCCGCACAGAAGGTGGACTCTGCGGCTTTAGAATTGAGTAACATTCCGGCACAAGTATCGCAGTGATAGGCTCCATAGCGTAGGTAAGCGCCCAAATCAGAGTCTTCTGGAGGGATTAATAGGGAACCGTCTCGAGGACAAAAGTGGTCTAAATTGTCGCCCGCCATAGAACTTCGGAGGCGTTACACTTCTTCAATCCTAACCCGGCATGATTGAATTTTGACCTTGAATTTTCAGTTCTTGAAATACCTTCGATACTACTATCCCCTATATGTCACATCCATGCTGGTGCTTAAGTCAACTGAGAAACGGAATCCATGACTGCGCTGTGTGCTCAACCCTCGCTAGAGGATTTACTGGTTTACCCACTATTGATTTCCCAACTGATGGAGAAATAACATCAATGAATAAGGACCTCAAAGAAGGGCGTGGACTTGACGAAATTCAGAGATTTAAGTTACTGACTGACCGATTCACTATCGACTCAGAACTTCCAAAATCATTCCGCAGTCGAAGAGGCCCTATTCCATTATGGACTGAGGATGAAATCAATGAATGGAAATGCTTTCTGCGAAATTCACAGCAAGAACATTGTTTTATGAATTATAGAATGATAAAACATATCTTTCCGCAGGAATTACCACTACCTGGTGGTTCTAAACTACGAATTGATGAAAATGGACAATTTTCAATTGATGGCGTCAATTTACCATGTCCACTGCCCATCTCTGATCTAGCATTGTGGTTGACCTCTTCTGATCGAGTAGGGTGGATTCGAGATTGGAAAAAATTCCTCTTTGCGATGTCAAGTTCGGTACGTTTATTCCATCCACAGAATGATATTGAATGGAATAAGTGGTTCAGAATGAATGCCTGGAATGGATTTAATCCAAGTCATCGCATTATTGAAGGGGCAGAGCATTCAGAGTGGTCAAGCATAACACATCCATGTGTAAAGTGGATGGCAATGATTCGAGAAGATCAGATTGGCTTAACTAACAGGGAAGAGCAGCACTTTCTACTCGGTGATATTGAGAGATTGTCTCAGGAAGGTGGAAATGCTTGTGATGAATGGTTGGATATATCAGTTAGTAAAAACAGAGGCATTGAAAGGTTACTGAGACAGGTCGTCACACCCAAACTAGTTGTCATTGAAGGACATCTTTGTATTCTTGTTCTAAAAGATGGAAGACCGTCTCCAATTCGATTACCCACTGATCCACATCTCTGGAGATTGCTAATATCTTGGACTCTTGCACCTCCAGATAGTCATGGACAGAAGATGATGAGTAGACTATTTTGGTGCTGGAACTCTCCAGAAGAAAGATGGAGATTGAGTTCAAGTGAGAAAACATCAGCAATTTGGCTCCGTCAAACAGTAGAGAGTCTTGATACGAATTCATCCATGTCTCCATTGCAAATTAATTCCGAGAAGAAGGGCATATGGGTCAAAGGAACAAGTGGACTTTACTATGTGCTATTGAATACTGCCGAACCAAAAAAATTCAGTGTTTACGCAGTTCCAGGGAAAGAATCACTGTCTTCTGTATCTGATATTGGACTAAATCTCTGTATCGATAGTATAGCAAATAATGACATACCGTGTGGAGATATTGCTGCTAGCTATTTATTGGCTCTGCATAATGATGAAGTCTCGAAGAGAAGCATCTTCACCCTTGAACATCTTCTTTCAATCTATGACTCAGTGCCCAGAGGAAGGAAAAAGAATCAACCATCAAAAATATGGTGGGAGGGAATCATAGAACAATATCACGAAGATCATGATGAAGAATGGGTTGATGATGAATGGGAGGATGAAGAATGGGAAGAAGAAGCAGAAGATGAAGAAGCAGGGCTTGCAATAAACGAAGATGTTGTAATTCCTGAAGAAGTATGGCAACAACTGCAAGAAAATCATGATATTCGTATGCTATTACAAGCACACTTCAATCAAAATCAAGCTGAAGAGGTGGCCTAATGGCAATTTGCCGAGGATGCGGTCTGGAAGGGCCAACTGATTGGTGCTCGCTTTGCAACATATTGGTTCCCGAAATTACAGGAGACTCGACTAGCCTAATGCCAGAGGAAGATTTGATTGATAGAATGATTAGTGAATTGGGAGTGGAACGAGGACTCAAGGAACAAAATGAATTATGGAATATTATAGAAAATCAACCTGCACAATCAATACATTGGATTTTTTCTGTAGATGAATCAGAGCCATTTCAATGGATTATCGAACCACCACCACCATGGTCACTTTCTCAAGAGGATATGGCATTTATCGAACTTGGCCCAGGTGGATACATCGAAGTTCGTGGAAGAAGGCGACTGCAGCGTGGTGGAATTCTTCCAGACGGTAGTTACTTGTCATGGAGTAATGGTGGGTTCAGTATCGATGGGAAACCGATTAAGATACCACATCAATGCTTGATGGAGGCTCTTGAAAAAAATGACACAGAGGGTGTAGATTGGAGGAAAATAATTCTCGCTATCAATGTAGCCATATCCTACTATGACCCAAATTCCACAAGGTTTGGAGGTCGAATGCATGGAAATAGAAGAATGAGACAATTTGGGAGAGAATTAACGATTCATCCAGCTGTCAAATTGTTAAATGAACAAAATTTGGCTAATAATTGGACTAGGAATATGATTGCCCTTGCAAATAGATACAATGCAGAAGTCAACATTCACATACATAAAGAAGATCTATCTGGTGCAGAGTGGCTAAGAAGATGGGAAGATTTTTTGAGGCAAAATGAAAAATCTCTAACTCAGGATAATCATATTGTCACACGCACATTAGTGATATCTGAAGGTAGATTGTTTCTTCGAATTAGAAGGGGGACGAGGTGGAAGAAGATTCAAGTTCCTGCGGACCCAAAAATTTGGGCTCTACTATGTGATTGGATCCTCTCCCCTCCTATGCACGCAGACCATATCCGAATGAGATGCATACAGTATGGATTGTTTACAACTGCACCTGAATTTATTCTTGATCCAGAGAACATTAGGGGTGTTCAGTTCTTCAGGAATATAATCGCAGAAAATGAAAATGTTGAATTAATGCCAGAGCGTAAGTCGATTGCCGTAGTTGGAGTATCTGGTGTGACTTGGTTAGTGACTCCTGGGCCGGGGCCACACAATAGTCGATTCCAAGTTCGCTGGTTGAAAATCGATGGTAAGACCGTTCCGTTAAGGCAGAGGGACAATATCTGCATTGTAGAGACTGATGAATTACGTGGTTTAGTACTTGGTGATGCTCTAGGAGCAATCTCTCTAGCACTAATTGACGATATAAATTCACAGACGAAAATAGACACCATAGGCCCTGTTCTCGAGGCTGCTAATCGATTAAGGGAAGATGAAAAGACACATGATGTAAGGACTCGTAATAGATTGCATCAAGAATTAGAAGGAAATCCGGCTGAACAACTTGTAAGACGAGCAACGGAAACATTTCCAAGGTTGTGGAGTGTTTTACTAAGACTACCAATTGGAGCTAGAATGAGGCTCACTCCAATGCAAAACAATGGACCAAACCTACGCTTTGATACATGTAACACTACACTCTCAACTAATGGTCTTGGAGAACGAATGGTGATTTACAGGATGCTTAGAAACGCTGGATGGGAACGTGATCAAGAGGAAGAAGAACGGCTCGGAGAAATACGAATCTACAGGCGCATGAATAACCCTAGACAGAATCTTGCAGCTGCAGTTGAGGAAATAGCTGAGATTCTTGAACCAACTATCCAAATTGAAGGTAGGATTAGACTCTTACCAAGACCAGTGTGGACATACTTTGAACGAAATCCACCAGGTGAAGTACCGCTATTACCCAATACAGATATGTCCCTTGATTAATTGAATAAAGATTCAATTCACTCTTCTTCAACTGAGGCAAGAGGTCTCTGATGCACATTAGTGTGAGCTCTTCGATTAGTCAGATTACGCCTCAAAACACTGATGACTCTTCGAGGAACTTCTAATTCTTCAAGGACTATCTTTAGTGCATTAAACACAGGAGCTTCGGGTTTCTTGTTACAATACGGCCCCATCATTTCGGAATTTGGGGAATATATTGGCTCCTGCCAATCATGCAATATATCTTGAGTGCGCTTGACTGCTTCATTTACCAAATCTCTTGATACTGATTGAAGCAGAATCTCTTGCTGATGTTTAATTGCTAGATGCAACTTTCTTCGTCTGTCTTTGGCAGCCAAATCTTGCGGGTTCTTTGAAGAAATTGGTGCCATGCCTGCTGCTCTTGTGAAAATCTTCTGACACTTATTACGAACCTTATATTCAAAAGCGTTAGTAATAGACCATTGATCTCTAAATCTAGCAACTCCTATGTCAATGTCGCGTTCACTTATCGTTTGCATTGCAATAAGGATGAGAGTTTGAATTCGTATTATTCGTCGTTCATTCTGAGAAGCACAATCCTTTGGAATCACACCAATTCGACCGAGTGCCTCTGGCTCTAACATCTCTATACGATTGAATAATTGAATGATTAACGTCTTAGCTTCGACTGGAATATCCATGCTCTCAATCTCCTCAATTATCTTATCATGGAAACTGGGCTTACCTCTTCTACGATCTGTTTTATCTGCTCGAATAATCTGAAGATGGGTTTGGCTATTGCGAGCATCATCATTAGAGGTATCATATCGAGCACCACCTAACTTATCGCCATTGATTGCTTTACGATTCTCGTGATGAGGATCTCTCTCCCCTTGCTGCCAAGGTTGCTCAAACTGGTTCTTCTTCAGAATAAATCCGCAATTTGAACAGTTTATCTCATCATTCTTGGTTTCGGTCTCTGTATGACCACAAATAGTACACTTATCTGTCATTTTGTTCAACTCCATAATTACTCTTTTTTTTCTTTTTTTTTTCTTTTACCGTAAAAAAAAACGTTTACGGAACAGGTTCCGCTGCGCCGGATTGGTTATCCGGTCTGAGACGCCACATAAAGGATGCGGTTGATTAAGTCAAAATGGCATCCGGTTAGACCCCTTTTGGGGTTTGGCACCAAGAGGGGTATTAGGTCTGATTTTCACGCCAATTGTGCAAGTTCAGAATGCCATCTACTAACTCAGGCATGGTGATGGGGTCCGTTCTTGAGTTCATTGCTGAACGAACAAGGTCAACCAGTTCTTCATCCGGTTCAGAATCAATTGTAGCACTAACAATCTTCTCTATACCTAAACCAACTGAACCCGGTTCTCGAGATTCCAATTTCTGTCGTACTCGTTCGAGGGCCAAATTTCTATCTGGATGCATTTACAACCACCTCTAATGATTCATACTTCACCGTCGGCTCATCTGTCCATAGTGAGAGTTCGCTTCCATCTTCGAGATTATCGCGAACGGTTGTTGGCATTCTGATTGAACGCTTACAATGATCGTGTCCTAGGACAAGAGCTTGTTCGAGTATTCTACTAAACATCAGAATTGAATCTAAGTCAGTGCTAGACCAGTAAGCGTCACGTGGATGTGTGTGAATCCAAAGTTTGAATGGGATTTTAGCACCTTCGGGAGGAGACAACTTAACTTGACCTGCTGTCCCAATATCGACCCATACCTTATCTTCGGCATCGAATAATAAACTAACTTCACGACCCATGCTGTCGGCTAAATTCCACAGCGATTGCCAATCCTTGGCATAGGCGTGATGTGCGAGAGTTTCTTTGATTGGTAAAGCATCATGATTACCACTAGAAACTAAGTCAATGATAAGTTGAGATGGATGATTAATTGCCTCATTTGAGGGCTTAGGCTTCAGATTGATATTGTCAAGTTCGAATCTTCCTAGAGTTCCGAACGAAATGTTCGCTGACTGAGGGTTTGGCATACTCGCCATAGTTTGACCACTGATTATTCTCAAACATTGAACAAGCCACTGAGCGCCATGGGCTGCAGCCAGATGGTGCCCAAATTGGATATTGCCGGATTCGACTGCACCTGGTAATTGACAAGATGCAGAAGGGGCTTCTAAAGGAGTAGATTGTGATACCACCTTGCTATCTACTCGGAAATCGAAGGCAACGAAACCATCACCTTGACATCTGAGATCAAGCCACAATTCCGAATATCGATGAACAAGATTCCTTACTGGCATCGAGTCAACTGCTACAATAGTGATGTCGGAGTGAACAATTGGTGTGGCTGTGCGAACATCAACTGGAACTCCTACAATACGAAGGTCGGGCGTCTGACAATGACGTAGTGAGGCAACCAAAGCATCTACCTTCTTTGAGCCGACATCACTTGAATTGAAATTCTGGTGTTGCAAGTTAGTTTCCTCCACTATGTCGCCATCGAAGACTTGTAGCAATACAGGTCCAATTTCTTTGACGAGTTCCCCTGCGCATAGAGCTCTCGCTAATGCAGGCACCAATAGTGAGCCGATTCCTCCTGCACCAATAACTGAAATTACTAGTTCTTTTTCCTCAAGTTGTTTTTCTATAATGTTCATTTTTTCACCTTCAATAATATTTGCAGCAACCGCATGACCGGAATAACCGGCCATGCGGTGCCTTACGTGTTTCTGCGCCAATCTAGGCGCTGGATCTGAGGGCATAGCCTCAGATGCCGCCGACGAGACCAGGCACAACTCTGACTGTTCCAACAGTTTCCCAATTAGCCTCAGCCAACTCAGTTGGCTGGACCATTCGGTCTCCTGCAAACACCCAGGCACCCTCCATTCCAGCGACTCTGTCCAGAGTCTCTCGCTGGGTCAACTGAAGGGTGGTGTGACCGGTTGCATCAGCAATCTCAACGGTTGTTGTTATTTCTGTCAACTCAGTACCTCCTTGTTTGTGTGAGTTTTGGCATCCCATTCCATCACCTATGGTAAGTGTCCTACCTCGTATCACGAGAAAATAGTGTGCTTCAGAGTATATCAACTCGGAAACAAGGTGGTGATTGAGATGTGGTGGTGTAATAGATATCATCATTCAAGTCCTCCTATCAATTTGCTTCTATATTCAAAAACCATATTCTGTAATGGACTTGTTGGGGTTAACTCTCGTTGATGCTCTTCTAGTAATTGCCTCCAAGTAAAATTATCAATTCGCCCCTTATGGCATTCGAAGTCAAAAGTAAGAGTTCTCTGCTCTTCAAGTTCTTTCTGCAATCTAAGTTTCTCGGCGAGCCTTCTCTCATGTCTTCCCTCGCGTTCTCGGGCTCTCTTTAGTTCCAATTCTTCTTCACTCAACTTCAAATCCTCAATGGCATTTGTCAATGTCTCGGGCATTCGAATAAAATCGGATTCCACCATCATAAC
>MPLU02140139.1_pt1 | contig 17133 bp, 19 predicted proteins | sample 1617381 | NCBI WGS metagenome assembly MPLU02 (sample SAMN05944801, study PRJNA350692) | marine metagenome | biome: marine; feature: ODZ; material: water; isolation source: 90 m water sample filtered on 0.2 um supor filter | place: Pacific Ocean | collected 2012-04-08 | depth 90m m
AAAGTGGGCACTATTCCAGGCACCTGACCGTAGATTCGTCCGATTAGGCCACTGAGACTGCCTAGTAACACCAGGGCACCGACAATGCCTGCGCAGAAAGCCATGCTGCGCTGCCATGGAGGCTGCTGGCTGTCAAAGCCTGCTAGATAGGCCAGCGTGACGGGCAGAAGGGAAAGTGAGCAGGGCCCCAGGCTGGTGAGCAGACCAGCAGCGAAGACAAGAACCAGCGTGAGCGGACTGAGATGGCTAAGGCCGTGGCTGAGCAACTGCTCGCTGTTGCGGGCTAGATCGGATAGCGCCAGGTTCAGGGCAGGGATGGGCAGAGCCGGCTCTGCCGGATCAACTGAAGGTAGTCACCCTATCGACTTACGACGCTGACGACCGCAGCGTCCACCCACTAGACCTGTGGATTCAAGGGAACAGCGGATCAGTAGACCGGCAATTAGCACGCTGGAGATCAGTGAATTGCCTCCATAGCTCACCATTGGCAAAGGCAGGCCTGTTGTAGGCATAACGCCGGAAGCTACGGAAACATTGATAACTGCTTGGCCCACCAGGATCGTGGTGCAACCGATAGCAATTAGTCGTGATTGGTTGTGTCGACAACTCAGCGCCACCCTTAGCCCGAGAAAAGCCACCAGCATCAAGAAGATCAACATCATTGCCGAGCCCACGAAGCCAAATTCCTCGGCAAAAACGGCATAAATGAAGTCGGTGCTTTGAATTGGTAGATATTGCAGTTTTTGGGTTGAGAGGCCGAAGCCCTCGCCGAACCAACCTCCGGAGCCAATAGCAAGAAGGCTTTGCACGAGTTGGTAGCCACTCCCTTGTGGGTCCTGCCAAGGGTCGAGGAAAGAGACCACTCTTAGTCGCTGATACTCATTGATCAGGATGCTGGCGGTTCCCAGTAGGCCGCCTGCCAAGGCAGTGGCTAGCAGGCTGCGCAATCTAAGGCCTGCAGCTAGTGCCATCAGCCACAGCAATATTCCCGTCAGAGCGGCGGTGCTGAGGTTGGGCTGTTTAAGGATCAGCAGCAGTAGGGCCCCGAAGCTGCACAGCCAGAGCAATTTCTCATCTGTCCTAATGCGATGCCAATGGGCGAAGAGGTTCGCTGCTTGAAGCACTACAAAGGGTTTGATTAGCTCCGAAGGTTGGATTTGGATGGGGCCGATGACCAACCAGCGACTAGCACCATTTACGGTGCTACCAAATACCAGGGTGGCAGCTACTAGTAGGCAACCAAGCCATAAGACTGGTCCCGCCAACTTCAGCCAGCGACGCAGATTGGTAGATATCGCTAATCCAAATAGGCTCCAGCTGGCGGCCATCCAGATCAGTTGTCGTTTGAGGTAATAGGCCCCTTCTCCCATTTCTCGAGTTGCAACCCACCAGCTAGCTGAGGCCAGTACCAATAGGCCTGCTAGGCACCAAAAGGCGAAAAGGCTAATTAGCAATCGACCTTCAGCGGGCCAGAGGGCCCAGGGCAGAGGCAGACGCTGCTGCCAGAAGGACAGCTGTTCGATCCCTTCATTGCGGCGTGGCCGCAATGTCTCTTGCCGTTGTTTGCGACTCCGGCGAGATAGGACGGAGGTGCTGCTCAAGGGGAGGAGTTTTAGTCAAGTTCCTCTATTCAGCCGTCTCGAAGGCATTTTGCCAAGTCTTACTGACAACAAAAAGACTATTGAGAGGCAAGGCCCGACAGGAGAAGTTAAGGGTGTCTAGTAGATCGTTGAGGGTGAGTTTCCAGTATTCATAAACTCCGTTCTGCTGTTTCATTCTGCTGCAGAGTTCAACTTTGAGGATGTATCCACCTCTTTTTTTGTTGGCCGTTGTTCATCAAACCAGCTTTGATAAGGGAGCTGAGTAATTGAAAAATTGTTGTTTTTAGCGCACTTTTAGCTACTAGTTCCCAGGGGTCTTAAAGGAGTGCTCTAGAGGAATGTCATCACTATCCATGGGGGTATGGCCATGAAATGCTCGATCTGTTGCTTTCTTCGTGTCGATGTTCTCAGCAGCTAATTCGTGCGATGCGGCGACCCCGGTTGTCAGTGCTTTTTATGACCGGTTTCCCTATCCAGGAGATCCTTTGCAGGATGGCCCACCGCCTGGATACAACTGGCGATGGTGCGTTGAAACTGCCTATGCCGCTTCTACTGGCGCTGTTGTGCCAAGGCGCGCTGGTGGAGAGCCTTTGAAAATCCTTGATGCCGGATGCGGTACGGGTGTCAGTACCGATTACTTGGCCCACCTCAACCCTGGCGCAGAGATCTTGGCTGTGGATATTTCTCCAGCTGCGCTTGAGGTGGCTAGAGATCGATTGCAGCGTTCTGGAGGCAACGATCAGGCTCATATTCGTTTCGAGAATCGCAGCTTGCTTGAGCTTGAAGGTGAGGGGAAATTTGACTACATCAATTCTGTTGGTGTGCTTCACCACTTGCGGCAGCCGGAAGCTGGTCTTAAAGCTTTGGCATCTCTTCTAAAACCAGGTGCTTTGCTTCATCTGTTCCTTTATGCCGATGGCGGACGTTGGGAGATTCACCGCACCCAGCGCGTTCTTGCAGCCATAGGCGTTGAAACTGATGAGCTGGGGCTGAGATTGGCCCGGCAGCTGTTTGAAACCTTGCCTGAGGGCAACCGTCTCAGAAGTAACTATGAGCAGCGGTGGGCTGTCGACTGTTCAAGCGATGTGAACTTTGCCGATATGTATCTCCACCCCCAGGAGACCAGTTACAACCTTGAACGCCTTTTTGTTTTTGTGGCTTCAGCTGATTTGCAGTTTGCCGGTTTTTCTAATCCCAAGATTTGGGATCCAGCAAGGCTGTTGCAGGGTGAATTGCTTGAGATGGCTTTGGCATTGCCGCAGCCTCAGCAATGGCAGTTAGTGGAAGAACTGGATCCAGATATCAGTCATTTTGAGTTTTTCCTTTGCAAGGGAGAGCACTTTCGTCAGGAATGGATTGACGACAATGAGCTGCTTGCTGCTACGGGAAGGCTTTCTAGTTGTTTAAGAGGTTGGCCTGGAAAGTTTCTGCTTGATTCAGAGATGGCTGCATTAGAGCTGAGTCTCGATCAAATTGAGTTGCTAAAGGCAATTGAATCAGCACCTGAAACAGCCCTCGGATGCTTGCCGCTTGGCTGGGATCTGACTCGGATCACTTCTTTGGCCAGGGATTTGCAGCGGCAACGGATACTTTTGCTCTCGCCAGGGATTTCCCCAACTACATGATAGATTCCGCGGGCCTTTATCCAAAGAGCCTCGGTGCCCTTGCTGGCATCCCCGCAGCTCCAGCCTGAAATTGACCCTCCTAAGGGGGGGGCGGGTGGACTGGAAACAGCTGCGGAGGTCAGACAAAACACTGAGAACTCTATGGATCCTGAGTCGTCGGCTGAGGTCTCTCCGGTTTCAGACGACGAATACGCGCAGCTTCAGCGGCGTTTAATCCTGGCAACGTTGGCCGTCTCCGCTTTTGCGGTGGCTATTACCGCGCTTGTCTTCGATTTCCACATCGCTAGCAGTTTGCTGGTAGGTGCTATTTGCGGAGTTCTCTACCTGCGGCTTTTAGCTCGCAGTGTTGGAAAGCTTGGCAAAGGTTCGAAGTCAGTGAGCAAGATTCAGCTTCTCGTTCCGGTCTTGCTTGTACTAGTGGTTTCACGTTTGCCTCAGCTTGAGCTTTTGCCGGCTCTGCTCGGCTTCATGCTCTATAAGCCCGCCATGATTCTGCAGGTTCTGTTCGATTCATGAATTCGAGCGTGAACCAGTCCAACTGAATTGCCGGCTTGCCGGCTTCCTCTCAAACCGTCGTCATCGCGACACCGATTTTCCAGCCTGATGGGTTCCTTGCCATTTGCTATTCCCTTTGCCGAACTGGAGGTGGGCCAACACCTTTACTGGCGGCTCGGGAATCTCCAGCTTCACGGCCAGGTGTTTATGACCTCCTGGATAGTGATTGGCGCCATTCTTGCCCTTGTTGTTGTGGGCACACGCAAGATGGAACGCGATCCACGCGGTGTTCAAAACCTGCTGGAGTTCCTCTGGGACTACATCCGTGATTTGGCTCGCACTCAGATAGGCGAGAAGGCTTATCGCGATTGGATGCCTTTCATTGGCACCCTTTTCTTGTTCATCTTTGTGAGCAACTGGGGGGGGTCGTTGGTCCCATGGAAATTAATCCATCTCCCTAGTGGGGAATTGGGTGCTCCTACAGCTGATATCAACACCACGGTGGCACTTGCTCTGCTTGTGTCACTCTCTTATTTCTATGCAGGTTTGAGTCGTAAGGGCTTGCGGTACTTCGAGTACTACGTGCATCCCACCCCGATCATGATCCCTTTCAAGATCGTGGAGGACTTCACCAAGCCTTTGTCACTCTCCTTCCGTCTGTTTGGGAACATACTTGCTGATGAATTGGTAGTTGCGGTTCTAGTTTTTCTAGTTCCTCTATTTCTGCCTGTCCCAGTAATGTTCCTTGGCTTGTTCACCAGTGCCATTCAGGCTCTGATCTTCGCCACTCTCGCCGCTTATTACATCGGTGAAGCGGTCGAAGAACACCATTGATCAAATACTGATCAAGCCAGATCGAAACCGTCGATCTGGCAAACTCCATGCGCGCAGGTCCGTTTTATTGCGGGCCCATCTCAGGATCTCCGAGATGTCCCAGCGCTGGTACTAACCTCTCGGTCCCTATCTGCGCTGTTTTAGCGCCCACCATCTTTAGTTCAACCATGGATTCCATTACCACCGCCGCGTCCGTTGTTGCTGCTGGTCTGGCTGTCGGCCTCGGCGCCATCGGCCCCGGTATCGGTCAGGGCACCGCTGCAGGCGGCGCTGTTGAGGGCATTGCCCGCCAGCCAGAAGCTGAAGGCAAGATTCGCGGCACCCTGCTGCTTTCCTTTGCATTCATGGAATCTCTCACCATCTACGGCCTTGTGGTCGCGCTGGTGTTGCTGTTCGCCAATCCCTTCGCTGGTTGATCCAGACCGGAGTTGCTGATTTGTATTCTGATCACCTCACGGCAATGGTCGTCATTTGATCAGAACTACTTAACGAGGCAAACCTCGCCCTTCAGCATTCACTCCGATCTGAGGCCTGCTTCTTTTGCTATCACCCTCGCCTCATGACCAGCTTGCTCCTGTTCGGTGCTGGAGGTCTATTCGACTTCGATGCCACTCTGCCGCTTATGGCGTTGCAGGTGGTGCTCCTCACCTTTGTGCTCAATGCTCTTTTCTTCAGACCCGTCGGTCGGGTTGTTGAGGAACGAGAGGGCTATGTAAAAACCAGTCGAGCTGATGCAAAGCAAAAGCTTGCAGAAGCTGAGAAGCTTGAGTCAGAGCTCAAGGAGCAGCTCAAGGCTGCCCGCATGGCGGCCCAGAAGTTGATTCAAGAGGCGGAACAGGATTCTGATCAGCTTTATCGCGAGGCCATTGCTGTCGCAACTGCTGATGCCAATGCCACCAGGGAGAAGGCCCGACGAGAGATTGATGCTCAGCGCGATTCGGCCCTCAGTCAACTAGAAGGTGATGCCAAGCAGCTTGGTGATCTCATCGTCAACCGTCTGCTGGCAGCCCAATGACTATGCATTTGCTTTTTGCTAATCACGGTGGATTCGGCCTGAATCTCGACCTGTTTGACGCAAACATCGTCAATCTGGCGATTGTTATTTTCGCCCTCTATAAATTCCTGCCACCTTTCGTGGGGGGGATTCTTGAGCGCCGCCGTGCAACCATTCTCGCCGATCTTGAGGATGCTGAGGAGCGTTTAGCTAAGGCCACCGAGGCCTTGGCTCATGCCAAGAAGGATTTAGCTGCTGCCCATGAGAAAGCCGAGCAGATCCGTAAGGATTGCAAGGTTCGGGCTGAGGCTATTCGCCTTGATAGCGAAAAACGCACTGTCGAGGAGATGGCTCGCGTTAAGCAGGGAGCCACTGCAGACCTGAATGCAGAAGCAAGTCGTGCCAGTGCTCAACTGCGCAGAGAAGCTGCGCGCATGGCGATCGAGAATGCTTTGTCGGCTCTGCCTAGAAAGTTAAATGCCGAGGCTCAAACCAAGTTGGTGAGTCAGTCCATCAAAAATCTTGGGAAAGTCTGATGCCACTGCTTAATTCCATCACCACCCCCTATGCCGAGGCCTTCTTACAGGTAGCAGAAGCTCGCAAAGAAGTTGATCAGGTGGTTGATCAGGCCAAAGCTGTTTTGGCTTTATGGAAGGATTGCCCCGATTTGAGGGGAGCAATGACATCACCAGTATTGGAAGCGGAGTCTAAGAAGGCTGCCCTGGAAAAGCTTTTCGCTGGTCAGCTCACACCTTCCTTCCTTAACTTGCTCAAACTGCTTGCAGATCGTCAACGAATCGGCGTTTTAGATGCAGTGCTTGAGCGACTGATAGAGCTCTACCGCGAGCAGCGCAACATCGCTCTTGCCACAGTGACCTCTGCTTCTGAACTGAGTGAAGAGCAACAGGCTGCGCTGCAAAAGAAAGTTCAGGCTGTAGCCGAAACCGATAAGTTAGAGATCAACCTCAAGATTGATCCTGATTTGATCGGCGGGTTTGTCGTCAACGTCGGATCCAAGGTGATCGACGCCAGCCTTGCTGGTCAGGTGCGACGCCTCGGCCTGGCTCTGGCCAAGGTGAGCTAGCCCCCTCCCTTTTTCCTCTTCTTACTAATCCTCCCTAAACACCACAGCTCCCATGGTTTCCATCCGCCCCGACGAGATCAGCGCGATTCTCAAGCAGCAGATCTCCGACTATGACAAGTCGGTTTCCGTCAGCAACGTCGGCACTGTGCTGCAGATTGGTGACGGCATCGCCCGTGTTTATGGCCTTGAGCAGGTCATGGCTGGCGAACTTGTTGAATTTGAGGATGGTACTGAAGGCATCGCCCTCAACCTTGAAGACGACAATGTTGGTGCTGTGTTGATGGGTGGTGGTGTTGGCATTCAGGAAGGCAGCACCGTCAAAGCCACTGGCAAGATCGCCTCAGTGCCCGTAGGCGACGCCATGCTGGGACGAGTGGTGACTCCCCTTGGCCAGCCAATGGATGGCAAGGGTGAAATCCCTACGACTGAGAATCGCCTGATTGAGTCGATGGCTCCAGGCATCATTAAGCGTAAGTCGGTGCATGAGCCGATGCAGACAGGGATTACATCGATTGACGCGATGATTCCTATCGGTCGTGGTCAGCGTGAGTTGATCATTGGTGATCGTCAGACAGGTAAAACTGCTATCGCCATCGACACGATCATCAACCAGAAGGATGAGGATGTCGTTTGCGTTTATGTGGCTGTCGGCCAGAAGGCTGCTTCAGTTGCCAATGTGGTTGAAGTCCTTCGCGAGAAGGGTGCTCTCGATTACACCGTAATTGTTGCGGCTAGTGCTTCCGACGCTGCAGCTTTGCAGTACTTAGCTCCATATACAGGCGCTGCTATTGCTGAATCATTTATGTATAAGGGCAAGGCCACTTTGGTGATCTACGACGACCTCACCAAGCAGGCCCAGGCCTATCGCCAGATGTCGCTACTGTTGCGTCGCCCGCCCGGCCGTGAGGCTTATCCGGGGGATGTTTTCTATTGCCACAGTCGCTTGCTTGAGAGGGCTGCAAAGCTTTCTGATGCAATGGGTGGCGGTTCGATGACGGCCCTACCGATTATTGAAACTCAGGCTGGAGACGTATCGGCTTACATCCCTACCAACGTGATCTCGATTACGGATGGTCAGATTTTCCTTAGCTCGGACCTTTTCAACTCCGGCCTGCGTCCTGCTATTAACGTCGGTATTTCTGTGAGCCGGGTTGGTGGAGCTGCGCAGACAAAAGCGATCAAGAAGATTGCCGGCACTTTGAAGTTGGAATTGGCGCAGTTTGATGAATTGGCGGCCTTCTCTCAGTTTGCCTCTGATCTTGATGAAGCTACCCAGAAGCAACTGGGACGTGGTAAGCGACTGCGCGAGCTGCTTAAACAGCCGCAGTTTGCACCGCTGAACTTGGCTGAGCAGGTTGCCATTGTTTATGCAGGAGTTAAAGGCCTGATTGATGACGTTCCAGAAGATCAGGTCACCCAGTTCTCCCGTGAACTGCGTGATTACCTGAAAACTAACAAGGCAGACTTCATTACTAAGGTGCAGACCGAGAAAGTGCTCAGCGATGATTCAGAGAGCATTCTCAAAGACGCCATCACTGAGGTGAAGTCGTCGATGCTGGCGTCAGCCTGATCCTGACGGTAAACCCGGAGAACCCCATCCATGGCGAACCTAAAGGACATCCGCGACCGGATTGTTTCCGTTAAGAACACCCGAAAGATCACTGAGGCGATGCGCCTTGTGGCTGCTGCGAAAGTGCGTCGAGCTCAGGAGCAGGTGCTGCGAAGTCGCCCCTTTGCTGATCGATTGGCACGCGTGTTGGAGAACATTCAATCGCGCATGCGCTTCGAGATTGCAGATGCGCCCCTATTAAAGACTCATGATGTGAAAAACATCACCCTGCTTGCCGTCACTGGTGATCGAGGGCTATGCGGCGGCTACAACACCAACATCATCAAGCGCACAGAACAACGTTATGCCGAGCTGAAAGGCCAGGGCTACATGGTTGATCTTGTCTTGATTGGCCGCAAGGCAATTACCTACTTCAATAATCGAGCAAGTCAGTACACCATTCGGGCTACTTTCACAGACCTAGAGCAGGTGCCAACCTCTGAAGACGCAGAGTCAATTACGAGTGAGGTCTTAGCCGAATTCCTGTCGCAAAGTACAGATCGAATCGAGGTGATTTACACCAAGTTCATTAATCTCGTGAGCTGCAATCCTGTGGTTCAAACCCTATTGCCACTTGATCCACAGGGTATTGCCGAAGCAGATGATGAGATCTTTAGGCTCACTACTAAAGACAGCCGTCTCACTGTTGAGAAAGGTGCTGGCCCTGGCAATGAGCAGCCCCCCCTGCCTTCGGACATTGTTTTTGAACAGAGCCCAGAGCAGCTGCTAAATGCATTGTTGCCGCTCTATCTACAGAATCAGATGTTGCGTGCCCTTCAAGAAGCTGCGGCTTCTGAGCTGGCTAGCCGTATGACGGCAATGAATAACGCCAGCGATAATGCCAAGGCCCTGGCTAAGACCCTGACGCTTGATTACAACAAAGCTCGTCAGGCTGCGATTACTCAGGAGATTCTGGAAGTTGTCAGCGGGACTTTTGCATAGCGCTGCTTTTGCGTTGATTCATGCAAACCGGTCTCTTGGGACCGGTTTTTTTCTGCTTTGCGTTGTTTGATCTTCAACGGCTGATGGCTTGCTGCAGAGATGCTTTGGCGAGTCACTGATGGCTGGTTTTAGGGCTGGTTCCCTGAGAGGATGAGCAGGCATGCTGTGTCTTGATCTGGATGACTGACTCCGCTTCGGCCGTTGTCACTTTCACCATCAACCTTGAGCTTGATGGTGCGCAGCACAGCTTTGCTTGTCGATCTGATCAGACAGTGCTGGATGCATCGGAAGATGCCGGTGTGCCTCTACCTAGTTCTTGTGGTGCGGGGATGTGCACCAATTGCGCGGCTGAGATTATTGAAGGCAGTGTGGACCAATCAGATGCGATGGGGGTTAATCAGGAGATGCGGGATAAGGGATATGCCCTGCTTTGCGTGGCTTGTCCCAGATCAGATTTGAAGATCCTTGGTGGACAGGAGGATGCTCTCTATGAAGCTCAATTTGGTGATCATCTCAAGTGAGCGTGAATTTGCAATTCATGCAGCTGGAGTTGATCTGGCCTGCTGATTTGCCAGCGAATCAGTTGCGAACTTGGTTGCGAGAACAACTTGCTCAGCATGGAGTGCCATTGCGATGGGCGATTACAGCTGTAGAGCCTCTAGGTGCTGGCTGCCGTCAGTTGAAGCTTGAGGCGGTGATGACCAGTTCTGAGCAGTAAGGGCTGATGTCTTAGATGCCCTTTTCCCCTCTCTCGCAAGGTGCTGCGATGGCGGCTCCACTGCCCACTCTGTTGGTAGTGCCCACCGGCATCGGCTGTGAGATTGGTGGCTATGCCGGCGATGCTCTGCCTAGTGCTCGGCTGTTAGCAGCAGCTAGCGGCTGTTTGATCACCCATCCGAATGTGATCAATGGAGCGGCGCTTTATTGGAGTGATCCACGCATTCAGTATGTGGAGGGCTATAGCTTGGATCGCTTCGCTGCTGGTGAGCTTGCCTTGCGAGCTGTGCGGCAGCAACGGCTTGGCCTGTTGCTGGATGCTGGCATTGAGCCAGAGTTGAGGCATCGTCAATTGCAGGTAGCTGAGGGTTGCCGGGCAACCCTTGGCTTGAACATCGGCCCGGTGGTCACGAGCGATGTCCCTTTGGCGGTGCAGTTACGTCAGGGGCCTAGTGGTGCTAGCTGGGGTGAATTAGGCCGGCCGGATGCGCTGCTGCGGGCTAGCGAGCGTCTTCGTGATGCCGGTGCCAGCGCAATCGCGGTTGTTGCTCGTTTTCCGGATGATCCTGAAAGCGAGGCTTTGAGCGCCTATCGCCAGGGCAGCGGTGTTGATGTACTTGCTGGTGCCGAGGCGGTGATTAGCCATTTACTGGTGCGTGAGCTCGGTTTGCCTTGCGCTCATGCGCCGGCATTGTCACCACTGCCATGCGATCCACTTCTAGATCCACGTGCTGCTGGTGAGGAGCTGGGGTATTCCTTTTTAGCCTGTGTATTGGTGGGATTAAGCCGCGCACCGGATCTTGTCTCACTCACAACTGAAGTCGCATTACCGCTAGGAGCAGGGCTGTTGCATGCTGAGCAGCTCGGTGCTGTGGTAGCCCCTGAGGGTGCCCTCGGTGGGGAAGCGGTGCTGGCTTGCCTCGAGCGTGGCGTGCCTCTGATCACTGTGGCGAATCCGAGCCTGCTGAAGGTGACGCCGGAGGCGCTGGGAATTACTTCTGGCTTGCAAAGAGCTCGCAGTTATATGGAAGCAGCAGGATTGTTGTTAGCTCTGAGGGAGGGGATTGCTGAGCAGTCTCTGCAGAGGCCTTTGCTCAAGTTGACTGAGATCTGATCTGGCTCTTGCAATCCAACGTAATGATGTCGTGCCAATAGCGTTGTAAAGCGGTGTTTTTGCGCGCTTCTTCTCTGTATGAGGTTTTTCAGCGCAAGCAGGCCATTGGGTGGCGTGGTTGTATGCCCAGGGCCTTGGCTACTCCTGGGTGGCAAACAGAGCCTTGCACTGTGTTGAGTCCTGAGAGCAGCTCGGGGCGCTCGGTCACCGCCTCTTCTAGTCCTCGACCAGCAATGCCAAGGATGTAGGGCAGGGTCACGCTTACTAGGGCCTCAGTGGAGGTAAACGGCACGGCACCCGGCATATTGCTAACGGCATAATGCTGTACACCGTGCACGTTCACTGTTGGGTTGGTGTGAGTGGTCTCCTGGCTAGTGGCTACGCAACCTCCTTGGTCGATTGCTACATCCACAATCACTGAGTGGGGCTTCATCTGCTTCACCATCTCTTCCTCAACGAGGGTGGGTGCTCGACCACCGGGGGTGAGTACAGCGCCGATTAACAGATCAGCAGTCGGCACCAGTCGCTCCAGCAGGCCGCGACTACTTACAACGCTTATCAGTCGGCCGCTGCGGCCTGGCTCAAGGCTGCGCAGGCGTTCGGGTGAGCGGTCTAACAGCATCACTTCAGCATCCATAGCGGCAGCGAGCCTGGCGGCATTCCAGCCCACGGTGCCAGCGCCGAGCACAACAACCCTGGCAGGACTCACGCCAGTGCAGCCGCCGATCAGTACCCCGCGCCCGCCGTGTGGTCGCTCGAGCAAATGGGCACCAACTTGTGCAGCTAGGCGGCCAGCAATTTCGCTCATCGGTGCCAGAAGTGGCAGGCTGCCGTTTTCCAGTTGCACCGTCTCGTAACCGACGCCTGTGGTGCCGGCTTCGAGCAGGGCCTCACCTACCTTTGGATAAGCAGCCAGGTGCAGGTAAGTGAAGAGCACCATGTCTTGCCGCAATAGTCCGAACTCCTCTTCCTGAGGCTCCTTTACCTTCACAACCAAATGGGCTGCCCAGGCCTCTTCGCGGTTCACCAACTTGGCCCCGGCGGCAGCGAAGGCCTCATCGTTGATGCCTGCACCAGCCCCGGCACCCGCTTGAACTCTTACCTCCAGCCCTTGGCTAACCAGCTCCCTCACCCCGTCAGGAGTAAGAGCCACTCTCTGTTCATCGGCTTTAATTTCGCTCGGCACCCCGATGCTGGCCATCGGGGCCGAAAGAACTGAGGAGGCCATGGACGCTAATAAGTTCTTTCAGGGTGGCCCCTTCAGCAGCACCTGGCCAGGATTTGTGGTGATTATTCGGCTGCGATGGGTATCCGCCAGCCGCTGCCAAAGGCTTGTGGGCTCACCTTCAGCAGGGGTGGGGCCTGTCGCCGTTTGAATTCTGCCCGTCGCAGTAATTGCTGTACTCGCTCTATCAGGGCTTGGTCATGCCCCCTGCTTAGAAGTTGCTGCGTACTGAGTTGTTCCTCTATCAGGGCTTTAAGTAGGGGATCGAGAATTGCGTAGTCGGGTAGTGAATCGCTATCGCGTTGGTCTGGGCGCAGTTCGGCGCTGGGGGGTTTTTGACGGATTGCAGCGCCTACTAGCTCACCTTTGCCCGGTAGTCCGAGCTGCTTACGGCATGTCTCGGCGGCGGGGCTGTCGAGCCATTCACAGAGGCTAAACACACTGGTTTTGTAGACATCCCCAATCACGGCAAGGCCTCCGTTCATGTCGCCGTAGAGGGTGCAGTAACCAACGGCTAGCTCCGATTTGTTGCCGGTGGAGAGCAGCAGCTGGCCTTGTTGGTTGGCTATTGCCATCAGCAGGGTGCCGCGGATGCGTGATTGCAGGTTTTCGGCAGTAACGCCAGCGGGCGCTTGACCGAGGGGGGGTATTAGCGCGGCATCGAAGCTTGCCATCAAGGCGGCAATCGACACGGTGTGGGTTTTCATCCCCAGTCGTTTGGCTAGCTCGATTGCGTCATCAATGGAGCCAGTTGAACTCCAAGGTGATGGCATCAGCAGTGATGTCACCTGCTCGCCGCCGATGGCAGCGGCGGCGATTACAGCCACTAGGGCCGAGTCGATACCACCGCTGAGCCCCAGTAATGCATGGCTAAAGCCGCATTTACTGGCGTAATCACGAACGCCTAGCACCAGTGCTCTAAATAGTTGTTCTTGCGGTTGTGGGTTAGCAACGTTGGCCTGAGCAGCGGTAGGGGTAGCGGTTGGATCCCATACGGCTAGTGCCTCGCAACAACTGGGTAACTGCAGGGCAAGCTCAGCGCGTTCATCGACTACGAAGCTGGCACCATCGAAGACCAGCTCATCGTTGCCGCCAACTTGGTTTACATAGATCACTGGACAATGCAGCCGCTGCGCAGCCCTGACAGCTAATTGATGCCGCAGAGCTTCTTTGCATTGACTAAACGGCGAGGCTGAGAGATTGAGCAGTAGGTCGATATTTTGTGGCAGTAGAGCGGCGACGGGATCAGGGCCGCTAATGCGGTGGCCCTGCAGTGCCTCCTCTACCCAGAGGTCTTCGCAGATCGTGAGGCCAAGACGCCATGGCTGCCCTTTGAGTTCAAGCTCCAATACGGCTGGCGTTTCCCCTGGGCGGAAATAGCGCTTCTCGTCGAAGACGTCATAGGTGGGTAATAATTGCTTGCGAGCCACAACTTGCCAATCAGAGCTGTTGATTAGGGCCAGGGCATTAAAGAGTCGCGGCAGTTGAGGATCTTGGCTTGGCTCGGCTACACCTACGAGTACTGCCAGCTCAGGTGCCTCGCGCTTTAGAGCGCTGACCATCTGCTCCAGCGCTTGGTTCTGTTGATCCAGATAGCTATGTCTGAGCAATAAGTCTCGCGGTGGATAGCCCCATAGGGAGAGCTCTGGTGTGAGCACCAAATCTGCGTCGAGCTCTGCAGCCTTACGGCAGGCCGCCAAAATCTGCTCGCCGTTGCCCGCCAGGTTGCCCACTATTGGATTGAGCTGAGCTAGGGCGAGGCGCATCAGGGACCAGTGGCGAGGCCGTAGAGATTGTGCTTAAGCAGCAAAGGCCAAAGCGCTGATGGAATCTGGGCTGGTTTGGGTTGATTGCGCACCTCAGAACTCGCCGTAGCAGGCACTTGCAGTGGCAGCAGCTCGATACGAGCACCTAAACATTCCAGCGCTTCGAGTTGCTGTAGCTGCAGTGGCCAACCTTGACGTGGCGCAATGGCGAGGCGGGCGAGATGCAACACAGCTCGGGCATGTTTCCAGCGAGGTATTTGGCCGGCCAGATCACTGCCAACTACAAAAACCAATTCAGTGTTAGGCCAACGGGCGGCTGCTAGTTCAAGGGTTTTGATAGCCCATGGACTGCTGAGTTCTTGCCTTAGCTCTAGTTGTGGGTTGGCGATTGCTTTTACTAGGGCTGCCAGTAGAGCTTCTCGCTTCTCTAGTGAGGCCCCATGGCATTTCATTGGGTTGTCACTAGCCCAGGTGGCGACCTTTGGGAATACGGCCAGTAAACCTTCTAGCAGCGCCTGGTGGCCACAGGTTGGTGGGTCGGCGCTTGTGCCAAACAGGGCGATAGTGCCCTGATGATTGCTCATGGAAGCAGGGCCTGGAGCTGACGCGGTTCATTGGCCGTTATCTCTGGCCAGTCGACTAGCCAGCGTCGCACTTGGGGATCACTGGCAGCAAGGCGCCTTAGTAGTGCCCCTGGTTGGGCTTGGTGGCGTTGGCTGCTGCGTAATATTTCGCGTGCTGTTAATCGTCCAGTGCGTTGGGTGGTGTGCACGGCGAGGGCTGCCTGGGCAAGGGCTACTGGTGCTGCTGGTGCCAGGCTTAGACCACCGGTAAAAGGTACCGCCAGCACTAGCAGTTGTCGCACAGCCCCAAGTGCTAACTGAATGCCGAGTTGGGCGCCACCTAGTAGTGCATTGTGGCCAGAGAGTCGGCTGAGTAGTTGCCTGGCTGCAGGGCCACCGATCTGCAGGCCATAGAGCTGGCAAAGCTGCATTACCAGAGCGGTGTCACATGCCAGGCCACCAGCTAGATCTAGTAGCACCAGAGGGTTTACTGCTACGCCGGAAGCTTTGATCGCCGCGAAGCGACCGATCAGACCTTGAGCGGCGGCTTTGCTTCGCTGCAATCGCCCTCGCTTTAGGGCCTGATAAAAACGATCGGCTTGGCGTAAGGCGTTAAGGGCTAGAAGTAATTCGCCCTGTTCTGTTAGCAGGTTGATCAGGGTTTTACGTAGTGACTCGATTTGAGGCGGGCAGGTGTTACTGCGTATTCGGCCATCAGCGCGAAGTTGGGCCTTACGAGGCGCGGCGGCAACGGCTAAAAGCTGAAGTTGGCGTGCTGCAGCGGGCAGGCGGCTACGAATACTTGCCAACAGCGCATTGCGCTGCTCTAGCGACAAGCAATCGCAGCGGTTGAGCACCAACATCACAGGCCGGCCACTTTTGAGCAGGGTTTTGAGGGCTGCTGCTTCAACGCTGGTGAGGTCGCTATCAAGAATCAGCAGCACCAGGTCGGCTTGCATGGCTACCCTTGCCGCCAGACGTGCGCGGCCGGCGGCGGCAATTTCGTCGATGCCGGGAGTATCTACCAGCTCTACAGAATCAAGATTATTGATCGGTTGGCACCAGTCCACGGCTTGCTGGTGACGGGTGCTGCCATGGGCTACATCGGTTGCGAAGAAATCCTCTCCCAGTAGTGCATTGAGCAGGCTTGATTTGCCTACTCCTACCCGACCAAAAACAGCTATACGTAGGCGCCGCTGCTCCAACCGCTTTAGCTGACGATTCAGCGCGAGTAGTTCACCAGTTAATTGGTGGTTTTCGCGTTGGTTGAGCGATAGCTGGCTATGCCATTGGGATAGCAGAAGGCGGCAGCGTTCGGGCGTGGAGGGAGTGTGGTTCATGAGTTGGACTTCTGCCACCAGCCGGCTAGTACGGCTAAGACAGCCTCGGCACCAATTACCCCTACGAAACCGCCAAATTCATCTACCACAACTCGCACACCACTGTTGTCACGACGGAAGCCAATCAGTAGACGATCGGCGCGAATCATTTCAGGTACGAATTCCACCGCTTCACTGAGATCTAAGGGTGTCAGCTGGCCTTTTCCTTGAAGCAGGGCGGTGAGCAGCCTTTCGCGGCTGGCCACACCAAGAACCTTATCGACTTCTTTGCCAAGCACCACCCACCACTCGGCGTTGTGGTTGAGCAGCTCAGCGCGTAGTGATTCAAGTTTGGCTGCAGCATCGAGGGTAGGAGCTGCTACCCGGGGGGTCATCAGGTCGCGAGCCGTGAGGTCGTTGAGCTGGAAAACCTTGGCGATCATCGCCGCTTCATCAGCTTCGATTTGCCCTTTTTGCGAACCCAGCCTGGCTAGCTGTCTGATTTCATTCTCATCAGTGCTGATTTCGTTTTCGGTGCTGATTGCCGGCAGGATCTGCTCCAGCAGCAGCACTACTGGGCGCATCAGCATGCCAAGCAGATGCAGCACTGGGGCACTGGCCAAGGAAACCGGAAGAGCAAGGCGGCTGCCTAGGGATTTCGGCAGAATTTCGCCCAATACGATCACCAGCAAGGTGAGGCCAACGGAAAACAAGGGCAAGGCCACATCAATGATCTCGTGCCTCTTGAAGACATAAGCCGCAAAGGCGCCAAGCATCAGGCTGCCGAAGATGTTGAAGCCGTTGTTGGCGATCACCAGTACAGACAGGGTGCGACCCAACCGTTGACGTAGTTGGGCCAAGCGCCTGGCACCGGGTACTGGTTGGGGCCGTGCTGCTAGCTCATGCACGCGCACGGGATTAACCGTGAGTAGAGCTGCCTCCACACCTGAGCACAAGGCAGAACCGGTGATAACAACAACTACCAATAGGGTTAAGACCAGGAGGTCGCTGCTCATACCTGGCACTGCAGTGCGACCTTCTTGGTCGCCAGTATTAATGGTGATCCGCTAATGGCGGACGATGGCATGGAGGGTTCTCCCTGCATGTTGTTCTTCTCCCATCCTGACGTCTTAATGCTGTTGTGTCTCTGGCTGTGATCGATCTCTCTAGTTTCCGCCAGCGGCGTGACCGTTTGATGTCGCAATTGCAAGGTGTGGCCGCCGTGATACCGGCGTCTTCATTGGT
>MPLU02216909.1_pt1 | contig 17065 bp, 18 predicted proteins | sample 1617381 | NCBI WGS metagenome assembly MPLU02 (sample SAMN05944801, study PRJNA350692) | marine metagenome | biome: marine; feature: ODZ; material: water; isolation source: 90 m water sample filtered on 0.2 um supor filter | place: Pacific Ocean | collected 2012-04-08 | depth 90m m
CCAAACATTTAAGTTTTCAGTGCATAGTTCTAATCAAATACGTTTTTACAGATTGATTTACATGAGCTTGCTAAGTCTTCACACTCAATGAGACACTCAAAATAATCGTCGATCGGATTTATATCAGCGTCATGTTCGCTTAAAGTTCTCATACTACTATCGATACGATTCCAACTGCCTAGTTGATTTTGTGAGACTATGTTGTGCATTTTGCACCTCCATTAAAATTGAACTTCATTATAAAACCATTTGGTTTCATCTTGTTCTCCAATTCTACTATTATGTATGCAAATAAGGACCGTATTTACCGATACATTTTAATAAAAAGAAATGCCTACGTGATTATACCTATGTCTTTTTCAACCATCTTGGTAGATAGAATATTAACCAAGCAAGTGTCCAGAAGGTTAACAGCACCATTATGTGTAGCACTCTACTAGAGTTAACTATCAGTCCATAAGTTACAAAGGATATCCACAACCAATCTAAGGTGCCATGCAGTCTCCACCACAATTTATCACCTAACTTATTCATAACCTTATCTCTAAGTCTAGCAAAGAAAGGTGATACATGTCTCATCATAACAAACCCTTCATTGAAAAACATGAGGGTGAATCCAATCCAAAAAATCATGACTTAGTTTCTTCTATTGCTTCTTTAATAACAGTTTTTAATTGTCTTAGTTTCTTTTTACCGAGTCCAGCTCTGGTATCTATCTTTACTTTAACCCAATATACACCTGCTAAGACTAACAGAAATGGAATTGCGTCTGCCCATGAGATCTCATTCCATGCTTGTACTACATTCATTTTTATATTCCTTTCTTTATATAGACAAAAAAAGAGACCCTTGTGGGGTCTCTTTGGAAGTATGTATATCCCGTGGATTACATGAGGTTTGCAACTTTAACACGTCTGTAGTATGCGTTAGCGTTGAGGTTACCTGCTGCCTGTGGATCGGAATCTGACAGTGCAGTTAGTCCCTTAGCAAATGGGTTCAAGACCATTCCGTAACGAGTTTTAAACCCGATACGTGGTTGGAATGAATCCTGACCAATCGCTCTGTACATCTGGAGAGGTACATAAGGACAGTAGAATAATCCAGCATCGTATGCGTTGGATCCTTTATAACCTACAACGTAGTACTGATCAGAACTTACGTTTGCAGAATATGGGTCGATGTAGACCTTGTAACGTCCGTTGAGTGTTCCAACGAATGTGTTTCCAGTGTCATCAACTTCTCCAAGTCCACCAACTGCTTTGTTGATGCCTGAATCGTAGTCAAGAGTTCCACTCATAGCAAGAGCAGATGCAACGTCAGCGGATGTTACGATGATGTTGCCCTTCCCGCGACGAGTTTCCTGCGCGATTGCGTTAGCGTCTCTTTCGATCTGGAATAGAAGACCTTTGAATTTCTCAACAGACCATCTTCCGTTTGAGTCAACGTCAAGGTCGAATACACCTTGGTTTGCTACGTTTGCCTGAGCACCTGGCTTAGCACCACGGTAAACAGTACGTACAACTTCACGGTTGATTTCAGCAAGGATCTCTGTTGAAAGAATGTTTGCTAGTTCAGACTCGGCATCTAATCCGTGGATTGCTTTCAAGTCTTGTGCTAGTTCAACTGAGTAGTCAGCTCTTAACGCACGACCTTTTGCTTCTACAGCAATACGGTCTATGCTAAATGCCATCTCCATGAAGGCATTACCAGCTGTACCATCGCCTAGTCCTTCAAGATCGCCTGTACCGAACTTACTAGAAGCAAGGTCGTAGTTAGTAGCAGTTGTACCGCCACCAGTTGCGTCGTTGATAAGACCTGGGTTTTGCTCAGTGGTAGCTGTTGGAGGTGTGCCTCCCTTAGTACCAGAGAACTGTGCATCAGGCTCATTGAAGAATGCTTCTCCACCAGCTTGGTTGGTGTAGCGAGAACGCATTGCGAAAATAAGTCCTGTTGGACCTGACATAGGCTGAACCCCTGCGATGTCATAAGCAATTAGCTTAGGCATAGCACGACGGATCAAGCTGATGAGTATAGGGTCGAAACCATATACAGCACCAGAACCTGTTGTCTGAGTGTTGATTGGACCAACGTTTGTTGGTGCTTCTGTAAGAACGGCACGTTCTTCTTGTAGTGCCTTCTCTTGGTTCTCCAAAAGAATTGCGGTTACCGACTTACGATAGTTGTCCTTGATTTCAGGAAGACCATCATGGTTAAGTACTGGTGCCCACTTCTCTTGGAGTTGTTCTGCATTAAACATGCTAGATACTCCGAATTTGTGTTTTGGGTTTACAGTTTTTTAAAGTCTCTTAGCTAACTCAGCGACATAATTTGTCATTGATTCAGTAAGTTCCTTTTCAACAGTTGCTTTTGGCTCTTCAGAAGAGATTTCTTCTGCTACTTCAGGTGTCTTAGCACCAAAGTAACTCTCTTTGATTTGGCCAAGCTTTTCACGATACGTCTCTTCAGATTTGAATTCGACTGCTTCAGCTAGAGAGGAAAACTTATCCTTTTGAACTTCTGCAAGTCCTCTGGATAATTCATTCAAGATCTCATTCTTACGATAGTTCCCTACCTGTTCATGCAGTCCAACGTTCTTTTCAACTTGTTCGTTGAGACGGGTCTCCATTTCATCTAGTTTCTCGCTCATCTCAGCAACGGCATCAAGCTTCTCATCTGGAAGATTGATGTTGCTTTCAACGAACAATTTCTTTAATCCACCCATGAATGCTTCGGTGACTTCAGAACGAAGACCATGCTCTACAGCAAGTTCGTTCTCTGTCATCCACTCTTCACAAGCATATGAGAGGAAATTTTCTACGCGACCAGTGAACTCTTCTTTGATTTTTTCGAGTTCTTCACCGATCCTGCTCTCTGCAGTTTCCTTAAGTCCAACGACTTGCTCTTGTACCTTTGCATGTACAGCAGCTTCAAATACAGTCGTTGCTTTCTTTTGGAATTCTTCGTCAAGGTCGGCACCTGCAAGTACAGCAGCGATGTCCTCTTTGACTTCTGTTTCGGAGATTGTATCTCCTTCCTTCTCCACATCATCAAAGATCTTAGCAGCAAGTCCACCTGGAAGACTAGGTGAAGCACCACTTGGCTTTGTTTGAATAGTAGAATCTTTTGTAGCACCTACAGGAGCAGCGGCTTTTGCGCCTACGTTATCTGGTCCTTCGGGCTTCTCTTTAGTGCTTCCACCGACTTCGACAGCACTATTTTTTAGGTCGGATTTCTGTTGAGGTACTGCGCCTTTCTTGATGGCTGCATCGCCGACTGCGGCATCTTCCTCGATTGTTTTCTCAGGAGCCGCTTTTTCTGCGATCACCTTTTGAAATTTTTCATCAATAGTAGACATTTAAGTAACTCCTTACTGGATAAAATTAAACTTGGGGTAATTTCTATAATTTATTTATAAGTCACAAACTTCTGAGAAATAGATCCCATGCGCGGATCTTTCTTTCAGATAGTTCCTCAAGTGAGGGTGCGTTGTCAAGTGAATTCTTGACTGCCTCGATTTGTGCTTCTCTGATGCTGCCATCAACCAAAGCCCATTCCTTCCCTTCATATATGCCCTGAACGAAAGCATCAGGTGCAGAAGGATCAGCAACTATATCTGCTGCTGTAGAAAGAATAAAGTCATCAGCGACAACAGATGTAGTTCCCTCTTTTTTAAGAGAGCCTAGTCCTCTGGAAGACACGCCGAGTTGTACCCCTTCCTCAAGCAAGTTCTTTGCGATCTTACCCATAGGGGTTTCTAGTAGTTTCGCCTTACCCACAAAGTTTTTACCTTCTGGTGTTAACTCAACTATCTTATGTGAAACACGATCCAAGTTTATAGTTGGACCTTCAGGATGGCCAAGTTCTCCGAGTGCTCTTCCGCGTTGGACGAACTCCTCATTGTACTTATTGACCTCACGAGCCATAGTTTCATAACGGTACATACGACCATTACGATTGGTGATCTCTGTCTGTAGAAAGATTCCCTTAATGAAAGTTTCTTTACCACCTTTGGAATTTTCCTCGGTGAGAACTTCAACAGGTTCAATCTGCTCAGTTATCAGTTTCATCATCGTTTTCCTTAGTTTCGTTTTCATCTGGATTACGGTTAATCACATCTGCCAGTTCGTCAGGTGAGGCTTCACCTTGTGGTGGTAGACCTGTTTCTCTAGAATTCACATTACCCTCATCGGGAACGTGCGGAAACATACGATTAGCGACATCTAGTTTACTAGCGTCCACTGCAGCTGCAGCTTTCACTTGCAACATATCTTTGAGCTTGTCCAGTGCATCTGCATCCTGTCCACCGTCCCAAAGTAAATCAACGATTTCTCGTTCTTGTGTAGCCATAATGTAACGTTGTCTGTAATTTATTTATTACCGTTAGCCTTTTGAGGCGCGGGTTTCTGCTTTGCTTGTTGAATTTGAGCCTTCTTCAACTCCTGATCAAGCTCCTGATTATCCTGATCTACTTCTAATTGTTGAGTGTCTGCTGCTACTAATTGGAGAGGATCCATTGCCCTACCCGATTTAATATCGTCAGCCATTTCTGCATCTATTTCTTCCATCTCAGTCTCAGTTTGACCAAGAATCTTAGTGCGGATATATTCAACAGAGAAGTACTTACCTATGAATGGATCCATTTGGGTAATGACATTTACCTTCTCGGTCATCATCTCAAGGTTCTTAAGTTCCGTGAAATGATTATCGTAAAGATAGTCATACTGGATGTGCTCTTTCATATCTTCCCAATCTTCAGGAGTGATAACACCCTTAAGAATGAGTTGAGTTTTTAATGTATCTTGGAAGATATCACTAAACTTCTTGCGGAGTTTTCCTACAAACTTAGTGAACTTCAGTTCATCTCTAGTGATTTCTGAAGATCTACCTAGGTTAAATGAAGTAGCAGAATCAAGTCTACCAGAAGGAACATTTAACGCTTTGTAAAGTTTTGTTTGGAAATATTGCACGTCTGTAAGCTCTCCAAGGTTTTGACCCCCTGGAAGTGTGGTAATTTCAGTACCTCTACCACCTTCACGGCGAGGTAACCAGAAATCTTCCATCATAGACATGTATTTACGATCATCTCTGATCTCACCAGTGGCAGCATCGTATACTAATTTGTTACGATACCTACCCATAACTTCACGTAAGTATTGTTCTGCCTTAACTTTAGGTAAGTTACCTACGTCAATGTAGAAGATCCTACGTTCAGGTGCACGAGAGATTCTATAAATTACTAGACTATCCTCAATCATTCTAAGTTGATTGAGTACTTTAATACCTTTATGCAAATAAGATAATACAATATTTCTATTGGTATCCATGATACCAGAAGTAATATAGGTTATTGCATCCTTTGCAATTTTGATTCCGCTATTAGCAGATGTATTGTTTAAACCTTTAGGGTTGTATATAAAATACTCTTCGGAAGTACCGAAGTCATACTTCATAAATTCATCTGCAGTTCTGGGCTTATTAATCTGCCTTACTTTTTTGATCTTAGAAGGATCAATATAACGAACTTCAAGAATACCATCTTGAGGTGCATCTAAATTAATTACTTTATGATAATATAAACGCCCATCGATATACCATCTACGGAACATCTCGTGGGCTTTAGTATCAAATGCAAATAAGTTTTTAATGTAATCAAACTCAGTACGTATCATCCCTTTAACACTTTCGCTAACTTCGAGGTTATCTAAGTTAACTTGGATGGGACTATCGTTTTTGTCAGCAACAATAGCTTCATGAATAATATCTTCAATAGCTGAATCCACTTCTGGATGCATCGCCATCTCACGATACTTCTTCACCATATCGTACTCGGTCTTGAAGTTACCATCTAGGTCAAGATACTGACCATAGTAACCACCCGCAATATAACTGGTTGCGCCGTCCTCGCTTGAAGGTGCTATCGGAGAAGGAGCTCTATCCTTCTCCGTTGCTTTCTTCTTAAACGAGAAACCGAATAACTCTGCCATAATATTTTTGGTTTCTGCTTACCTACTATTTATGAGGTCAAAAATCATGCGGATACACGATTAATGGTTTCCCCATCCTTAGTGGTGTGGTATTGATATGCAAACTCAACATCAAATTCTTCATAAGAATCATTGTTGTCGTAAGCAACTGATATCTGTGAAACACTTACAGGGAATGCCTGTATCAAATCATAGGAACGAATTACCTTTAATTTGTCATTTCCAAACTTATCATATTGAGAAACAGTGATATCTTTAAATATCGATGAGACATCTGCTTCTGCGATGTTAGCATCAACACCATTGGTTATTTGAATCCACTTCTCGTATGCAGAACGCATCTTAAATGCGTCATCATTATAGAATGTGCCAGTCCATGTTTCATAAGTTCTGTCTCCAGGAACTTTAATAACACGACCACGAAAAGGAAGTTCAACTGTACCCACATTGGTTGCTGGTAATGCAGCAGACTTACATAAGTAAGCTACTCCATCTTCACCAGCCTTTAGTGTTGGCGCAGTCACAGTGTCTGGCCATTGATGTGTAACCTGGAAGAGGTTAGGTCTAACTGCACCTCTTATTGCTTTCTGGAACGTTAGGATCCCTAATGGTTTAGCCATTTTCTTAGTGTGCTCCTTTAATTAATTAGCGTTTGGGGACGACTTCTTCAAAGCTAACACCAGTACGTGTTGCAATGAATGTCAGTGTGATGAAGTTGATCGAGCGTGCTGGCTTGATATAGAAATCAGCCTTGAACTCGTTACTATCAATGACTGCACCAGTGTTATTGGTTTCGTCGCAAACTACCAAGAAATCAGTGATACCTCTTTCGGCTTGAATGCCTCTAAGATATGGTTCAACAACATTCTTGAAGTTGTTACGAGTGAATTCGTCATTAAGTTCAAAAAGAACCCCCTTCGCAGCGTTACCGATTGTCTTCTCAATCACGTTGAAGAGACGGCGAACGTTAATGCGATCAAAAGCAGATGGTGAAGCGAGAGCAGTTTTGTCTCCGAACAGGATAATACCCTGACCAGGAAGAGAAGTAACTGGGTTAATTCTATTCTGATAGAGTTTATCTCTCTCTGTTCTTGATGGTGAGAATGCAAGTTTAACAGCATTCTTGATTGCACCACGATTCAAACCAGCAGGTGAGAACCAAGGTAAACCATTAGCAGTAGTAGCGGCACATAATCCTGCAACATCTCCGTTGGCAGGTACGTAACGATACTTGTCTGCAAATCTGTCGTAGACATACTTCCAAGTATTATCAAACACACCGAATGATGTTGCTTGAAGTGTATCGTAGAAGTCAACTACGTTTTGTGTTTGTGTTGCAGAGCTTGTTACTCCAACAACATCTCCTCTATATGGTGAGAGGAATGCGATACAATCTTTACGAGCAGAAGCAATTGTTAATGCAGCAGCTGCAACAGCCTTTGTATTAGTCTTTGCAGATGCACCACTTCCAGTATCTCCTGGACCTGCCAGTAGATAATCGATCATGATTGTTTCAGTATCAGCAAACTCTTGCATTGCTGTGATGATCTCTCCAGATGTCGCTCCACCTGATTCAGCACCTTTTGCCAAGGTGTAAGATCTTCCACCGATTAAATCAAATTCGGTTGTGCTATCGTTACCAGCGTTGTTAGTACCAGCAAGGTTACCAGTAGCAGCTTGGTTAGCACTTACATCGTATAGATCAGTAGCTTCATGAGATCCCCAGTATACCCAGTTTGATTTGTCTAGGAAAACTTGAGGATAGTAGTTACCAGATCCTTCAGCAGTCTTACCATTATTTGCCTTAGACAAATATGTAAACTTCTCAAGAACTGTATTTGGAACTCCGCTGATATCGCCTGTTCCGTCATATACTACAACATGAATTTCATCCTTCGATCCACCACGAGCAGATACGAAAGGAGAAGTTCCAGGACGAGGACCAATTGAACTCCAATTAAGACCAGCAAAAACTGTTTGCTCATCATACCATGAGACAGTTGCAGTGACGTTGAGGTCGGTAACACCGTTCTCAATGAGGTCAGTTGCGACCCATGTATCAGAAGTAATTAAGGATACTTTATTAGAAGCACCATCCCAAGCAAAGATGTACCCAGATTTAGCACCGTTGGGGCTAGCAGAGGCGGTCTGAACTTGGGTACCTACTGTTGTTGTTCCTAATGCACCGTCAAGGGTTAAAGTTATATCCGCACCAGCATCTATAGTTGCTACTCTTAGAGCATTCTGATCTGTACCGATATTTCTTGATGCCCACTTGAATGCATTATTACCTGCATCGAAGTAAGTTGCCTCGTATACATCTTTCGTTGGAATAGAAAGGATGTATGGTGAGGTTGTACCGTCGTCTGAAGCACTTAGTTGTCCTGAAGTAGATGCTCTTACTACATCCAATACTCCACCGTATGATAGGAAACTTGCAGCAGTCCACCAAGTCTCTGCATTTGCATCAGTGGGTTCACCGAAGGTTTCAATTAATTGAGCTTCTGTTGATATGCGTATTGGTGTCAATACTGGTCCTTTTGTGAAGGCACCAGCAATAGCTCCTACGTTTACGTCAACCGTCTCAATCGATCCAATGGTAAGATCTCTTTCTTGGATCTCTACCCCTGGCGATAGAAGCGTGCTAGCCATGCGTTTAACTCCTGATGATAAATCAATTTTTGTCTAATATTATTTAGAAAAAAGTGAACTTAGCGATAGTCCCACATAAAGTTTCTATCTCCATACTCATCTAATTTCCAATTTTCTGGATTAGAATCATTCATATCTATAGTCCATATATTCCCTTGGTCATCCACAACAGTATCATCTTCCAACCCATCATCAATAAAACCAAAGGGAGACATGTCCTGTTCTATCTGATTCTTTTGTTCTTCATATATCTTCTTACGGATATCTTGATCCGTCATCTCCTTAAAGTAATCTTGTTGCACTAACCATGCAAAGATAACTAAACACATTACAAGATCATCATTATACCCTTCGTCTGCTTCAAACGATTGCTTATTTTGTATGAAGGTAGTTAGCTCAGCAACAATGTTATAATCCTTAACAAGTAGCTTGTCATCTTCTACAAGATGCTTCAGGTTAGAGCAACCTTGTGCCTTAACAGTCTTGGACATCTTGACACCCATCTGTGTCTTATTACCTGAGAACCCTTGACCTACTACCTGACCTGCACGTCCTCTCATAGCACACATGAGTACATTCTCATACTCAATATCATAGAATAAACTAGAAGCAACTGCTTCTCCAATATCATTAACTTCTATAAGGATGTGTGCATTATTATAATTGGTACCCACGTTGTATATAACGTTGGGGAAGAGCATAGGTCTTACTTCATTACTTCTATATTTTGCTACCAATGACCATGGTGCTTTAGTTATATCAATAACTACAAAGGCAGAATAATCCTGTGATAAACCACGAGATACGTCAACACATATGATATAGTCATGATCGCTAATAGGATCTTCATAAACATCTAGTCCAGCATTCTTTACGATAGGATCGTCGTAAACCAATGTTCTCAGTTTAGCAGCCGATATTAATGTGTCAACAGATCCTAAGAACTCACACTCAAACTCTTGAGTGAACTGTCTTTCAGATGTGTTAGCAATAGTAGTCTCTTTCCATTTGGCATCTCTGCCAGGTACTTTACTCCAATGTACCTCAGTCCATGCATATCCATTCCTACCTTTCTGTGCGTCAACCCATAGTTTATAGAAATGATTCATACCATATGGAGTTGATATGATAATTACTTTCGTTTTTGTACCAGAAGTAATAGTAGGGTAAACAGAACTAAAGAATGCTTCTGCGATATGATTTGGGATAAAGGCGAACTCGTCGAGGAAAATGATATTGAACGACATGCCTCGGACAGCACTTGCAGATGTAGAAGCTGCCAGTATCTTTGATCCATTTTCTAACTCCATGCTACCTTTGTTGTACACAATAATACCCTGCTGTAGCCATAAAGGTAATTGTTCATATGCTAATTGCAATCTTCCAAGCAAATCCCTAGCAGTGGATAATTTGTTTGCAAGAATACCTATATTAACATTATCATTAAACAATGCATAATGCAAAAGGTAAGACACACATGTAGTGGACTTACCAGTCTGACGAGGTAACTTTGCTATATTGAATCTATTATTATGAAACTTCTCAATCAGCTCTTCCTGAAAATCCCACAGCTCAAAAGGAACTATACCTTCATCAAGAGATATGATCTTGATATAGTTCCTAGTGAAATAGATAGGATCATCCTTACACTTAAGATACTCCTCAATTTGTTCTTGAGTAAATTGTATCTCAGTACCAACCTTTTTAAGATTGGGATTGCCTAAGTAAAAATCTGATTTTTCTGTCATACTAATGTGTCGCTAACCACTCCTCAGCTTCTGATTTGGTATCAAAGATATGAAGGTGACGATTCAATTGTAGAGTATACTTATGATCAACTTGATCATACCCAATGATACCTTCGTAGTCGATCCAATCAGGATCAAGACGATCTTCTGGAACTGTTGTCATGGCTCTGGACCTCCGATTTCTTGAGCTCATATTCTAGCATAGATCTAAGCAATTTAGATCTAGTAGAATCCCCGAATGCTTCGAGGACTTGTAGTTCAGATTGTAATTCGGTAATTCGCTTATCCATTATATAAGGTCCGTATGTTATTTTTTCTTGTTGTGTTGCGCCCACGCAAATGCGTATGCTTTGTCTTTTCCGACTTTTTTCTTCAAAGATTTAACTTGCTTCTCTCTTCCAGGAGGTGCTTCCTCTCCGAATGGTGTAGCAACAACAGGTGGTAATGACTTCTTATCTATTGAAGCCTCCCAATGTCCGTCAGAAGGATTTGGTTTTAAAGGTTTCTTGGATTGAGTTTTCTTCTTCCAATCTTTTGACTTTTTCTTTATAATGGATCCTAAAGATTCATTAGTCATGAATACAGTGCCTTCTGTTGCATCTGATTCATGATACTTGATAACCCTACTACCAGGATATACACTATCCGCTATCTTCTGTGCTTGAGGTCTCATAAGTTTTGACAACTTACTTCTAAACACAGTGATATCATATTCCCTACCACGCCATACGCATGTGAGAACATAGTATCTACCATACATTGTAGGAATACGTGATGCCATTATGCAGATACAACGTTGCAGTCTTTATCATGACGCTGATACGCAGCAGGAGTCCTAGTAGTGTTATTAGTATTCCTTGCCTGATATGTACCAGGTGTCCTAGTGGTATTGTCAGTATTACGAGCTTGATAATCTGCGTTCCAATTCTTGAAGGTCTTGGTAGCCCATCCTTCAGAACCACTGAACCAATTGACAGTTGTACTGCCTGGTTGTGGACTTACGGGATTACAGTTTTCGTCGTTTCTTTGGTATGCCATGTGACTATTTATCGTTTTCCTTAGATACCTTTTTAAGCATCTTTTGGAGGTCAGCAGTACTACCAACAAACAATGAGTTGTTAGTTACTACCCTCTTAGCACTCTCTTCTTTGACAGATTTTTTGTCCTTCTGTAGTGCCATTAGTTTGTCAGCTACATCTCCGACGTGCTTGATGAGTTGTCCAGCAACTTCATATGCTCTAGGGTGATCAGAAGACATAGCCAGATCAAGAGCACCGTTGACAGCCTCTTGTCCCTTATCCACCAATAGGTAAAGGTTTCCTCGTGCATACTCATAATCATCCTGTACTTGATCTTGTCCATCAACTTTTTTAAGTTGATCTTTTCTTGTACTACACCCACCTTCAGGTGTGGTACTAACTTCAGTTGCGACTGCTTCTACAGTCTCAAATGCTTGGTCTAAACCAGTCGTGTCATCATTCATAATATGCTATAGTTTCTCCAAATCCAAAGTCATCATCACTCGTTAATAGTGCATCATCAGTAGCATCAATTAGATCTACTTTAGTACCAGCAACTGCAGCTGCAGCAGTGGTTCCATTCTGTGCTCTACGTACAGATAGTTTGTTTGGTGAGGTCTTACTCTTGACATAGAATACTTCATTACCAATCTCAATGTAAGATTGAGTAGGAATGTCAGTGTAGTCTTGAACTTCGATAGTAAGATTTCTTGCGGTAATAGCACCTGCAAGTTCTGTAGTACCATCTTTGTCTTTGTCTGTAAGTGCTTTTGGCACAACCTGATAAGCAACCTGTCTGGTAGCAGTTGCAGATGGCATAGTCAATGTAGTATCGACTTTTGCTTTCTTGATTGGTCCTTGAGTTCCAACAGGTCCGAAGATGTAAGACTTAACAGTAAACTGCATAGTGATTAAAGTTATCTTCTTATCATCGAAGCTACCTTCATAGTCATCACTATAACTAATACTATTCAATATGATGGGAACATCTCTGTACTCATTCATATCCTCAACTAACTTAAGAGTCATCTGATAAGATGGTTGGAAGACTGGAACAATCTGTTCAGTTATTTCCAATGCCTCATCATTAGTCTTAGATATAATATTCAATTCAAAATCAAGATTGTAAGGAACAGGAGTGAACTGTTTCTTTACAGCATCTGCAGTATTTGCCTTTAGTGTTAAAGTTGTAGGAGCAAGTTTCCTACTTGAATCATATGAGATACCAGTCATCTCAAATGACAAACGAGGAACAGTGATCGCAACCTTCTGGTTAAGATCTGCCTGTTGTTCTAGTCTTGCTAAAAATTTCTGTCGAGGACCATAAGCAAGAGGTACCTTCATTCTGCTATAAACAGAACCATCACTCTTTTCCTTACGGACTTCTATATTATTGAATAGTGTACCAAATCCAATGACGCACTTTCTAATAATTTTATTGTATGTGTATGCACCTAACATGTTATAAGTTACCTGCTAATCCAAATGGGTTTCCTTCGCTGAAGTCAATAATATCGTCAGCAGCTGTCTCAAATGTAACAGCCTCAGAGTATTTAGTATCTGCAGTTGCCATTTCGTCTCTACTATCTAGGACAATTGTTGCCCCAGAAGTTGAACCCATGATAACTTCACCTACTGCAAAAGAAGCAGTTGGAGACTTCAGTTTGATCCAACCTTCTTGAGCTTCCCACTCAACCATCTGAGCAGTTGCTCCAGTAGTACCACCAGTAACCGTTTCAGGAACTTGGAATGTACCTGCTATACCAGCAGGTGCTGCAGTGAATGCAACAGTAGCAGATGTGTATCCAGTACCAGCATTTGTTATATCAACCACCTTAACACTCTTATATCCAGATCCACCATTGACTATATTGATAGCAGTTAATACACCATTAGTAAATGTCGGTGAAAGTGTTGCTGCTCTACCTGGATTATCAGGATCAGCAACTACTAAAGTTACTCTATCTTGATCATACCCAGAACCACCATCAACTATCTGAACAGATCTAATCTCTCCTTCCTTAACAGTACCTCGAATCTGAGCATGAGTTGTTGGTGTACCACCACTAAGTGTAATATTACATAAGTATGCTGTTGCTGTTGCATCACTACCATCACCAGAAATAGTTACTGTGGGAGCCTCATTGTACTTACTTCCATTAGCACTAATGTAAATATTCTCTAGCGTATTAGTACTACTAATAACAGGAGTTCCAGTAGCAGTTGTTCCACTTATAGGAAGGTAGTAGTACTTAACAGTATAACCGTAATCGACGAGATCCTCATCACCCTCGAATAGATCTCCTTGCTCATCGCTGTACTCGAATAATTCTGCCTTAAGTTTATATACGTAACCTTTACCCATCTGATAGAAAGGTTCTTCATGCTCTACAAATTTTATCTCAAAGTAATTACTTGTTAATGGTAGGTATATTAGATCTCCTTCTTGTGGTCTTTCTGGTGCTTTATAATCTTCATCTAGTAAAAGGAACTGAGATATAAGATCTGAAAATCTTTGCTGAGAAATAACCATAGTTATCTCATCAGTCTGTGCCACACCAAACTTAGTTAATAGATCCCCACCACCTTGGAATCCATCATAGTTCTCCATGTATGCTTCTATAATATATGCATCATTAAACTCACCAATCACCTCTTCATTAAACACACCATCAGTTTCCATTATCTGTCTAGGACAATATAGAATATCCATCCCAAACATCTTAAGAAATTCTTCCGTAAGATCCTGCTGTAGGAACTGTTCAGTCCTAGTGCCGTGTGTGAAATAAGTTGTTCTTGCCATTACCCAATCATGTCAAGTGGTGGTGTTTCATAACTACGGATCATTTCTTCTTCTAACTTCTCTACCTTTGATTTACCTTCTTGATATATAAACTCACCATTCATTGTGATGCCACCAGGTAACTGTGCTCCTTGAAACTTAATTAAGTTAGCACCCCATTGTCTCTGTATTAATGCAGACACATACCTCTTCATCCAGAGATCATTATATACAGCAGCGGTACTAGTTGGATCTATTGCACGATAACATTCAATGACTAGATAATCATTCTCTTTAACATCGGTCTTAAAGTCAAGATCCAAGTAAATTCTATCTCCTCTCATCTGGAATCTAGTTTGCTTCTGTCCTTCCAGTAAGAAGTATATGTCTTCCAACCTACGGTTAACCATTTCGTAAGTAAGAATTTCTGTATTAGTTAAATCCCAAAGATCATTTAATCTCCACTGATATCTAACATCAAATAAGTTTGTAACATTCTTAGATACGAAATCAAATACTTTTATAACACTAGTGACATGTTCAGGAACTTTAATATAATTATTTTGCTCTTCCCAATTAACTGATATTGCTGATGAAGTTGCAGCAGATACTGCTGTAGTTGAATCAGTAGTCATGTCATCAATCATGGCTTGAGTGAACTTCACCTTAAGATGAGTTCTAATATAACCGTCCATGTGACGTTCATTATAAAATTGAACAGCATCATCTACGAGATCTGATATCTGATCGTCTTCAATATTAATTTCTAAAACAGGAGCTCCATTCTGACGCAATGCGTAATCAATAAGTCCCTGCCTTGTAGTAGCAATGGCCATGTCTTAAATTGGGTTAACGTTGAATCTAATTCTCACTAGATATGTAGTATTTGCATCAAGATTTACATTACCAGGTAGTGTGTAAGATACTAAGTTAGTTGAGTTACCAAGTGATTGGTGTAGGATAGTTGTGAACTGTGGGTTAGATACAGGAGCTTCTACATTAGGAGCAAACTGCCAGTCACTAGAACTATGCTGATAACCACTCTTCAATGCAATAGCATTAACATCAATCACTGGATTAAATGCTGGTGTTATTGTTTGAATGTCTGGTTGATCGACAATAGGTGTGCTAAAGTTTGCTGCAGCAGAATATGCACTTTCCAATCCATTGTTATCTCTAAATTTAACTTGAACAAAGTATGCTGTATCAAAATCTAAAGTAGATACAGGAACAGTAAAGGTTGTTAAATTACCTGTGTCACCCTGAACAAAAGTACCACTTGTATCATATACAGTGACGTTATCACTAGTTCTTCTTATTCTCCAGAATGTAGAATAATGAGTTGATCCTGCATACTCTTGAATGAAAGCAGAAGTAGTAATAATTGGTTGTCTTGAAAGTGTCTTATTGGTATCACTATCAACAGTTGGAGTTACCGTTGCTGGACCTGATACAAACTCAGATTCATTAACAGTAAGAGTTACAACATTAGAAGTTATACTTGTTGCCTCAGCATTTGAAAGCGAACAACGGAACTGTTCAGATGGACTGGTTGGAAATGTAGTTACTGGTGTCGTATAGCTAGAAGCATTTGCACCATTAATATTAGACCAAGCACCACCACCATTAATTGATATCTGCCATTGGTATGCAATCACATCACTAGTAATTGAAGCAGTAATACTAAATGTTGCAGCCTGTCCTTCAATAACAGATGTATTTACTGGTTGTTGAGTAACATTAATAACTCTTAGTACCGTTAGTAAACCATGGTCTGAGGTTATAGGTGCGGCAGATCCTACAAGAGATACTACACAACGATAACGATCATCATCATCATTTGCATGTACCAGTGTTGGTGTTGTATAAGATGCAGATGTTGCACCACCTACAGATGCATAGTTTGAACCATTATCATCAGATCTTTCCCATTGGTATGTGGGTGTTCCACTACTTGAAGTTGCAGTAATAGAGAACGCTGCAGTTGCACCTTCATTAGCAGTTGGGTTAGAAGGTTGAGCAGTGATTGAGAATGTTCTTTGAACAGTTAGAGCGACAGCATTTGTGTATGCGGAAGCAGCAGCTCCAGTAGCATCTAATTTACAACGATATTCATCTTGATTGTCCGCAGCATATGTTGTTGCAGCAGTTGTATATGATGCACTAGTTGCTCCTGCAACTGTACTCCAGTTAGAACCAGCATCATCTGATTTCTCCCACTGATATGTTACTGAAGGTTCGTGATGTGATTGACCTTCAAATCCTCCACCACCTCCACCACTAGGAGTTGTGAAATTCTCAGTATCAAAGGATGAACTAGCAGCATTACCACCGAAAGGTTGCATAGTAACATCACCCAAAGTGGTAAATGTTGCTGTAGCATTTTCATTAACCGTCTGAGGTGTGGGTTGAGTTGAAACAACAACTGTTACTGTTTCTACCTGCAGAGTTGCAGCATTAGATGGTATGGTTGTTGCTCCTGGACATGCAAGTAAGCAACGATACTGGTATGCATCATATGCTGTAGTTAATGTAGGTGTAGTATATGTTGCTGTTGTACCACCACTACCTTCAGTTACGTCAGACCATGAAGCACCTGATGTAATAGATACCTGCCACTGGAATGTAATATCTCCAGCATCATTATCAGATGTAGTTGCAGCTACACCAAATTGTTCTGTGCCACCAACAGCACCTGTTGTACCCGTAGGTTGTGCGGTGACACTAATTGTTCTTGTTACTAAACTCCTAGCAACAGATGTTGTTGCATTGGACGCACCCGAAGCAGATATAATACAACGATAATAATCTCCATAACTATCATCATATGTGGTAGATCCTGTAGTGTACGTTGATGAAGTAGCTCCACCTATTGTAGCG
>MPLU02345905.1_pt1 | contig 17057 bp, 10 predicted proteins | sample 1617381 | NCBI WGS metagenome assembly MPLU02 (sample SAMN05944801, study PRJNA350692) | marine metagenome | biome: marine; feature: ODZ; material: water; isolation source: 90 m water sample filtered on 0.2 um supor filter | place: Pacific Ocean | collected 2012-04-08 | depth 90m m
TGCCGCTTCCGGAAGAGCTGCCTTGATCTTCTCCAGGCTCTGCGCGTTGACCTTGGGTTGAGCGGTTACCTGTGTCTGAGTCACTGCCGAAACTACCAGGCTGGACAGGCAGATGATTGCAAATCGTTTCATCGGTTGGCACCTTTCGTGCAAATGTGCATCGTCGGTTGATCGAATTTTGCTTCAATCTTAAGGGGTCTGAAACTGAATGAAAGACCCAGGTACCGATAATCGCACACATTCCGCAAATCCCGGCGACCGGGGGGGCACCGGAAGCCAATTCCACGCTTGCCATCGACTTTCCAGGAGCAGTCAGGTCAAATGTCGGCAAGTCTGAGAAACCGGTACTAACTCGTTTCAATCCAGGAAAGTTAAGGAAACCGATCATGTTGAAGCCACTCACCTGCCTGACCCTCGCCTTGACCCTGGCCACCTGGACCCTCGCTGCAGAACCGGTTCCTGAACGCCACTGGCCCAGCTGGCGCGGACCGAATCACGGCGGCACGGTCGCCCAGGGAACTTTCCTGAAAAGCTGGAACGAAAAAGAGGGAATCCTCTGGAAAGTCGCCCTCCCCGGCCCCGGGTGTTCGACCCCCATCGTCTGGGACAACCAGATCATTCTGACCTGCGAAGCAGCAGACCAGGACACCGTGATGGCATTGGACTGGTCCGGCAACAAGCTCTGGCAAACTGCTGTTGGCAAACAACGTGGGGGCAAGCATCGCAACGGTTCCGGCAGTAATCCCTCCTGCATCACCGATGGCAACTACGTGTTTGGCTACTTCAAGAGTGGCCACCTGGCAGGTCTCACGATCGAGGGTAAGTTACTCTGGAAAACCAACCTGCAACAACGCTATGGCAAGGACACGCTCTACTGGGACCTGGGCACCTCGCCGGTGCTTACCCGTAACCATGTGAACGTTGCCGTGATGCACAAGGGCAACTCCTACCTGGCTGCCTTTGACAAGAAGACCGGTGAACTCGTCTGGAAAGTCGATCGCAACTACGAAACCCCGGTCGAGGGCGACCACAGCTATGCGACTCCCATCGTCACTCAACAATCGGGGAAAGAAGCGATCCTGGTGTGGGGAGCCGAGCATCTCACCGCGCACGACGCAGCCAATGGCAACATTCTCTGGTCCTGTGCCGGCTTCAATCCCGATGAAAAACGAAACTGGGTGGCCGTGGCCTCCTACGTGATCGCCGATGACATGGCCGTGATTCCCTATGGTCGTGGTAGCCGCCTGGCTGGCATCCGCCTCGGGGGCAAGGGGGATGTCAGTAAGACCCACCGCATCTGGACACGAACCGACACCGGTTCTTTCGTTCCGACACCGTGTACCGATGGCAAGCAAGTCATGCTGCTACGAGACTCCGGTGAAGTGCAGGGAATCGATCCGGCCACCGGCAAGACTCTCTGGGAGGGCCGTTTTCCCAAGCATCGAGCCAAGTACTATGCATCCCCGGTCGTGGCCGGCGGAAACATGTACGCACCACGTGAGGATGGCGTCCTCCTGGTGGCAAGCCTCAAGAACGGTTTCAAGTTCGAAGCAGAAAACGACATGGGAGAGCGGTTAATCGCTTCCCCGGTTCCAGTCGGCAACCAACTCCTGATCCGTGGAGAACGCCACCTTTTCTGCATCGGAAAGTAAACCACGAAGGGCCGTCAGGGGCTTGTTGAGCCAACCCGGATGGCTACCAGGTGATGCAACGTACGAATCAACGTTGTCTTGCCGACCAGTGCCGGCGTAGCCATGCAGGATTCCCCCATATCATTGGTTCCCAGCACCTGGTAACGCGGACCGGCCTGGACCACCGTGACGCGTCCGGCCTCGCTGGCCAGCAACAACTTGTCGCCGGCCACTACCGGCGATGCATAAAAACGATCTCCGCTGACCCGCTCCTGGTACCTGCGTTCTCCCGTTTTCGCCTCGTAACAACTCAGGATACCGCGGCGCAGGATATACAGGTATGCACCATGCACCAGCGGCGTTGTCATGTAGGGCCCTCCCCGCTCACTGCGCCAGGCAATGGACTCATGAGGCGGTGCATCCATGGCCGTTGAGATGTCACCCTCGGCACCAGGACCGACAGCGAAAACCGGTTGAGCCCGGTAGCCGCTGGCGATAAAGACCAGTCCATGCCCCACGACCGGAGTGGGCGTCGTATTCTTCGAGCTTCCCTGCAGTCGCCACCATTCCTTTCCGGTTAGCGGATCGTAACTGCGCATTTGCTCGGCACCGTTACAGATCAATTCCACCCGGCCGTCATGCCGGAAGATGGTGGGGGTCGAAAAAGACGAGATCAAGTCACGTTTCACCCGCCAGCGGGGCTTACCGGTTCGCAGTTCGAAGGCTGCCACGTACGAATCATGCTGGGCATCCGCCTGGACGATCACCAGGTCCTGGAAAATAATCGGCGAACTACCGATCCCCCAGTCATAGGTATCATCGTACGAGGCCCCGGCATCGATCACACCCAGGTCACGCTTCCATAACAAGCGTCCCTCCATGCTGTAACAAACGAGGCCCTGGCTACCAAAACTTGCCACCACGTGTTTACCATCCGTGGCAGGGGTTGCCGAGGCATAGGAATTCTTCGAGTGCCGCTGGACCCTGGGGGCCCCTTCATGAGCCAAACGATCCCAGAGTACTTTTCCCGATGCCAGGTCCAGGCAGATCACTTTCCATTGATGTTTCGAGGTGTCACTACGGCGATCAATCTTGCCGCTGGTTTCCAGCGAATAAATCGACTTCGGATCACTACTGATTGCCGTCGTGATAAAAACCTGCTGCCCCCAGGCGATCGGGCTGGAATGTCCCAGTCCTGGTACCTTGACCTTCCAGGCTACCTGCTTGCCCTCGGCCACATCCCAGCTCGTGGGCAACTGGGCCAGCGCCGCGCTGCCGCTGGCGTTATCACCACGGAACGCCGGCCAGTTCTGACCCTGCACCTCGGCCAGGTTCGCAAGGACAAGTGTTACGAACAACAAACAACAAGAACGGGTCATTTTCGATTACTCCAGCTTGCGTTGGCAGCAAGCAGACCATGAGTTAGGCTGGATCACCTGCTAACTTCCACGTTTCACGCGTACAGGCTCGCCATGAAAGCACCATTGCTTCCAACTCTTTTAATCTACCTTACCTTCTGCGCTACTGTCAGCCCCGGCGACGACCTGCGGGCGGCCCCACCGACGCGCCAATTCACCAACCACATCGCAATTGGGAAACTCGCCCTGAAAACTGCCTCGGTTCGCATCGGTGACCTTAACGGCGATCAACATCTCGATATTATCGTGGCCAATGGCAGGCATTGGCCGGCGCAAAATGCCTGGTTTCCAAACAATGGCAAGGGGCGGTTTACCAACCGTATCCCGCTCGGCAAGGATCCCGACCGCAGCTATGCCGTTCCGCTGGCAGACCTGGATAACGATGGTGACCTGGACCTGGTGGTAGGTAACGACCGCCAACCCAGCCTGATCTGGCTCAACGATTCCCGGGGAACCTTTCCCAAACCCACTCCCCTGGCCCAAAAGCCTCAACCGACGCGCAACGTGACACTGGCCGACCTGAACGGTGACCAGCATATCGACATCGTGGTCGCAAACCGGAGCCGACAGAACGTTTTCTATCTCAACAACGGAAAGGGGCACTTCTCCAAAGCGAGAACCTTCGGGACCGGCGCCGATTCCACCATTGCCGTGGCAACCGGTGACATGAATCGCGATGGCCATATCGACCTGGTCGTGGCCAACCGGGATCAGCAACCCAACGTGGTCTACTTTAATGACGGGCACGCCAATTTTGCTCGCGGCACCTCGTTTGGCAGTGGCAAGGACAACACACGCTCCGTCGCCCTGGCCGATATCAACGGCGACCAGCACACCGATATCATTGCAGCCAACATTGGCCGCCAGAACACGATCTACTTTAACGATGGTCACGGCACGTTTCGCCGCGGCAAGGATTTTGGCATGGCCGATGGCAAAACCTTTTGCGTCACCACGATCGACCTGGACCGCGATGGCAGCGCAGATATCGTCGTCGGCAACGTACAGCAACCCAACGCTGTTTACCTGAATAACTCGCAAGGCAAGCAATTCAACGCCATCCCCTTTGGCCCCGCTGGACACGTCACGTACGGGCTCGACGCAGGCGACCTTGACGGAGACCATTTCCCCGAGATTGTCACTGCGAATTCTGATGGGCTTAATTTTATCTATTGGAACCGTCCTGCCCCGGCAAAACGACCGTAATCACCCTTTCAAATCGTTGCAGAACCGGGTCCGTGGATGCTATAACAAGGCATTCACTTTCCGCTTTCCCCCGCACATTTTCCAGGAACACTGAACAGGAACACCGAACTATGACACGCTCCCTGTCCCACCGTATTCTTCTCGTCTTTTCCCTGGCCACCATCGCTACATGGTCCGTTTCACTCAGCGGCATGGCCGCTGAAAAACTGGTCAACCAGCAGGGCACGATCAAAAAACTCGGTAGTGTTGGTTTCGTGATCGTCACGCAGCAACCGGGCACCCGCTACGCTCCCAGCAAACTGGCAAAGGAATTCCAGCAAGATCAGCTCGAGATCATCTTTAGCGGAGAAGTCGGCAAGATTCCGCCCAACGTACGACTGATCGGCACACCGCTTAAGTTGACGGCCATCGCCAAGGCAGACACCAAGGCAACTGCCGGAGTCAAGGAGCTTAAGGGGATCAAACCCGTAGCATCCGGCACCGGTCGCGGCAGTGCGAACAAGCCGACAGCCATCAAGGACAAGGCCGCACTGGCCAAGACTTTTTCGGATAAGGCCGCTCAACAAGCCATCCTCAAGCAGGTTGATTTCGACAAGGAAATACTGTTGGTCTTCCGCTGGGCCGGTTCCGGCCAGGATCGTATCGCGGCAACCAGTCAAAAAACCAAGGATGGCCTGGCCGTAGTCTTCGGTTACTCACGTGGCCTTACCCGTGACCTGCGGCGGCACTTCAAGGTTTACGCCGTCGCCAAGGATGCCAAGTGGACCGTAGAGAACAAGGGCTTCGCACGACCTGGCCGACCCGCACCACGCAAGGTACCGGGCGCACGTTCAGCGATCCCTGCTGCTCCGACCGGTATCACACGCACTCGCATTCGAGTGCGTTAACCACGGACATCAACCGCAGGGCGATGGTTTCCCGGAACCATCTTTTTGCCCGGTTAACAGGCACCCGCGCTGTCACGTTGAATCGGTATGCGAGACAGTCGTTACTTGCAGTTCAATCGTTGAACCGCGTTCGCAGATCTCTTTATCCTGGCTATCGCTACCATGAATCATCGCTCTTATCTTCCTGGACTAATCACTCTTTTTGCCAGTTGCTTACTGCCTGGCAACGGTCATGCGGAACAGGGCAAAGCGTCTCCGCCTAATTTCCTGTTCATCGTTGCGGATGATTGCACCTACCGTGACATTGGCTGCTACGGGGGACAGGCTCATACTCCCAATATCGATACCCTCGCACGCCAGGGCATGCGTTTTACTCGCAGCTTCCAGGCTGCCCCCATGTGTTCTCCCACACGGCACAACATTTACACGGGCATCTACCCGGTCAAGAGTGGAGCGTACCCTAACCACACCTTCGTGAAAGCTGGGACCCGAAGCATCGTGAACTACCTGAAACCACTGGGTTACCGGGTCGCCCTTAGTGGCAAAACCCACATTCAACCACGCTCCATATTCTCCTTCGAATACTCGGCTGATAAGAACAACCCGGACATGAAGGTCATTGACCAGTTCCTGGGAGAATGTCGCCAGGACAAGACTCCATTCTGCCTGTTTGCCTGTTCCAACGAACCTCATTCCCCCTGGAACAAGGGGGATGCATCCCGCTACGATCCCGCCAAGGTCACCTTGCCTCCTTACTTCGTGGACACGCCGGAAACCCGTCGCAATTTCAGCAACTACCTGGCGGAGATCACCTACCTGGATGGCCAGGTCGGGGAATGTCTCAGGCTGCTTGAGAAACACCAGGTCTCTGATAACACGCTGGTCATTTTCACCAGTGAGCAGGGTTCTGGATTTCCCTTTGCCAAGTGGACCTGCTACGACAACGGTTTACAAAATGCCCTGGTCGCTTCCTGGCCTGGCAAGATTAAACCTGGCCAGGTGAGTGACGCCATGATCGAGTATGTTGACGTGGTGCCGACCTTCGTCAGCGCCGCTGGAGGCAAGCCCGCCAAGGTGCTGGATGGCAAAAGCTACCTCCCGGTGTTACTGGGCCAGGTCAAGGAACACAAGAAACACGTTTATGGACTGCACACCACGCGCGGCATCATCAACGGCAACGATTTCTTCGGCATTCGTTCGATTCGTGGGGAAAGGTACAAGTTGATCATGAACCTGACCCCGGAAGTGAGGTTCCAGAACGCCTGCACCAAGAACGAGGTCTTCAGGTCATGGGAAGAAAAGGCCAAGACCGATGCTGATGCGGCCGACAAGGTCAGACGCTATCGCCATCGTCCCGGTGTGGAATTGTTTGACCTCAATAGCGATCCCCTGGAATGGAAGAACCTGGCCGATGACCCCAAGCTTGCGGACATCAAGAGCGACCTCCAGGCCCGGCTCATGGCCTGGATGAAATCGCAGGGCGACCAGGGACAACAAACGGAGCTGGAGGCCTTGCAACACCAGGGTCGCAACCGAAACAAGAACAACAAGAAAAAAAACAACAACTCCAAGAACAACCAGGGAACCAACTGATATGCATACTGTCCTGCGAATTTTCGTCATCAGCCTTGCAGCTGGCTGCCTGCTGCCGGGTACGGTCAGCGCGCAGGAAAAGAAACCTGCCAGCAAGAAACCACCCCAGGCAGATCAAACGGACCGCGCCCTGGCCAAGCTGGGTGCCCGTAAAATACAGTACAAGAAGATCGGTGACATTTCACTAAACCTGTGGTTTTTCTACCCCAAGGGACACGCCACGACCGACAAGCGGCCGGCCATCGTCTTTTTCTTCGGTGGTGGCTGGAACGGCGGGACACCGACCCAGTTCACCGATCAGTCCCAGTACCTGGCATCGCGAGGTATGATCTGTATCGTGGCCGATTACCGGGTCAAGAGTCGTCACAAGACCAGCCCTTTTGAATGTGTCCAGGATGGCAAATCCGCCGTCCGCTGGATTCGCTCTCATGCCGCGCAACACGGCATCGATCCTGATCGCCTGGCTGCGGGCGGGGGATCTGCCGGTGGTCACGTGGCAGCCGCCACGGCAACCGTCCCCGGCTTAAACGAGAAAGGTGAAGACATCTCGGTCAGCTGTCGGCCCAACGCATTGGTACTTTTCAACCCGGTCTATGACAACGGTCCCCAGGGTTATGGATTTGATCGCGTCGGCAAGGAAAAACGTTACCGGGAGATTTCTCCCATCGATAATATCCGCAAGGGAACTCCACCGGCCATCGTCTTCCTGGGGGACAAGGACAAACTGATCCCCGTGGCCACTGCCCAACGGTATCACAAATTAATGCAGGATGTCGGCAGCAAGTCCGTACTCCACATTTACCCGGAACAGGGTCATGGATTTTTCAATCTCCGGAAGGGTGGCCAAAAGATCTTTGATCAGACCATGGTGCAGACCGATGCATTCCTTACCGACCTGGGATACCTGGAAGCCAAATAACACACAACCATTTTCCTCTCGCATACGAGTACTCTCGATGAAGACCTCTACACTGCTGCCGTTCTTTTTATGGATACTCTTCACGGTTTCCCCGGTGACGGCTGCCAAGACAAATGTTGTCTACATCATGGCCGACGAACTCGGCTATTACGAAACCTCGTACATGGGTAGCAAGACCATCCAGACTCCTCGCATTGATCAACTGGCCCGACAGGGAATCCAGTTTACGCAGGGACTGGCCGGATCTGCAGTGTGCGCACCAACACGCTGCTGCTTCCTAACCGGAAAGCACAGCGGCCATACCTCCGTGCGTGTCAATGGCGGCGGAACACCCTTGCGTGCCAAGGAAGTCACCATTGGTACGATCCTGAAGAAGGAAGGCTATGCCACCGGCGGATTTGGCAAGTGGGGCTGTGGTGGTCGCGGCTCCACCGGCGTCCCGGAAAAGCATGGCTTCGACACCTTCGTGGGCTACTACGACCAGGTCCACGCTCACAGTTACTATCCAAAATACATCATCGAGAACAGCAGGGAACTGCTACTCAAGGGAAACGAGGGAGGGAGTACGGGAACCAATTACTCCCACTACGTGATCGTGAACCGGGCCAAGCAGTTCATCCGTGAAAACAAGGACAAGCCTTTCTTCTGCTACCTGCCGATCACACCCCCACACGGCATCTTTGATATCCCCGATAACGATCCGGCCTGGAAACTGTACAAGGACAAGCCCTGGTCGGAACCCGCTCGACGTTATGCCGCCATGGTGAGCATGGTCGATCGCCAGGTCGGTGAAATCGTCGACCTACTCAAGGAACTGAAACTGGACAAGAATACGATTGTCTTTTTCAGTGGCGACAACGGTGGTAACGACTATTTCACTGACAAGGATCATCCCCGTGGTTTACACGGCGCCAACGTTCACCCCACGACGGGCGTGGAATTTCGCGGCAAGAAGGGCAACCTCTACGAGGGTGGCCTGAGGATCCCGGCACTGGCTTACTGGCCTGGCAAAATCAAACCTGGCCAGGTTAGCGATCACCTCTGGTATTTCCCTGACGTGATGCCCACGATTGCAGAACTCACTGGCGCCACACCTCCGGGAGACATTGATGGTCTCTCGTTCGTTCCCGAACTGCTAGGAGCCGACGCCGTCGGTCGCAAGCAACCCAGGCATAAGTACCTCTACTGGGAAATTGGCACGCAGACCGCCGTCCGCATGAACCAGTACAAGCTCTATCGTGGCGCTCCCAACCGGCCCTGGGAACTCTACGACCTGGCCACCGATGTCAGCGAAAGTCGCAACCTGGCTGATGCTCGCACGGAAATCCTCGAGCAAATGAAAAAACTGGCCGCCGAGGCGCACCAACCGGCCGTGGAAGGGACCTTTATGGACACGGCTAACCACGAGAAAGATCGCCAGGCCAAGTGGGGATCCACACGCCCCGCAGGTCGACCTGGCCGAGCCAATCAACTGGACATGAAAGGCGTGATTGCCCAGAAGAACTATAAGCTAGTACGTGTCAGCAGCGAGAGTCGAGGCAATCAGAAACTCGGTCGACACGCCTTTGACGGAAAACCTACTACCCATTGGCATACCAGCTTTACTCCCAAGCCTGACAAGCATCCTCATGAACTGGTCATCGACCTGGGCAAGGAACACACCATCAGCGGATTACACTACCTGGCTCGGCAGGATGGTGGTTGGAACGGAGCGCTTAAGGATTGCACGATTTACATCAGCAAGCAGGCGGATACGTTTGGAGCCCCTGTCGCAAAAGCTGTTTTCGGTAAATCCCGACGCACCCAGCGTGTGAAGTTTACCAAGACCTCGGGACGTTATGTCCGACTCGTCATTACCAGCGAGGTGAATGGTGGGCCATGGGCCTCGATTTCAGAACTCGGCGTCGTGGGCCAGTAAACGTCTCCAGGAAAAAGACTTTCACTACCACGACCGAAGTATTAGGATACGCTGCGGCACAGAACATCGTTGTCACTATTCTTTTGCGGAGCAAAAGCTTGTGAATACTCGCCGTCAATCACGATTTCCCGCCGCTGGCTACACGCTGCTGGAAATCCTGGTGGTCTGTTCCATCGCCGGCATCATGTCTGCTCAACTGATGCCCCTGCTTGGTTCCGTACGCGAACGTGCCCGCCGCATGTCCTGTTCCAATAACCTGAAGCAACTGGGCATTGCCCTGAGTTTTTACCACGAAACCTACAAGAGAATGCCTCCGAACGGGCTGCATTTCTGGACCAGGCAATCGCGCAACGGCTACACCTGGAACAAGGCGTCCACGGGCAGCCCTTTCGTCAAACTACTCCCCTTCATGGAACAGAACCCCATTTACAGCAAGCTGGATTTCAAGCTGGCTGGCCCCACGGAAAATCAACAATTTGAATTCCAGAAACATCGTTCTGGAAAACTGGTGCGATCCCTGATCATGCCTTACCTTCTGTGTCCGTCGGCGGATCTCGACCCGCACCTGAACGGTACAAACCAGGCTCGCGACCCCGCCATTTCCTGTTACTCCACCTCCATTGGTAGCTCGTCGATGCCATCACGACAGTCCTGGTGTACGGACTATCCTGGAAACACGTTTGGCACAGGACCGGCAGAACACGGTAACGATGTTCGTGCATATCGCATTTCGGGCACTTTTGCACGCGGGGCCTGGGCCGCACGCATGCGTGATATCACTGATGGCACGGCCCAGGTGATTGCCATGGGTGAAACCCTGCCGAACAAGTCATTTCATCAGCGACTGGGGTGGATGTCTTTCAATGGAAACTGGACCGCTACCGTTGCCCCGATGAACTATCCTACGATCGCTCTCGGTGAACCTGGTTACCCCGGAAAAAAGGATTGCCGCCATACCGGAAACTGGCAAACATCCAATGGTTTTCGCTCACGCCATCCAGGTGGCGTCCAGTTCGTGCTTAACGATGGATCCGTCCACTTTTTCTCCGAGCTAATCGACTACCATACCTACCAAAGGCTGGGAGATCGTCGCGATGGGCAACCCATTGGCAACTGGGACTCCTTCAATCTATCGCGGTAAGTACCTGCCTCCTGATGTGACTCACGGCATCCATTCGGCTATACTGGCATCTCGTTGCTCAACGAAACCGTCTTTGCAGGAGGGCTGGTGTCATGCGTTCACTCGTTTCCCGCGGTCAAACTTGTTTCCTTTTCCTTCTTGTCATCATGGGGCTACTGTGCCCAGTGGACGCCACCTGGGGCCAGCAGGTTCCAGTCTCCTCGTTAAAACAACTGGACTTGCAACAGGGACTGCTCCTGCTGCTGGGCCCTCATGATCCCCAGTTACCCGTGCAACTGGCTCAATCCAGCAAGCTGATTTTGTATGTCCAGGCTGCTGACAGCGGCGTCCTCGCAGCAACACGCCAGGCCGCTTACCAGGCCGGTTTACTGGGAACGCGAATCTACGTGGAAGCGGGGCAACCGGAAAAGATCCACCTGGCCAGCAACCTGGCCGACGCCGCGATCGTGGCGGATATCCAACTCGCTGCTAAGCCTGGAATTCGTCAGGAAGTACTGCGTGTTATCCATCCGCGAGCCAAAGCATGGCTAGCTGGTACCACCGTCACGAAACCACGACCTGCGGACGCCGATGACTGGAGCCATCCCTACCACGGCCCGGACAACAATCCTCAATCTCGAGACCAACAGGCTCGGGCTCCCTACCTGACCCAGTTCCTGACGGATCCCTGGTATGTCCCGATGCCCCAGGTCACCGTCTCCTCGGGAGGCCGCGTCTTCAAGGCTTTTGGACATATTGCACTCAAGGAACGAGAGTGGCCCTGGCTCAATTCGCTGGTCGCCATCAACGGCTACAACGGAACTCATCTCTGGAAACGGCCGCTCAAACCCGGCTTCATGATTCATCGCAGTACCCTGATTGCCACTCCCGACACGGTCTACCTGGGAGATGACCGCTCCTGCAAGTTGCTGGACGCTGCCACCGGCAAAGTGCGCAGCGAGATCAAGATACCGCCAGAGGTTGATCCGGACGGTGTCTGGAAATGGATGGCCCTGGACAAGGGAACCTTGTATGCCGTGATTGGCCCGCAGGAGCCCCTCGATACGGTCATCCGCGGTGAACGCAAGGTTCCCGGCTGGCCCTGGTCCGGACTCGGCAAGGGATATGCCGGCAAGTATGCCTGGGGATTTGGTCGGGTGCTACTGGCCATCGACGTGGCAAGCCAGAAGATACGTTGGACCTACCAGAGCAAGGATCCGATCGACAGTCGAGCCGTCTGCCTGGCAGCTGACCAGTTGTTTCTCTACAGTCCGCACAAGTACCTGGCCAGCGTGGATGCGGCCACGGGCCGCGAGGTATGGAAAACATCCGACCCCAAGACGCTGGCAGCAATTGGGACCGACGACCGGGCTCAAACCCCGATCAAGGGATTTGGCAGTTCCGCCTTCATGAAAGCCAATGACAAGGGACTCTACTTTGCCGGTCCGCAACGTTCACGCCTGGCAGCCGTTTCCGTTTACGATGGATCGTTACTCTGGGACTACCCACACGGGAACTTCCAGTTGATCCTCCGGAAGGACGGCCTGTATGCCATGGGAAGAACCGAAACCAGTAAGAAGTTTGATTTTGTTAGCGGCAAACTGCTCGCCGACCTGGAATGCTACCGCGGCAATTGCACCCGGGCCACGGGAACCGTGGACAGCATCTTCACCCGTGGATATCGCCATACCGGGACCATGCGACTGGACCTCTCGGGCACCAAGGCGCGACGCCTGCCATTGATGCGTCCGGCCTGCCAGGACGGCGTCATTATTTCTGACGGCATGCTCTACTGGGGCCCCTGGATGTGCGACTGCAATCATTCACTGATCGGCATGATTGCCCTGGGGAGCGCCGGAGATTTCAAATTCAATGCCGAAGCGACGGATGCCACGCGACTGGAAACACGTGCCACGACACCCCTGGGTGCCGACGATCCCGCCAGGCATGACTGGAGCGGTTACCGCGGCGGCCCCGCACGCCAGGCGACCACGGCCGCCAGCGTCACTGCCGATGGATCGCGGCGTTGGCAACTCAATTCCAACAGCAAGGCAGAGTCAACCGCCCTGGTAACCGCCGGCAACCGTGTTTTCTGGAGTGGCCTGGACGGCGTGGTACGAGCTGCGGACAGCGAAAGCGGCAAGTTGCTCTGGACCGCCTATACGGCCGGTCCCGTTCGTTTCCCACCTGAAGTCTGGCAGGACCGGGTCTACGTCGGCTCCAGCGATGGCTGGGTTTACTGTTTCCATGCGGTCAGTGGCCAGCTGCAGTGGCGTTTCCGTGCTGCTCCGGCGGAACGCAAGATCCTGGTCCATGGTCGCCTTCTTTCCAACTGGCCGATTGGCAGTGGCGTTCTCGTCGATCCCGACCGGGGCCTGGTCTATGCGGCAGCTGGCATTACCAGCTATGACGGCACACATCTCTACGCATTAGATGCTCGCACTGGAAAGATTCGCTGGCAGAACAACACGTCCGGTCGACTCGTGGCGGAGGACCAGGTAACCGGAGTGAGCGTCCAGGGACATTTACTATTGCACGACGACCGGCTTTACCTGGCCGGTGGCAACGTCGTTTCGCCCGCTATCTACGACTCGGCAACGGGCAAGTGTCTGAACGAACTTAAGAACGAGTGGTGGAAGCGACCCGCCGATGCCAAGGAAAAATTTCCGGTCAAGAGCAGCAAGGAAATGTTCGAACGATCTCCTCGCGGTCGAGAACTTTTCCTGGTGGATGGAAAGGTCCGTGTCTTTGACCAGTTACTCTACTCGCCTCCCAAGTACGGTCCCTCACGCTACCATGGAGGGCATTTCCTCCAGGCTGCCGATGGCAACACGGTCATTCGTGCCACGGGAAACCGCGTGGTGCGACTCTCTCCTGACAAGACGGCAGACGGAAAACCGATCGGACTCTGGCAGGATGTCTCTTTCCGCGATCCGCAGGCACTGGCTCTGACACGTAACGTCGTCCTGGTAGCGGGTGAAATCGGTGAAGCCGAGGCAGATCCCAAAAGCAAGAAACCTGCTCGCTACGCCTTGGCGGCGTTTGATCGTGAAAAGGGAACCACGCTCTGGACCGCTGATCTGCCAGCCGCGCCCGTCGCCTGGGGTGTGGCTGTGAATCACGAGGGCCGGGTACTGGTCAGTCTCGTGGACGGTCAGCTACTAGGCTTCTAGTGAGTTCGAGTTAGAATAAACGTGTCCTGGCCTACACCTGCTAACGACGGAACCTTCGAAATAAAGCCATGCCCTACTCAGCCTTCTTTCCTCGAGCTTCCTTACCACCGCGTTTATCTCAATACACGCTCCTGCTGTTCCTGGTCGTCACGGGCCCGGTTGCCGGAGCCGCAGAGGACGAATCCCAGGTCCTCTACAACCGCGACGTTCGCCCCATCCTGTCCAACAACTGTTTCAAGTGTCACGGGCCGGATGGAGAAGCTCGGCAAGGTGAACTCAGGCTGGATCATGCTGCCGCAGCCAAGCCTTTCTTGTCGCCTGGCCAACCAACGAAGAGCAAGTTGCTCGAGCGCATTCTCAGCGAGGATGCTGATTTCCAGATGCCTCCCCCTGACTCCAAACTAGCGATCACGGCAGCCGAGAAACAAATCTTGCAACGCTGGATTCAACAGGGGGCTAATTACCAACGGCACTGGTCCTTTGAGCCCATCCTCAAGGCGGACATTCCGACCACCCGGAAAGCGGGCTGGCCCAGCAATTCCATTGATCACTTCGTGCTGTCCCGGCTCGAACGTGAGGGGCTGCAACCCTCCCCCACTGCCTCTCGGGAACAGTTGCTACGACGATTGACCTTCGACCTGACCGGCCTGCCACCAACGCTCAAGGAACTAGACGGTTTCCTGGCAGACGATTCGGACAAGGCGTATGAAAACGCCGTAGACCGGCTCCTAAAAACCCCGGCTTACGGTGAACGGATGGCGACCAACTGGCTGGATGTTGCCCGTTACTCAGATACGTATGGGTACCAGGTTGACCGCGATCGTTACGTCTGGCCCTGGAAAGACTGGGTCATCAAGGCTTTCAATGACAACCTGCCTTACGATGATTTCATTACCTGGCAACTGGCCGGGGATCTCTTGCCGCAGGCCACCGACCAACAGGTGTTGGCCACGACATTCAATCGATTACATCCCCAGAAGGTCGAGGGGGGCAGCGTCCCGGAAGAGTTCCGCGTGGAATACGTGGCGGATCGTACGCAAACGGCAGCCATGGCTTTCCTGGGCCTGACCCTGGAATGTGCGCGATGCCATGACCACAAGTACGATCCGGTAACCCAGAAGGAATACTACCAGCTATTTTCCTTTTTCAACAACATCGACGAGGCAGGGCTCTATGCCTATTTCACTTCCTCGGTACCCACTCCCACGCTGCTGCTGACCAATGACGCCACCAAGGGCAAGATCCGCGAGATGGAAACGAGCATCCAGGCTGCCGAAAAGCAACTGGCCACCGTGGCCCAGGGCCGTGACGAGGCCTTCGACGCCTGGTTACAAAAGCGTCCGGAGAAAGCAGACATTCCTGGACAGGTTGCCCATCTTCATTTCGAGGATTTCAAGAACGGCGCCAACCAGAGCGTACCTGGCAAAATCGCTAAGGGCGTGAAGCTCAGTGGCGATGATGGTATCGGCTTGAAGGTCGGCAATTTCCCCCGGTTCCAACCTTTCTCCGTCGCACTCTGGATGAACACACCGGATCTCAAGAAACGTTCTGTTATCTTCCATCGCTCGCGAGCCTGGACCGACTCGGCCAGTCGTGGCTACCAGCTATTGATGGAAAATGGGCACCTGAGTGCCTCGCTGATTCATTTCTGGCCTGGCAACGCCATCCGGGTACGCACCCGCAAGCCCATTGCAGCCAAGACATGGGTTCACGTCGCTATCACCTATGATGGTTCCAGCCGTGCCGCTGGTTTGAAAATTTACCTGGATGGACAACTGGCTGACCAGGAAATGATTCGCGACAACCTGTACAAGAACATCACGGGCAGTGGCGGCGACAACATTACGATCGGCCAACGTTTTCGCGACCGCGGATTCACCAACGGATTGGTCGATGAGTTTCGTGTCTACAATCGAGAACTCACACCTCTCGAGCTCCAGCAGGTCCATAACGGCACCGCGTTACAGGAAGCACTGGTCCGTCCACTGGATGCGCTTGACGAGACATCACGGGGTCATTTACGAAGCTACTACCTGGCCACTGCTGACACGGACTACCAGAAACAACTGGCCCAGTTACAACAGGTACGTCAGCAACGCAGCAAGACCGTGGATGGCATCACGGAAATCATGGTCATGCGAGAGCGACACCGTGCCCGCTCGACGCATCGACTACAACGTGGCGCCTACGACGATCCCCAGGAGCGTGTGGAATCCGGAACACCAGCCGCGTTACCTTCTTTCCCGCGCGACCAACCTCGCAATCGCCTCGGATTGGCTCGTTGGCTGGTAGCTCCTAACCATCCCCTGACAGCGCGCACGACGGTCAACCGTTACTGGCAGATGCTTTTCGGGCAGGGCCTGGTCAGTACTCCGGAAGATTTTGGCAGCCAGGGAAAACCTGCCAGTCACCCGGAACTCCTGGACTGGCTGGCTCGCGATCTGATCGAGCATGAATGGGATCTGCGATACTTGCTCAAGACCATGGTTATGTCCGCAACATACCGTCAGCAGTCGACCGTTACCGCAGCATTGCAGGAACGGGACCCGGACAACCGCCTGTTAGCTCGAGGGCCACGGTTCCAACTTCCGGCAGAGATGCTGCGTGACAATGCCCTGGCCGTGAGTGGCCTCCTGGTCAACAAGGTTGGCGGGCCGCCCGTACGTCCCTACGAGGTAGCCGTTTCTTTCAAGCCGGTTGGACGCGACAAGGGTGCAGGCCTCTACCGTCGCAGCCTCTATACCTTCTGGAAAAGAACCGGACCGGCCCCCGTGATGATGACACTGGACGCGGCCAAGCGTGATGTATGTGTCGTCAAGCGTGAACGGACCGCTTCTCCACTGCAGGCCGTCGTGATGATGAACGATCCACAATTCGTCGAAGCCGCTCGCGTACTGGCGCAGAAGCTCGTGCAGCAACACCAGGATGACACGGCCGCCATTATCGTCGACATGTTTCGCTTACTGACCAGTCGGCGCCCCACCGCCGCAGAAATCACCATCCTGGAAAAACTGGTGGAAGAACAGACCGCTTACTTCCAACAGGATCCCAAGCGCGCCGAGACCTTTCTGAAAACAGGTGATACCGCTCGGGATCCCAAGATTTCTGTGGTTCGACTGGCCGCCATCGGGATGCTGGCCAATGCCTTGATGAACTTTGATGAATGCGTGATAAGACGATAACCCTTTCCCA
>MPLU02224772.1_pt1 | contig 17032 bp, 41 predicted proteins | sample 1617381 | NCBI WGS metagenome assembly MPLU02 (sample SAMN05944801, study PRJNA350692) | marine metagenome | biome: marine; feature: ODZ; material: water; isolation source: 90 m water sample filtered on 0.2 um supor filter | place: Pacific Ocean | collected 2012-04-08 | depth 90m m
ACTTATGAGGTGAACCATAAAAATCTTCCTGTTCATCTGTTTGTTGAACAATCATTGTTATTTTGTATTGATTAGGCGTTAAGCCCTCTCCTTTCGTTATAAAAAGTGGAATGGGAGGCTTTCGCCTCCCGATATCACACTAGACTTTCTTCTAGACTTTCTTTTAGTTCGTCTATCGTCCTGTCTATGGCGGTGTATTCCTCGCCCTCTTGACGCAGGTCATCGGTGATAATCCGATAATCTTCTAGGACTTCGATGACGTACTCCAAAGTCGTTGTGCTTATTTCATGCATTCAGTATCTCCTTGTATTGGGTATAGTAGATAGTCTATCATATGTAGTAGACAGTTGTCAAGTTGGGTGCAAATATTTTTTTGCCTAAACTTCCTCGAACTCCACCTGAAGTAGTTGCTCGAAATCTTCGACTGCCTCGATAACGTCTGCTCCTAAAGTCGGATCAAAGTCATCTTTTATCATTACTGTTATTGTTCTAGGCATTCAAGTTTCCTTTCTGTTGCTTAAAAAGTGGAAGTGTCAGGGAAGGAGGACAAGGAATTAACCTCCCTCCCCAACACGGTCTTATTTGACTCGAACCGAAGGTTTGCGGTCTTTGACAGTTACTGCCAAGTCCACGACTTCTTGATCGATACGCCCACCTTCGACTTCGAGGTCGAACGCTTTAGTATTAACGACTGCTGATGTGATGCGTTGCCACACTCCACGACCAACATTCTCTTTAACGATGTCAGGATCTATGTTCCTGACTGTTGATTGAACAACGGTCACTTTACGACCGTCACTGAGATTGGCTTCGCCAATTCCTGTTGCTAGGAATGTTGCTTCTGCCATAGCAAAGGCTTCTTTTGCTTTCTCCAAGTCTTGCTTGGCATCTGCAACGTCTTGGATAATCCTATCTAGATTATCGGTGACGATAGCCTCTCCTATTTTTTTGACCGCACCAATCTCGGTCGTAGGTGTAGTTACAGTATTCAATTTATCTCCTCTTTACTGTTAGTGTTAAGTATAGCACATAGTGTGCTACCTGTCAAATCGTAAACTTCTTTCGGCAAGCATTTTTATTCGCTTGCTTCTTTCTGTCTACGAAAACAACTGCACGGTTTTTGCGACCTTCACGCAAGGCTTGCACCTGCGATTCACGACTCGCTTTTCTCATTGCTTTGCTGTAATCAAAATGGTTTTTCATAATAGTTCCTATTCTACTATCAGGGTGTGACAGTTAGTTCTTAACGTGTCCGCTGATAAAGACCGTAATAATAACGTGGTCTATGTAGTCGTAGACCAACACCATGTCATCATTCTGTATCTTTATTTGTGTCGGATGTAGTTTCGATTTGTATGTAATCTTCGCAGTCCGATACTGATCAAGTATCCATTGATCGGCATGACCTCTACTGTGACAACCACCGCGGTTCATCGCTTGATCTTGTGAGTGTCGAGTGACTCGTGGATTAGGTTTTAAGTTCATATAGTTCCCTTGTTACGGTAAGCCTTATTGCCTACAGTAGGTAGTCTACTATAGGTAGTAGCACCGTGTCAAGTCGAGAACAGATTTATTTTAGTTTTATTTAATACCGAACAAGTGTTCGATTCGATACCGAACAAGTGTTCGTAGAACGTATGTTCGATGATAATAACCGTTATTATCGAAAAAGATTTGCGTGCCGAGTGCAGTCTGGCTTTTTAGATTTGCCTGCCGTTTTTTCTTTTTTTTACCCAGCGAGTCCCGTTTTTACGGAAGGTCAAGTCGCCCCGTTGCTATCGGGGCTAACTAGGGAATAAAAAAAATCCCCTCAGCGGAGGTGAGCCACCGAGGGGATTAGGTTTATGAGGTTACCGCCATCACTTTCGTGTACCCGTGCAATTCTGCGAGTTTGGCGTATCTGACGAGGACTCTCATATTGAGTTCACGGTCAGCATCCTGTTTGTTGATGTACCTACCGTATTCAAACATCGGAGGCGCTAGCGTCTCCGTGTAAGAAGCAACTATTTTGAAGTCCATATTGGCTTCCCAGTCTGCTTTTACTTCCGCTTGAGACTTGTAGTCTCTCCCGTAGGCAGGTACAACTTCCAAAGTTTGGTTCATAGGAACGCTCCTTTATTTAGTTGTATCCTTAGTCTACTATATGCAGTAGTTAGTTGTCAAGTTGGGTACAGATATTTTTTTCACCACTCGACTGGACTAGTGTCACTCCTATCTGCTATACTTACCAGTACAAGGAAAAGGAGGTGAGAATGATTCACGCTAACTACTATGAACCCGCTAGTCAGGTTTATAGACAAAACCTAAACACTCATTACATTAAATGTGATGCATGTGGCAATACCGTATGCAACGAATACGTTAAAGGTAAAGACTTATGTCGATATCTAGGCGATAACTGTTACGGTGGCGAAAAATACGAAGATGGCATCTTTTGTCATTATTGCCGATAAAAACAAAAAGAAAGAACCCGCTCAGAGATGGGCGGGTTTTTTTGCGTGCCGAAGTTGTTTTTGTTCTGGCTTTTTTGCGTGCGGAAGGTCAAGTCGCCCCGGCATAATCGGGGCTATTAGAGTACGGGCACAAATAGAGTACGGGCACAAAAAAAGAGGAGGCTCGAAAGCCCCCTCCAGTTTTTATGAGCAGTTTGTAACCGCTTGGAAAAATCTTGCCTCATCAAATCGAGGATTATCTTCCCGTAGCCATTCGCTGAGGTTGAGGGCTAGGGTTTCGCTGGGCGAAACTCCCGACTTTCCCAACACTTCAGCAAGGGCTTCATAATGTTTTCGTGACAATGCCATGAATACATCTCCCTTATTAAGTTGTTATCCGTAGTCTACTATATATAGTAATCAGTTGTCAAATCGTAGCGAACATTTTTTTACCGAACGCATGTTCGCCCTCCACTCCTGCCGTTATTTTTTTTATTTTTTTTCATGCTGAGGTTGACAGATTTGCGTGCCGATTCGCTTTTCAACACGGAGAGTTTTGCCCGCATGTCTTATGCAGTTGAGTTTTTTCTCCCAGAAAGCCCCGAAGTAGTCGGGACTAACAGGGTGTAGACACAAAAAAAGAGGAGGCTTTCGCCTCCCCTTCCGTAGTGATTAGATTAACCGATACGGGAACCATTTAGGAACCCACCATCAAGTTCACCGTCCCAATGACCCCAATAATCTCCTGCTTCTCCTTGCGGATGATGCGGACTAGCCGTACCACAACCACAAGAATGAACCTCAGTACTGGTGCCTTGATCCACGCTTAACAAGGTTATATAACCTCGATAACCCGCTTTAATGGTTTCACCAACGGTCACTTTACGACCATTGCAAAGATAAATATGATCCATCTTTCTCACCTCCTTTCTATTCAGTTTTCAAAGTGCTACGCCTTTTGGGGGCGCAAGCGCCAACCTACTACATGCAGTAGTCACCTGTCAAGTCGGAGCCAAGTCATCAAACAAGTCGAGGGTTCTCAGGTGTTCGTTCCCGCCAGAACAAAAACAACTTTGGAAAACACGCCCTGTTTTCGACACCCCAACTGGGCCCGACTGGGTAAACGCTGAGTCGGCCGTGTAGTTTCCCGCACCCAAACCCAGAAAGCCCCGTACCTATCGGGGCGAACTGACCCCACACACAAAAAACCCGCCAAATTGTCCCAGAGAATTTCGGCACGCAAATCGAAGCCAAGACGCGCAAAATCCCCCAGATTGCTCTGGGGGACTCACTAGATCAGACGAAGTACCCTTCGGATACTAGGTCGAGATTTTCCTCGACGCTGATCTCGTGGATTGAGATTGCGGACTCTGGGTAAGCCAATTGGATTGATGCTTCAATGTGACTCATCAAATCTGCCTTGACTGCTCCGTCCCACAAATCTCCTAGATCATAGTTGCGCTCTGAAGCCCATTGTGCTTCGTCTGCTTCTATGTCTAGTACGACTTTAAAGTTTGTCATTTTCACCTCCTTTTCCTTGTACCCACAATTTAGTCCAAGTCGGTATCTGTTGTCAAGTCGAGTACAGATATTTTTTCTAGTCTCCAACTTGACAACAAGTATCCAAGTATGCAATGATGTCTGTAACGAGGAAAATCAGTTTCCTCCCAAACAAGGAAGTAAGGAGGTGAGGATGAACAACGAACATCTAGTTGATTATCTAAACGATGAGTACGAACACACATCGTTTGGGTATCGTCTATTAGAGATCGAACTAGAGCATCTGTATGGATGCGATGTCGATGTCGATACAACAGACGACAACTGGCGATACGAAGGGCGCATCTAAGCCCTAGTGTCCATCCTGACTCAGACTCGGCGTTTACCCAAACGTGGCAACAGAATTGGGTCTCAAGTCCACGAAAGAAATATGTCGCTCGACTTGACAATGACTTGAATGTATGCAAAGATGTATTCAACAAGGAAAAGGAGGTGAGCGAATGATACTAGAGATTGACTACAAGGCAAGAACAAAACTTGTCGAAGGTTACGTCAACCCATTTCTCAGCAATGAAAAAACTATCCAAAAGTTTAACATTTGTGGTGAGAATTTCGGGGTGAAGTGCTCAAACACAAGTTTAAACAATCAGAAAAACGTAATGTGTCAGAGTCATATTGATCAGTTCGTAATCTGAACCAGAGAGAAACTCTCCCAGAAATGGGAGGGTTTTTCGCGTCTGGGGTCAGATCGCCCCGTTGCAATCGGGACTAACTGACTTGTGTCATACTAAAACTATGGATGATGAAGGTCGCTTTGGATGGTTGGGTATGACGCTCTGGGTAATTCTTTGGGATATCTGGGCGTGGAGAACTGGCCATCAAACTATGACTGTTGCATTCAAGAAACTTACGCATACTCCTTTAGGTCGTGGAGTTCTGAGTGTTATTTGGGGTGCGTTGACGCTTCACCTGTTTACTGAGAAGGCAGATCCTCATCAGGTTGCTCGCAAACTACGCAAGAAATGGCAATCACCCTAGACGCGAAAAAACCCCCTCTCTCGAAGGGATTTCTTCTAGCGTTTACGATCAGTCATCTATGTGTCTGAAAGTAACTCCTATCTCTGCGTAGCGTCTTACTCGTTCTGCTTCTACCCACGCTATTTGCGCTTTGCGAGCCTTACGTTCTTTCGCTATTGCCCAAGTTGCTCTTGATGCTCTAAGCGTAGGAACTGAAACTCCCATAGTTGCGAGAGAGAGTAAAAACTCTACGTTCTCCTTTGTTGTTTTGTTCATGTCTCTATTATGGCATAGGTCGAATACTTGTGTCAAGTTTTGCTCGAAGATTATTTTGATGACTTGAAAATTTATTTGCACTCGACTTGACAACGACTTGCACTTATGCGAAGATGTCTACAACAAGGAAACGAAGGAGGTGAACATATGGACTACACAAACACAGACATGCTGGAAGGTGCAAAAATCTCCATTGCAAAAGATGGAGACACAGGCACTAGAGAGAATGGCAACAGGTGGATGTTCCTAGAGGGCTACGCAATAGACCAAGAAGGATACGTCTTCATCAAAGAAGCCAAATTCTCCTACGAAGGTCGCTGGGATAGGTGGCACTTCGCAGTCGATGAAGCAACAACTAAAGCAGTAGCGTTGCTAAACGACATCAGCGAAGAAGAGGCATACTCAGAGTTGATGTGGCAAGACATGCTACTTGACGCTCACAGAGACTGAAAACTGGGCAACTAAAGTCCAAGCCCCCCAGAGATGGGGGGTTTTTTCGCGTGCAGGGTCAAAACGCCCCGTTGTAGTCGGGGCTTCTTGGGGGAAATTTGCTCAATCGCGATCGTACAAAAAGAAAACCCCCCGAAAAACGGGGGGTTTCTTAAAGTTTTAGCCTAAGCCCTGAGCGCCTGCATAAAACTTTTCATCAGCAACAGTTGCAAAACCTGAGCGATTTACTGCCCAAGTGATGAATTCTCCCTGTTCCTCTGGAATTTCGACACGAACAATATCGCCTACTGAAAGACTGCGTGAATCGAATTGAACTGGGTATTCCCAATCTTCTCCACTCACACGATTGTTCACCCTGAAGCAATCTTTGTGAGGTTCATCCTCACGCAAATCACTAAAAGGTATTTCGTAGGAGTAACCCAATGCCCATTTAGGGGTTTCGAGTTCATCTACTTGCGAAAAGCAAGCGATATCTCCTGCTTCGTCCCCTTCGAGACGATGCCAAATTTCTATGCAAGAGCCAGTTCTTGTTGTCATAATCATGAACTAGCCTTTCTTATTTAGTTGTCACTACTAAGTATATCAGATAGTAGAAGTATTGTCAAATCCAGCACAAGACAAACAAGTCCCCAATCCTGTGAACCATTTGCCCTTCACTCGGCCTGCAACCAGACTGTAAAACTTGGTAGTTGCCCCTTTAGTCCCGCAATCAAAGCAGATTGCACGGGGCGGTTGGACATCAAGCCACCAAATCTGGATTGCATCTGAGATTTTGCGATGAATCTGTCGAAAGTAAAAACTTTTTGGTTCATCGGATTCTGCCCAATAGACAGTAGGTATTTTTTTCATAAGTGTAAAAGAAAAAGGACTGTCACAGAGAACAGTCCTTCTTCTAGGGATTCGGGGATTCCTTATGGGGGGAATTCCATTAGTAATAGTAGCAGGTTCAACTTGCTCTGTCAATCCAACCTTCTTCTTTCGGGTTGTCGTAGATGAACTGCTCTCCTTCGCTCAAACGATTGAGGATAATGTTCGCTACTCGCCCATTGCCATCCTCTAAAGGATGAATCTTCAACCATTCGACCACGAAACTATTCAAATCCTGTGTAATCAGTCCTGATTGACACAGCAAGTAATGTGTTCGTGGAATGGAATCAGGATTAGTTCCAGTATTTCCATTGGCAAAGATGACTGGCGTATAGCGATATGGGTTAGACATTGTGTGCCTTCCATCAGTCACAATCATTGCAAGGTACGAGATTTCGTCAGAAAGTCGTCCACCCTTTTCGAGTGTGTTGAAGTTCTGACGAGCATATTCCCATCCTTCAAGGAAGGGGAGAACAGCATCTGCTCCTTCGCCTTGGCGAATACATTGTTCTACTGCCCAACGTATTTCATCTTTTGAGAACTTTGTGTTCTCGCTCAGGAATGCGTACATGCTTCCTCCTCTCCTACTGCTGAGTATAACAGGAAGCAGGTTACTTGTCAATTCCTGATAAAACTGTTTGTTCCCATTCTTTGCGAAGTTCGCGACGTTCGGATGCGGTATGCCCGCCCCAAATTCCGTGCGTTTCAAAGTTGCGGATTGCATAGTCCAAGCATTTCTCTCGAACTGGGCATCCACTACAAATAGCCTTAGCCATGTTTGCTGATTGGCGACCTTTTTCTGCGTAAAAAACATCGGTCTCTAAGTCCCGACATTTTCCTTCGTCCATCCAATCGGCGGACTCGAAGTTAAAGATCACTTCTCCTAATGTACGATAATTTATTTTCATTTCTTCTCTTTCATTTTTGCGTCACAATTGGCGCATTTGTTATCTCGTCTAAGTATTCGTTTCCCGATGTACCAGCCACAGGCTTCGCATCGTTGAACTCCTCGAATCTCTGCCATTATGGTTGGTGTTGTCCATTCTCGTTTTTCTCGGTGAACTTGTCTGCACAGCAAACATCGCCACCTGTCTCAACATCGAAGTAAATTGGTGGTCGCCAATTAAAGCCGATGACTTGTCGTATTCTCATTCCGCAATGACGACACATTGTCTTGGTCATTAGCCCTCCTCTATCAGGTCGATATCGGTGGACAGGTCACTATCGAAGTCCATGTCTTCAACATCTATTTGGCATGTGCTTGCCATATCAGACGGAATGCAATTCCCCATGAAGTCCAAGTCCCACCTGTGAGGTGAATTATTGAATTCTTCTTGTTCGTCTGTTTGCTGAACGATCGTGGTTATTTTGTATTGCCTAGGCATTGCTTATCATCTCCCTTATTCGTAATGGTTTATTCGAGGTTGCTCGTTTAATCACAAACGGCAACAACAACGCTGGTATGAAACACCCAACAGTTACGCCTATCGTGAAATGAAGTCCAATTGCCAGTCCTGCGACAGCATCAGAAACAAGGTTTCCGATAAAGCCACCGACTATTGCTCCACCTGCTTTCGATTTGAAACGCTTAGGTAGTAAGTAATCTCCCCATTCAACTCCGAAGATCATGCCTATAGCAAGTACTCCATTGTCTATGAGTCCGAACTGGATCGCTGACCAGTCTAACATTTATTCCTCTCTCTGTTGTTTACAGTAGGTAGTCTATCATTTTTAAATAGTCTTGTCAAATTGTGGTGCATTACCCCTCACTAAAGATGGTCTAATATCATCGCATGGCATTGACTGAAGAATCTGCTCGTAAACTATTCGGAAAGTTCATCACCTTCAATCAAATGCTTTCAGAGCAGAATGATGATAGCAACTATTACGGATTTAGTTATCGGCTAGATACTTGGCAATTATGGGCGGATTGCGAAGAAGAACACCTCCCACAGTCCCGAATGCTGTGCGCTCATGCGGGGCTTCATATGTCGATTGTCCCTGCTGAAAACCGTTTAGACCGTGCGGAGTTCGCAATCATGCTTGGGTGTTTCGATTTGATGCGTGGCGATGATCCCGAATTACTGTATCGACAAATGGTTAAGAGTGTTAAGGCCGTGTTATCGACTGCTTCGTTACACATCCACGCACTTGGTTACCCCTGCCATGACGAATGCGACTGTGAGAGTATCCTTGCTGAGGAACAGTTGTAGGGTTTGCGTGCCGTGCAGGAAGTTCGTAGATGGGCTTTAAATGCCCCTAGACGCGACAAAGCGCCCTCCTACTTGCTGGAGGGCGAGTCACTTAGGTAATTAGTTAGTTATGGAAAACCCATGTTCTCCTGCTTGGAGAATCCTTGTGGCTTGCTCATCGGATTTTATATATCCCCGAAGACTCAACAATTCAACATTGACTTGCTTAAGTCTTCTTTGAGTCTTTGTCAAGAGCCAGTAGAAATCTTCTTTAGTCATTTCTTCAAACGCTTTCATTTCCCATGTATCAGGTTCACCGATATGGTTAATATGGAATTTTTCATTAGTCATCTTATCACCTCCTTTACCTTACTAACTATAACACATAGTAGTGACAGTTGCAACCTAGAGGAATTATTTATTGCTCCTGCTCGGCACGCAGAAGCAAGCGGTTGCTAACCAAGTCTGAGGACTTCCCCCTTCGGGAGGTTTGCGTGCGGGGGGAACCCCCAGACCGCCCCGTTGTAATCGGGACTTTATGGGGTAGGATGACTGAATGGCTAGGGAAAAGTATCGACCAGAATTACTTTACGAATCATTGCGTGATCCGAACTTTTGGATTCATTGGGTTGATGCGAATGGTGAGATACATCACACTCCTCGTTCTTTGCAGGCAATCATTCCTGAAGATGCAACCGTTGTAGGTTTGCGTGTCGAGCAGGAAGATTGACTATGGAAGCGAATACTGGGGCTAGACGCGACAAATCGCCCTACCTACTTGCTGGTAGAGCGAGTCGTTCTTAGGTAATTAGTCTTCGATTAGTTCGACTTCCCAGTCTGCTGGAAGGTCGTATCCTTTTTGCAGATTTCGATCAGTCCACATAAGATTCAATTCTCTTTGTGTCCTGACCGTAATCATGCGATCACCTTCTACCGTGTAATCATTACCGAAGTATTCACCTAGCATCGCAAATTTTGAATTATAGGTAATCTCTCCAATCTTCCAGACTTGATAGCCATCGTGATTACGGTGGGGATCTGCCCATCGGTAAGAGCGACCAACTTGCATATCAATTGCTTTCATCTTATCACCTCCTTCTTGGTACTAACTATAACATATAGTAGTGGTAATGTCAACCCAGACAAAAAGAAAACCCCCACCGAAGTGGGGGTTTCTCCGAACGGTTCTCAGGTAAAGGAAGGGGGATGAACAAAACCCCAAAACCCTGATAAACGGCTCATTATGTTGCAACTAGGGCGGGTGAGAAGTCGCCCATCATGTTGTGTTGTTTATGTGCAAGGACTAATTGAAGCATGATCTAAGCCATACTTCGCACCTTACGCTACTAATCATAACACATAGCCAAAGGCTTGTCAACCCTAAAACAAACTTTCTTTCTGATTCCACTTGCCTTTGCGTTTCTTTTCCTCCAACTCAACGCAAGTTCGATGTGCCCATCCGACACCATCAGTAATTAGTTTTGCGCCAGAGGATTTGCTTGGCTCAATCCAGCATTGAACCCGTTTCATCGCATTCGCTTTTCGCTGTGGGTCTAAAGGTGTCCCGCAGAACTCGCAATTAACCTTCATCTTCGTCATTCCAGAAAAGATTAAAGCCCTCCGTATGTCGGGACTTATCGACTTTGAGATGTTTTTTCACGGACAACAACGCACGGTTTAGGTACATTGAAATTACCGAAGCCGCCGCTGATCCGATGTGATTCGGATAATCCGTGGTGTTTCCGATTTCTTCTAGTTCTTCTTGGGCTTGTTCAACGGCGCTGTTGATCTGATGTTCCATATGTTCAGCATCGAACACCACCATCACATTCGTTTCATCTATCGAAATAACTTCAGGAAGGTATTTGTTGTTTACCGAACCCGAAGCCCCCGTGACGATGGTGATGTCGTATTGTTTCCCGTCAAAGTTCATACGGGACTTAGCGATAACATCGGGATCATCGTGGATAAACTCCACTTGGAAATTAGTATCTTCCATAATCAGGAGCAAAAAGAAGGGGAGATGTTCATATTGAAATGATACATCCCCCCTTACTTCTTTGCTTGTTAATTAGTTCCCGACATTCATTGGAATGTTGGTTCGGTCGTCCTTCGTCTCCTCTTTGAAGGCTCGAACTATAACGCTCTTTCCTTCAATATGGGTGTTGACCTTCAAGCCTTTACGCTTGGCAGTTCCGTGAATGTGTGCAACAAAGGTTCGTGGCTCAGGCTCGAAATCTTCTCCTGAAACCAATTCCCATGTCTTGCCATTCAGGATAGTTTGCCAATCATACTTAGCACGACTGCCACCCTTATTGGGGAAACGGAAATGATCCCGTTCTTTCATGTGAGTTGTCCTCTCATTGTTTGTGTTCTACTTGACGTATTTGATGAATAACGTCACGTAGGTTTATTTCGTTCTCGACAAAGAAATTGTCGATCTCCCAAAAGCCGTCAGACTTCTCGGTTTGAGAAAGCCCTTCGTCAGTTGCGAACGTGTTCCATGCGGAGTTTGCGTAGTAGCAAGCCGCGATGGGTCGATTGGTTCGTATTAGGTTTAATGCTTCTTTAGGTTCGTATCCTTCTTTAATCATCAGGTAGAACACCATTGAAGGTGCTCGATTTACGCCCATGTGACAATGAACTAATACTTTGTTATTGGGATCTTCTTCGATTAATCGTTCGTAGAAGTCCCAGCCGTCACGATACCAACTAGCCTCTTGATCTCCACCCGAATCATGGGTACCTAGGTTTAGGTATCCCATTGTGTCATCGAACTCTTTTACAAGTTGTTCGTCTGACCATTCGGAGCGACAATCAAGAATATGCGTAACACCTTCGTTGCGCCATTCTGTTAGTTGTTCTCGTGCTTTAGGTATGTGCTGATTCAGGTCGCCTGATAACAGAATGTCATCAGTTATATGGCAGGGTTTACGCCACCATATAGCGCCCTGAGTTTCAAACTCAGTTGTAGTAACCATCTTCCTCCTCTGCCCAATCATAGGGCTTATTGTTATTTGGTGCAATTGGATTCTCTAGAATCCTTACATGCGATAGTGCAGGACTGAAGTTCCATTCAGGTAGTTCGGGGAGTTCATCCCTTTGGCTATTCAAATAGAACAACGACTTGAACCATCTTGTGAGTATCGGCATTAAGTAAATATGGATAGCACCTAATACTGCGAATAGGACTATTCCATAAAAGAACGACAACACCGCTAACTCAAATAGTTCTTGTGAAATCATTGGTTCGTATTCCATCTTTCTATCTCCTTACTTTCTCTCTTACTTTTAGTATATCAAAAACAAGTAGACATAGCAACCTGCCATGCCTACTTGATATTTTGATGCTTACAGGCTATTAGCCTTTTCGTATTCTTGTTCTTCTTTACGTTCTTCCATCTGTCTATCGTGATATTCACGGACAGTCTCAGAAGTTGATCCGAAACGTGCGACCATGAACTCATCAGGTTCAAAGACAGATCCATCACGTCTCTCTGTTCTGTGGTTATGCAGATAGAAATGTTTTGAACCCTCTTGTAGGTATAGTCCGTAACTAACATCCATAAGGTCGGTGATCTTCTTGATGTCATCATCGGTTAGACCAACGGTTTCTCCTTGATCGTTGCTACGAGAAAGAACTGCCGATCCTCGTAATGGCAAGTTGGTTTCATAGGATGCGACATAGTTGGTGAAGAAGTCAATTCGGAAACCGCCTTCTTCGTTAACCCAGCAGTCGAGTCCTTGTAATGCTTTAACGCATGGATGGTATTCGATTAGTCCGTCTACCATGGTCTGTAATGGAGCCAACGTGTCCTCGTCGTCGGGTGTCGCTACCCAGTGCGCTCCTCCTGTGTCTGATATGAATAGGTGTATCAATTGTTTTCTTTCTGTTAGTAGTTAGTAGTTAGTATCTGTTACTAGTTTATCACAAGTCATACTAGTTGTCAAGTTTTGGTTTGCGTTTCTGTTACCAGCACGCCTGCCTGAATCCTATTCAGTAGAACACTAGAACTATATTCGTCCTTCGTATTCGTCAGAGTAGAGGTCTAACCCGTATATATTTTCGAGTTCAATCTCTAGCAATCGATATCCGAATGCGGTGTCCCCTTCTTGTCGGGAATCCTCCTCTAGGAAATCTAATTGCTCCTGATTTAATCTGTTCATCTCACCTCCTCGGTTCTTTGTTTTCCTTATGTATGTATTATATATAATAGGCAAGTCATATTGCAACCTTTGATACAAGTTTTTTATATTTATTTTTTTGATGCAAAAGTTGACACAAGTCTTGATACTTGTTATACTAAAACTATCGACAAGGAGATAGTCGATAAAAACAAGGAGGTGAGAATGAAAAACAAGGGACAAAGTAATTGGGATTGGCTAGTCAAATGGAATGATGACGGCACATTCACAAAACTCTTTCCTGCTAGATACCGCAAAGCAACATTGTGGAACTACAGCGAAGAAGTAGGACATTGGATGAATCCAGTCTACGGTCATCACGGGATAGGCGTAAGCAACCCATGGGGCATAGACATCCGCATCAGGAATGGAGCAGACCCAATGGTGAACCGAATCTTCGGATAAGGAAAACAAATACTGAATAGGATTCGGTCGGGAGCGATGGCAACAGAAACTCGAAAGACCTAAAGACTTGACAAAGATATGCAAACCTGATAGAATGATGACATGATAACAAAAGAGCAAAGAGAACTAAACCTAAAGTGGATCAGGAAGATTCGCCACGAAAGAGCGAGCAAACCAAAACCACAATGGTTACTGAATTACGAATTAGCGGTAGAGATGGAAGATCCCAACTGGGAACCAGATCCAGATTTTTACTATGACGATAGGGTTAATTGGCATCCTTCCGAGGGCTAATTAAAAGAACTCCCCCATCTATCAACACGAACCGTGGGTAGGTGGGGGTTTTTCGCGTGTGGGTATATAGCCCCGATTACACCGGGGCGACCAGACCCCGAAGGCAGATAGAACATCCTGAGGGAAAGATCGAACACCTGTTCGATAGGCAAAGACCGAACACCTGTTCGATAGATTTGCGTGCCGAGCAGGAGCAAAAAGGAGACAGTTTGTCAACCTCCAGCACAACTTTTTTTGAGAAAAAAAAGAACCCCCCGACCGAAGTCGAGGGGTAATTTTCAATGGCTTAAAAGATGTGCAAAAAGACATGTCCATCGACATGGGCTTCGTGCTCGTAGTCCTCGTGTGTCCACTCGGTCTCACAGTTTAAGCACTTGACCACATCATCCCACTGGTTGAGTACCGTCCATATGTCTGCGTTACCGCAGTTTGGGCAGTAGTCGTAACCTTCAAGGTTTTCGTTTACTTCTCTCATTTGTCACCTCCTATCCTTGTACTACTGAGTATAACAAGTAGCAGTGACAAAACCCAAACCGAAATCAAAAACAATTTAGAAAAAACCCAAACCCAAAACATCCTGCTTCGCACACAAATCCATCGAACACATGTTCGATACCAAAAACAACCAGCATCACAAGCAAAAAACCCTAAACCCTAACCCTAAAGTAGACCTTTAAGGTTGACAAAGGCCAAACACATGCCATATGCTGAGGGAGTCCCGAACTTTTCCAAACCCCTGTGTGTGGGGGGGGAGTGGTGTGGGATTTTTTTTTGTTTCTATTTTGTCGGAATAGTTTTATCTAAGAGGGGGCTACTTCGCCTCTTATTGGTGTTGGTGGTGGGCGAGTATTAGGAATGTTGCGCTGATTCCGAGTAGGATTAGGGCGTTCATTCGGGGTCTTCCACGTATTTACTTGTGTTTTTGGGTGCGAGTATGTCCATTAGTAGGTTTGATACTTCTTCGCCTGTGTTTTCGGTTTTAGTGTCTGTTTTTTCGGTTTCGTCTATTGTTTCGCCGTCGATGTCGATTTCTTGTGTTGGATGATCGTCTATGTGTGTTGTTGTTGGGTCTAGGTCGGGGACGGCTTCTAGTTTTTCTCTGAGTTCTTGTGCTGTTTGTTGTTTGGTTAGGTTTGTTTCTTCTAACCAACTGAAGATGGGTTCTCCTCCGTTGAGGTAGGAGGTTTTTGCTATGGCGGCATCTTGGTTGGTGTATTTGCTTTCGCAGTACCAGTATGTTTTTTCTTGCCCGTCGTATGGGTAGCCTGCGGTTTTGAGGTAGTAGTAGCCTACTTCCCATACTTGTTGGGTGGGGTGGTTGCTGTTGCGGTATACATACATTTGTTTCTCTCTTCTTGTTTAAATAGTTTTATTTAGGGTACGGCTAGTTGGGTAGCGTGGAGGCGCTTTCTACAGATTCCGCCCCTGTGGTTCCGATTCTCGGTTTTTCGGCGGTTCCGCCTGTGTCGGCTAGGTTTCTGAGGTCTAGTAGGAAGTCTTGTATTTCTTGTGCTGTGAACAGGTCACGGTTTGCTGTGACTGCTAGGAACTCTTCTATTTCGTTTATCAGGTTCGTGTCGGTCATTGCAGTCCTCCTAAGAGTCCTTCGTTTATACCATTTGGGTATTTGTATATTGTATAGATAACTAACGCTATGCACAAGGCTACTAATACTTGTTTCCAATCTTTCACTTGGAAAGACCTCCTATTCCAAAAAAATTTTTTAAGTGCTTTTGTTCTGTTTTATATTATTTAAGTCACGGCTCTTTGTGGAGGTTCCGTCCTGTGGTGACTTCTTCGTCTGTGATTTCGATTGGTTGTATTTCTTTGATGACTGTTGTGGCTTTCGCAATGTTTTTCATCGCTATTTGCGTTTCTGTTTCTGTGCCTTCAATTTTGGTTCGTAAATCAAGTTTGAGTGTGAGAATTCCGTCTGTGAAGTCTATGTCACAGTCTGAGATCATCAGGAAGTCTTGATAGTCGGCTTCTTTTTGTGCGATCCACCTGCGACGCATTTCTCCCTCTAATGGGGGCATTTGTGCGCCTTCGATTGCTTTCGCACGATCACGGAACCTTTCTTGCATCCCACTTACTTCTTTCGTGGTGTCTTGCGTGATCCTATCCATCTCGCCACCCCCGATATGCTGTCCATTCCGCTTCAGAAACACCATCGTATTCGGACATTACAGTGATGTGCGCCGTAGAGATTGCTTCCACGGAGTCCATTGGTTCATTCTTTTGAACAATCTCATCTAATCGAATAATAAGAGAGCGGTACATCGCTTCCCAAGGTTTTTCTTTTTTTCCATCATTCCTGACGTTTTTGAAACCGTAATTGCTGGTTTGGAACGTCATAGGTTTTTGTGAACTCATAAAGAAGCCTCCATTTGTTCTGTTATCCATATGTCATGCTGTTGTTGCAACATTTCCACTATATCTTTGTTTACTAACTCTGATAACGGCCAGTCGCTTTGCGACGTTGCCCCATCTTCGGTGAAGTAATCCTCAAACGCTTCGTCTTGCCCACACATGGTGCAAACGTAAACGGGTGTTGATTCTTGTGTTCTTGTTGTACGGCTGAGGGCGTTCATAACCTGTGTTGGGTTAAGACGTTTCTCTCCGCATCTTGGACATGGTTTCATTATTTTCTCCTAATCTACTATTAGTCCGTAATGCCATACATTGTCCAAACCTCGTATCATTCCACCGTTTCGTAAAAACTCAACGGCTACTGAGAGTCTGAAGTAATGCTTGTTTGGCGTGTTTGGTGGATAGCGCTCTTCCAAGAGTTTGATAGTTGCTTCAAATGGGTATCCGTCCCATTCTGCGTCGAAGAGGTCGTAGGAACTTCCATCTGGAGTGGGAGTCTGTCCTTCGGCAACATACTCAGGAAAAGTTTGTGGTACTGGGTTAGAAAAGATAGGGTCATCTGACCTTGTTCCTCCGTCGAACGTTTGTTCGTGTTCCACCGTTATGGTTGGCGGTGGGGTTGTAGTTGTTGTGGGTGAATTTTGCACGATCGCGATCGTAGTGGTTGTGCTTGGCACATTTGATACCCATTGTCCGCTGTCGTCAACTTCAAACATCGGAATTGAATAACCTAAGTTAGCCATGCATAATGATTGCCAAACAGTGAACATTGGCGATAATGGATTTGCTTGCATCCAATAAGGATCATCAAAACGTCTTACTTGTTTGTTGGCATCTAGTTGCCATTCAGCAACAAGACCTGAATTGAACATGAGTTGTTCAAGTTCGGGGTGCTCTCCGCTCGCCCAGTTACCCAAAGAAAGTATTTGTCCTTCTTCTAGGTGTCTATGAGATGGGTTTTAGGATTGTTGTAAGCTTGAAGGTATTCATCATGGAAGCATGGGCGTTTACATAGTTGGCGGTACCAGGGTTTCAGTGATTCAG
>MPLU02338711.1_pt1 | contig 17002 bp, 7 predicted proteins | sample 1617381 | NCBI WGS metagenome assembly MPLU02 (sample SAMN05944801, study PRJNA350692) | marine metagenome | biome: marine; feature: ODZ; material: water; isolation source: 90 m water sample filtered on 0.2 um supor filter | place: Pacific Ocean | collected 2012-04-08 | depth 90m m
CCAAACCTGAACCAGTCATCCTGTGCGAAGGAGGCATTCACCGCCAAGGTTTCAATGTTGGCGTAATAGTAACCCAGCAACCAATCCCCGGGAGACTTGAGTTTGCCCGCTACCACAGAGAGAACATAGCCGTAATCGTCATTATGATGAACTGCTGTGTATGGATCGGTGGAGTCCGAATCGTAATCCTTAAAATTAGAATATAAGTCTGTCCCAATTGCAATAGGCATGCCTGCCAGTTGACATTTCACCTGGAAGTTGGCTGCACCCACGGAGTATTCACGATCGCCGTTCCCGTTGCGGAGATTGGTACTTCCACCATCACCACTCATGTAGAAAAGGCCAGCCGCACCGGTGAGCTGGACATGATCTCCGAGATCGACGCTGTATTTAAGTTGCCCGGCTCCCATTTGCCCGTGCATGTCATATCCTCCATCCGGCAGAGTGAAGGCACCGACTATTGCAGTGAGGTTGCCCGTCGTTTCCCACGTAAACGAAGCCGAAGTTCCCGTGAGAGCGACGTCATCATCCCAAAACAACTCGTTCTGTTTCCAGAACGGAAAGGAGTTCCGGCCAGCCCATGCATGATAACCGGATCGGCTGTAATCAACGGAGAACTTGTCCAACACAAAATCCAGGTCGTCGTCGTCAGCGTTTTGGTCGTTGACAAAAGTAATGTGGGGAGATTGCTGGCTTCGACTGTTTCCAGTGCGTAAACGAGCGCCGAACTTCAGGGATTCGTTGGCCTGATAATTTAGTCCGGCTCGCGCCCGAACACGACCCCGATGCCGGTCATCCCGCTCCGTGCCGTCGGCTTTCTCTGAGTCGAAATCCGCCTCATAACGAAGGCGCAAATCTCCGTACCAGGAGAGTTTGTCTTCTGTTTGTGCGAAAGCCGTCTCGGCAATCAGTGCTCCGACAAGACATAAAATGGATAATTGTAAACGGTTCATATTTTACTCATGAGATGACCGGGAAGCCGCCCGAAGACTTCCCGGTCAATTGCCAGTAGTTAGTTATTTCTTCTCATCCTTGGGAAGTTTGCAGCACCCTGGGGAACCCTTAAACATGCCACAGTCAGGGCATTTTTTACGTCCCTCTACCTTGCAGCATTTGTCTGAGCCCTTGATCTCTCCGCAATCGGCACAAAGAGCCACTGGTCCGGTCGCATCCTTTGGGAGTTTGCAGCATCCGGGCGAGTCCTTAAACAGGCCGCAATCCGGACATTTTTTACGTCCCTCCGGTTTGCAGCACTTGTCCGAGCCCTTGATCTCCCCGCAATCATTGCAAATGGCAAACACATGGCTCGCATGTGAATGATCGTGATCATGGGCGAGCTCATTACTCTGCGCACAGCCAGCCAAAAAAACCGGCAAGGCGACAGCCAATCCCGCAGCAACACACAAGCTTCGGGTTGCACCTATCCATATACGTTTAGTTATCATTATCTGTCTCATTTTAGTTTCTAAATGATGCCGGTGCAATTGAGGATCCATAAACAATGGTAGACTCCCGCAACAGCAAATCCAATCATGCGATGTCCCTTCGGCCGAAGCTCATTTCCTCGAACGATTTCTTGTAGGGCGACTCCCCGGTCTTCTCGATCTTGCCTACTCCGAGTTTGTAGCGGTAGTTGTCGCTAAGCGGATCGGGCACGCGCGGAGCCAATCTGTTGGCCGGTTCCTTGGTGTCCAGGTTAAACATGAACGCAACGCCCTGACGAACAGCCGGGGTCACGATCGCCACGGCCTTCACGCTGGCCTTGGTGAGCTCGATGTGTCCGTCCTTCAGGAGATTTGTGAACGATAAGTCCCCCATTCGGACGCCCTGAAAGCCGCTGACCTGGACCGGCACCCGGTCGCTGAAGGCGCGAATCTCGTCGCCGCTCTCAATGCCGCGGGCCTCGGCGTCCTCGGGATGAATCTCAAGGAAGTTGGCGGGCCAACGCTTTTTGATGTAGGATCGGCGCTCGACGTCGTCGAAACCCGACTGCCAAATCTCGTTGACACGACCGTTGGTAACCCACAACTCCTCTTCCTCCTCCTTGGGCTTTTGCCAATCGAAGAAATCCCCGAATAAATCCCAAGGTGATTTCTGGATGTTGATCTTGCCGCTCTGACTGTTGAAGGCGGACATAATCTTGGAGTGAATGGTCGGCCCCTCCGGTCCGTCCTCCGGGAGCGGAGTGAAGGGATCGTGCAGACGCTTGGTGCCTACCAACTCGCCGCTCTCATAGCGGATCGGACACTGGATACCCTCAGTGCCGTATTTGCGGAGGAGTTCGTGTGACGCAACTCCCTTGTTCTTGGCAAACCACACCAATGGGAAGTAATCCTTGCGACTACCTCGGGTGAACCGAGCGGCTTCCTCGAAGACATCGTTGGAAGTCTTCCAGTCATAACCCTCAAAGCCCATTCTCTTTGCAAACTTCGCAACGATCCACCAGTCCGGCTTCGCTTCCCCCGGAGGATCATAGAATTTCGAGTAGAGGCGCAGACGCCGCTCGCCATTGGCGCGGGCGAAGTTCTCCTCGCCCCATGTGGCTGCCGGCAGGACGAGGTCGGCGAATTCCTTGCCCAGCGGTTGGCGCAGGTAGATGTCCTGATTCACCACGACCATGCCACCGCTGTCCGCCCGTTTCTTAAGTGTCTCGATGACCTCTTCCTTGTTTGTGCTCTGCGGTTGGTGCGGATTATCACGGGTCAATTTCCTGAAGGTGTCCGCCAATGCCTTTGAACCAGTCATTGCCACCATCCAAGTGGTGCCGACGGCATAGGCGAAGCGCACGTGTCCCGCCGTAATCCAACGATCGAGATCCAGCGGTTTACGGCGTCGTCCGGGGAATTTCTCCGGGGACTTGGCAATGTTGTAGATGCCGCCCTGGATGCCTCCGCGCTGGTGCCCCCCCAAGCGGGTGATCATCTGGCCAGGCCGATTTCCCGTGCCGCAGCAGACGGCGAGCATGCCTATCGATGCGGTGTTCAGATAGTTGTTGGACCAGTAGTTGCCCTTCTCCATGCAGAGGGTGGCCTTGGTTCGGGAACCGTCCGCCTTTGGCTTGGCCAACAACTCTGCGGCCCGGATGATATCCTTCTTCGCCACGCCAGTGATCTCCTCGGCAACGTCCAGGCGTGACTCATTCTGTTCAAGTAGCCACTTGCGATATGTGTCAAAATTCTTGCCTTGAAGATGTCCCCAGGTGGTTCGCCACTGCCAACCGGTATCCCGTATACCACGGCCAAACCCGATGTCGGTCTCCCATTTGGTGGCAGTGAATTTCTTGATCCATTCCTTGTCCTCCCATCCGTTCTCCACAATAACCCGCGCGATAGCCATGTGCAGCACGGTGTCGGTACCGGGAATGAGGTTAAGGTGCAAGCCACCGGTCTTTTCCGCATAGGCGACCCCAGTGGTTTTCCGGGGGACGGCGTAAATGACCTTCATCCCGCTGGCAATACCCTTCTGAATCCATACCTCAAAAAGCACGCTCTTGGTTTCAAACGGGTCAGTGCCCGATATAAAGAGCGTGTCCGCGATGGAGAAGTCCTCATAACTCGCTGAGAAGTTGTCAAATCCCATGTCCCTCCAACCGGGGGTGTCCTCGGCGTTAGAAGGATTGTCATGAAAGGCGAAGGCCACTGTTTCGATGTTTCGGAAAGCAAGCTTGCTCAGCGCATAAGTGTTTTCAAAAAACTGGTAGGAGAACATCTTCTGGGCCCAGGCATTTTCGCCATGTTTCTTCAGAACGTGCTTGGAAACCTCAGCCATGATGTCAATGGCGTCGTCCCACGAGATCTTCTCAAGCTTGCCGTTAACGCGAAGTTGCGGGTGCTGCAGCCGATCCTTGGTGGGGCTGTCCGGGTTGTAGCATTTCTGCGCGATACATCCTCCACGAATGCTGTGCGCTCCACCCACGTTGACCACTTTAGCGTCATAATCGGGCATCACAATGACGTTATGCTTCTTGCCGTCAACTAGGACAATGTTATGCATGTTCGGACTCACCCACCTGCCGGTGTTGGGTGGCACGGGGTAGTCCACCCCCAAGGCATTCTCGCTTGCCTTAAGTCCACCCTCCTTGCCCACCGGCCAGCGGAAGACCTTGTAGCCGCAGGCAACAACACAATAGTCGCAGCAGGTGGTGAGCATTTCCGCATCAGGGGGAGGCAGGGGCACCTTGTTCTTGGGGACGTATTTTTCTTTAGCCATGTCTATAATATCTTTCTCTTGTTGAATTTTCTCTTGTTGCACTCAGGCAGGGGACAGGTCCAGGTTATCGCGCTTGCCATAGATCAAACCCAGAATTCCAGTCGCGTAAATGTCATCGCCCTTGAGATCCAAAACCACCTGCGGTAGACTCTCGGTGGCATGCCCGGCAACGACCATGCCGTGTTTGGTCAGATCGAAGGTAGTCAGGTGCAATGGACATGGCCCTGCAATCTTGTCCTCACCCCGATAGCCGCCAGCTAACATTCCGCCCATATGCGAACACAAGGCGCTGAAGGCAACGATGTCTTTGTCGGCGCCGACTCCGCCACCCGCAGGCGCCCCCAGTTTCACCAGAAAACTGAATGAGTGGAGGGGGTCCTTGTCCGGGTAGTTGAAGTTGAACGGTGTGTCCGGCTTAAGATCGCTCAACTTGGCAATCTTTTTTCGCGGATATTCGACCACTTCAGCATGAAGTTCACCAACCATGCCGGGCAGGGCTGAGAGGATCATGCTGGTGGCGGTCACGCCACCGGAAGCCATGAGAAACCGACGACGCGTCACACAGGGCACAACCGATTCAGATTGTTTTTTTATTTTTTTCATATCAGATAATACTATGGGTTATTTTCACGATCCCGCCAGCGACTCAATAGTGGGTGGATCTGCATTATAAACGGTCACCTGCAACGTCTGCTCGGTTACGTTGCTCGGATCCTTCACGTTTGTGGCCTTGATCTTGATGAGGATCGGGGTGTCCTCGCCGGTCCGTACCGCCTCGGCTGGTGGCTGGGCGTTGGCCCACGTTATCCGACCGGTCTCGGGATCAATCGTTGCCCCTTTCGGCCCCTCCACGAGAGTCCATGTAACCTTTTCCGGTTCCTTCCTTTCCTCAGGATCGGCGTCGGAAGTAACCGGGATTGGTAAACCGACATAGGTTTCTCCCCGATAAACATAGGACATCAGCGCTGGGAGCACGGGTGGATCCATATAAAGCTCGTCACCAGAAAGACTTTCCAGAAAGGCAACCAAATCCGCCTTTTCAGGCTCTGTCAGGTTGAGGGGCTTTAACCGCTTCGACTTGTTGGCGACTCCATAGGATTTAAGGGTCATGTCTTCCCCTCCACCATCATTGTAGAAATCCACAACCTCTTCGAGCGTGTCGAAGACGCCGTTGTGCATATAGGGTGGAGTGTAGATTAAATATCGGAGCGTCTGGGTACGGAACTTGCCGATATCCCCCTTGCGTTTGCTGACGAAATAGAGCCCCGGATCAATCTTGCCATTACGGTAGATGTTCTCGGTCGCTCCCTTGCTGTAATACTGAAAACGGTGTGTGATCTGCTGAATGGGATCCTCCAGAAAACTGGGCTGCTGCGGCACGCCAACGTTGTAGAATTTTTGGTCGTTGAACATCGGGCCGTTGTGGCACTGGATGCACTTGGCTTTGCCCGTGAACAATTCCATGCCCCGAACCTGCGACTCGTCCAGCGCCGTCTTATCGCCCTTCATATAAAGGTCGAACGGTGTGTCCGGCTGAACCAGCACGCGCTCAAAAGCGGCGATGGCACGCCATGCATCGTCAAGCAGCGGAATCTCGGTACCAAAAACCTCCTTGAACATTTTGACATAATCCGGACATTGCCGAAGGCGCTCCTCCATCATGTCAGTCTTTCCGTTACCCGAAAGACCGGTGTTGGCGGCTTTCGCTTGTGGTTCCAGTGCTTTTGCAGATCCATCCCAGAAGAGCTTCCACATGTAGGCCGAGTTAACAACCGTATGCGAATTGCGCCAATGGGAGGTGCCCGGGTAGCCGCGACTAATGGCCGAGTTAAGGCCCCAACCCTGATCAGGCTCGTGACAGGTTGCGCAGGACACACTGTTGTCGCCGGAGAGGCGTGTATCGAAGAAGAGCAACTTACCCAACTGAACCTTGGGGTCATCCATCGTGGGGAATCCTTTTTCGTCAAGGGTCTGCAAGTTATCCGGTGGAATGGGTGGGGGTGGAAGGGCGGTCAATGCGGGGAATTTTTCCTCTTCAATTTGAACAAATCCGCGAGCTTCCTTCCAGATGCCAGCCAGATGATCCTCTTCCAAACATTCGCACCATTCAGATCTTGAATCGATTAGGGACTGTTTCACACCGAGAGCCTGTAAGATCGGTTCCACAGGTTGCACGGCTGCTGTTACATATGGTTTGGTGGTCGCTGCTGGATTAATCACTTTCCCAAATCTATACTCCACATTCTCCTCCGATTCCGCGACAGCCTCTGCGGGCGGCAATTCGGGGGCTTCTTCCACAACTGGCACTGACGGGATCGGAGTCGCAGGTGGCGGCACTGCGACCACTTCCGGGAGCGGCGCTGCTGGAACGGGTTGCCCCAGAGTCCCGGCAATGCGCTCAAGGCGCCTGAGGAGCGCAATTTGCTGCATAGCCCCCTCCATGCGTTCGAGTCGATTGAGAACATCATCCTGCCGTGATTCGGACTGGGCCTGTGGAGCAGGCGCCGGTATCTCCACGGGTGCGGGTCCGGAGAGATTTGCCAATTCATCCATGCGCAAGCGCAAGCCTTTCTCTATGCTGCCCAGTTTATTTAGGGTTTCCTGCTGCAATTCCTCGGACGGCGCCACAGGTGCCGGAACAGCCGGCTTCACCACTGGTGGCCTTGAGGCCAATTCCGACAGTCGCTGGAGGGTTTTCTCGATGCTTTCGAGTTCATCAATCAGCTCCTGCTGCTGCACGGCAGTTGAACTGGAAGATTGCTGTTGCGTACAACTCGTTGCCAAGACACTTAATACGCCTGCAAGAGCGACAGCAATGGAGCCTCTGCAACAATCCCCCAAAGCATGCCACCACGATGGGGACACGCCACCAGCATTCGTTCTCGGCCGGACAGCGCTATGTGCCTGCGCCCCTTTGCCTGGTTCATTTTCTCCCTCGAAGGGCGGCAGCCATCGAGACTTGGATAGGTTAGTTTTTCGTTGCATACCAGTTTTTGATGATTTTATAGCCGGGCAATTCCTTCTGCGCGACCTGCATGATGATTTCTTCCCCGCTAAGACTCTTAAGAAACTCAATCAACGCCGACCGCTCGTCCGCACTCAGGTTAAGTGGTTTGAGCAGTGGATCCTTATGCCGGTTTTTGATCCCGCCGCCGGCGTTGTAGAAATCGACCACAGCTTCAAGTGTCGGCAGCATGCCGTTGTGCATGTAAGGCGCAGTGCGCGAAACCTCTCGCAGGGTTGGTGTAATAAATTTCCCAAAGTCCTTGTAAAGTTTGCTGACTGCAAAGTGGCCGGGATCGTTTCTGAGATTCATGTAGTTGGGTGTGCCGACAAACTTCAGCTGCGAGCGAAAAGTCATGACCCGGAACGGATCACTGAAGACTTCCGGATTTTCCGGCAGACCAAGGTTGTGCGGCTTTTGGTCTGCAAGATAGGGGCCGTTATGGCATTGGACGCAACCGGCCTTCCCCTTGAACAGCTCCAATCCCTGCTTGGCTTGTGCCGAGAGGGCATTCCCGTCCCCTTTTAGGTAATTGTCGAACGGGACATTTCGCGACACCAGCGTTCGCTCAAAGGCAGCAATCGCCTTGGTGATCCCGGTGTGCGTCGGCTCGCCCAGGCCGCCCTTCTCGAAGAGTTCCACATACTCGGGAATCTGCTTCATCCGTTCCAGCATGACCCGGCCGTCCGAACTCATGAAGTGCGAGTCGTTGATCGAGTCGCGCACCTGCGTCGCCGGATCATCCCCACCCAGGCGACCATCCCAATACAAGTAGTCTGCGTAGACCGCGTTGATGATCGTTGGCGTGTTCCGGAAATACCGGGTTCCCGGATATCCAGTTGAGAGTGCTTCCCCGTCAGCCCAACCCTTCCCAGGTTGGTGACACGTGGCACAGGAAATATCTGCATCGCCTGACACCCGATTGTCAAAAAACAGCATTTTCCCCAACTCGGCTGCAAATGGATTTGACGGTGATATCTCCGGTAAGGGAGCTAACTTGCCACGTGCCGACTGAGGGATTAAGTAAGTGGCCCAAACCTTGGGTGCACTTTTATGCCGATTGTACGAGGCCAAGGGGCGAATTCGTTTGTCTGCCGAAGTTTTTTCCTCAACGGATGTAACTATAGGCTGTTGATTGTAGGAGTTAAGCGAACGGACATCGCCACTCTTCGTGTCCCGATCGGCAGCCAAAGCAGCGGCCGCAAAGTAAGTCAGAGCCAGAAAAGCCAAAAGCAGACCCATCATTCTTGCTCCCCGGCTGCCGCCGCGGACTATCAGGACACCGAACCCACACAGGGCGAACGCCACCATCGAACCCAGCCATGGCAGCGGCTCGTCATTGAGCTTGGCCGTCTCAACTGCGCGGTTGCCAGTTCCATGCGAATCCAGAGCAGCTATTTGCGGGGTGCCAGGATCTAGTACACGGAATATTCCCCACTGGCCGGCTTCAGCATAGGCCAAGCGATGATTCATGTATACGTAGTCGGCTGCCTTACCATACGAACCACCTGCCACGACATTCACCTCCAAAGCATCCGTCGCACCCAGTTGCTCGGCTTCCAACATTTCGCCACCCTCCATGTCCGGCTCGAGTGCCCACTGATGCCCCTCAAGACTGAATATGGAGTTCTGCTCGCTGTGGGCTCCAAACACATGTATTCGCATTGTGTCGCCCGCATGGGCCTCAATAATAGGAGTTGCGGGGTCATTCTTACCGTTGGTGATGTAGGCATCCTCAAAAGCAACTCCATACTTTTCGGCGCGCCATTCCAACGGCTCTATCCTGTAGTTGACCGCTGCCAACCCGGCGCTTTGCTTCGCGTAAGTCATGAAAGCCGTGCCGATCAGATTGTCTTCATCCTGGAAAAAGAGGGAGGCATCCCGGTAATTGCGTCGGCCCTTGTTCTCAGGAATGTTGCGATCCACCACCACATCGGCTCGCCAGCTGTTCTTGAGCGAGACATCTTTACCCGTGCCCGGGTCGTAGTATTTTGAGCCGCGTGGACCGATGATGACCGCACCATACAGCCCGTCTCTCGGATGGGTGGTAACGTCTCCCCAATCGCTCACCAAAGCAGCGGCCTCGCCGTATTCCGGATGAGCATAAAACGTGTAAGTTCGCGTCTCACCTGGAGCAATAGTCTGGTCACCCTTGTTGTTGCCAAGATTGATCCCGAGCGAATCCTTGGGATCGTAGGCAAGCATGTCGGCATGGAACGAAGCCCGGCCCTTCTTGAGCCCGTTGGTAAGCTTGATCTTGATGACGTCCCCGATGTTGGCGCGCAGCACGAGTGGATGTGGCGTCAATGTGCCCGCCTTTGCCGCCGCCACTTCCTCGTCAAGAACGTAGCACTTGCCTTGCGGGTTATCAGCGATGATCTTGCGTTCGGTTTGCTTGGTCTGGATGATCGGTGGTGCCAGCGGATTGAGATCCATTGGGAGATCAATCGCGGTAACACTGAATGTTTTGACCGGCGCATCGTCGGGATAGAACTTCTCGGACGACTTGGGAATTTCCTCCCGCCCCGGCAACGGTTGCAAGTCACCGCTTGCTTCATCCATCACTCTCACAATCCCCCACATCCCCTCACCAAAGTGGGAAGGACGTCCGCTGCGGTACATATAATCCCCGGATTGCTGTTGGGGTCCACCGGCAGCCGGGATCACCAAGTCGTAACGCTCAGCGATGCCCAAGTGCACGGAACTCTTTGGCCGCGACTTGGCCGCATACCGTTCAAGCGGGAAATAATGCCCGTTGAGATGAATGGTATGCATCTCGTTGCCGGCATGATCGAGCGCACGGATCACAATCGGATCGCCTAGGTAGGCGCTCAGGATCGGAGTATCCGGGTCGCCATGAACCAGACTGCTGAGAACCACAGAGGGATCGGGGTTTACAGCCAAACGCCGGTTCAATGGTTCAACCCTCAGACCGAAGGAACTGCCAGACGTGCGTTCGCCACCGTTGAGGTATTTGAACGGGGTGTCCATCAGGCTCCATGAATCCATGCTCCCGAGCTTGCCGATCGTTTGCGGCACAGTCTGACCCTCAGCTGGTTTCTCGAAAATCACCCCGCTGACAATGCGATTCTCCGTGCGCGGATTGGTATCTTGAATCTGCATCACGTATTCGCGAAAACTGCCTCGAACAGTGGCGGAAACAGGCTGGTTGGTATGGATATCAACCACGCTGCCACTGCGCACCTGTTCGCCGGTCTTGGGATCGTGGTAGGTCGAACCCTTCGGTTCGATCACCGTGCAACCAAACAACCCGTGGCCCCATGAGGTCAAGCCGTAGGCATGATCGTGCCAGTAGGTAATACCGAAGTCTGCGTCAGCGTACCATCGATAGCGAACGAACTCGACACTGGCTATCTCGTCCTTCTTGTGGGCGTGAGTCAAAGCTTCATCAAGCAGGATGCTGTTGCCCTCGACACCGATGATCCGGCGTATCTCCAGTTTGCCAACTTGATCCATGCCGATACCGATGAGGGTGCCGATATGGAACGGCTCAACGCTGCGCAGGCCGACCTTGGTGGCACCTGCAGCCACGTCGGCCGTCAGTGGCTCGTTCTGCGGCTTGCCGAATCCCTTGCCGTTGCCTTCGTCAAGCATGGTGAAGGGTCGGACCGACTGCTCATAGGACATGCCGGTAATGACACCGTCGGAGGCCTGAGTGTCGAACTGCACAAAGTGAATGTGCATATTGACCTTGCTGGCATAGAGGTTCTCCCCGAAATCGGGAATCTCGTTGGAGAGGATGACATCTGCCGTATCGCCCACGTTCATCCGCAATACCAGCGGAATCTTCAGGTCGTCATCGGCCCGAATCTCGGCCTCTTCCTCATGGTTAACGTAGATTTGACCATCCTGATCGACTATGGGAGCTAAATGCCCCTCACCTGAGCCTTCCTTCTTGGAAAGAGTGATTGGCAACTTGATCGCATGGACGTTGAATTTCTTGATCTGGCTCTCGTCGGTCTGCTGCGGGCTCAAGCTCCATGGACCATTCTCCCCCGGCTTGGCCACCTTGGTGCTCTTGCTGCCATCGGCATTGCGGCGGATCGGCTCAAGGAACGGGGCCGGGTTGTGGTCCGGGCTGAAAGGAGGCCGCTTGCCAAAGTGAGGCTTCATTAGCGGCCAAGCTACTTTACCTGTTTTCAAGTCGAACAGAATCTTGGGGCGCTCACCCGAACTCTTAGTGATGTACTTGGGCCACTTGATGCTCGTCTCAGGCTCACCAACATAAAGCACCTCGCTATCAGGTGTCTTCTGCTTGGCCCAATCCCAGACGCTGGCATCGTATGCCTTGGTTTGGCCGGTCTCGTCGTCCTTTTTGCCGGGTTTACCCTGAGGCGGGAGCTGCATCTCAACCCAATCCTCAAGCGTGAAGGTGTCCTTCTTGCCCTTGGCCTCGGCCGCGGTGGCCACGACGTGGAAGTCCTTGCCAAACCATTTCATCGTCCGACCCACCAGTTTGGTGGAATCAACGCCCGGGAGCATTTTGCCTTTTCGATCCGGCAACTCGTACAGCGCGGGCATGACATCGTTGCTGACATCGGCAGTTTGCAGGGTGTTGTAGGTTCTCCAGAAAGCCCACATGCCCGCCACGTAATGATGCGGGATGTGACAGTGGTAGAGGAAATCGCCGGCAGTATACTGGCAACCGCCCGAGCAGCACTCGATCGTAAGATCGTGAGTCTCCGATGGGCCAATGGTCTGTACGTCAACACGATCGGAGGTGCTGCGCACCGGCGGGAACTTCACCGGGCCGCCACTGGCCAAGGCGAAATTGTTGACGCCGAAGAGATTGAGATCCTGCGTCAAGTTGGATTGCCGCCGCCAGCGAATCGCCCCGCCGTGCAGATGGTGTGAGTGGAACACCTCCGAGCCACCGTGTACCAGGCGCCACTTGGCCGGGTCGCCCAGATAAGACCTGGGGATAGGTGTAGAGGGATCGCCAAAGGTGTAGGAGCTGTAGCCCATTGACTCGTCCATCACCCCAAACTTCTTGTCCTGCAGGATCAGGTTGTTGGCAAATGACTCGCTGCGGTAGTTGATGGCACGCGTGCTTGGCCGATAATCGTCGGCCGCTTGGTCACGCTGTGGAATCATGTCCTCTTGCTTGTCAAGCGGACGGAACTCCTCATCACCCACCTCGTGGTAGACCACAACGAACTCGCGAAAGTCCGGGCCGCTGGGATCCTCAATCATGGCAAGCCAACCACTCTTCAAATCTCCGCCCGTGAAGGGATCCAAAAAACGGGAACCCTGGGGTTCAACGATCACCGAGCCGAACAGGCCCTGGCTGGCTTGATCCCGGAAATGACTATGCATATGGTGCACCCCTTCCTGTTGATCCGGCACGACATACCACTCAAAAATCTGAGTCTTGCCCGATTCCACATAGGCATCGGCATTGGTTGACGTTGCGGGCTGGCCAGTGGATTGAACCACCAAGCTGGAGCCGTGCAGATGCAGGCTCACTCTTTCCTCTTCAACCTCATTTTTGAGAACAATCACTAGGCGCTCACCTTGGTTCACCCTAATGGCCAAGGGCTGGATGGCATCCCCGGACAATCCATTGGACACTGCACCGGGATCATTCTCCTCAAACCGGGCGTCCTCGTTGCGGAGTTCCTCCTTGCGCACCTTGTCCACATCCTCGGTAAGCACAAACATGTAACCGGGAAAAAAGTCGTGATACTGGTTGAGAGTAATGTCCGCATTGATGGCGCTGACATTGTACGTCCGAACCGGGGCATCCTTCGGGGCGCGTGCACCCGGCACCACCGTCTCGCCCGCAGCAGCAACCATCAGCGGCACATCCACGTGTGGCTCGTTGTTGAAATGAGCCCGGCCGGACTGCTGATAGGTGCCAGCAGCTTTTTTGCCCATCTTGTTTTCAAGATAGCCCCCGGCGTAGGAACCGGACTGCGAACCGCCGGTCAATCCGAGATTGATCGCGCCGGGAACCTTACTCCTCTGCGAACGACTTCTGCCCGCCAACTCGATGGCTTCCTTCTCTTTCTCCGCGGCAGTGAGCGGATGCGCCACCTCAAGCTCGATTGCAAACGGTTCCTCCTTGAACGTAAAGGCAACCAGCACATTGACACCGGCTGTGTCCACTGCCCCCCCCTGACCCACCCAGTGGGTAGCCGAGGCATCCGGTTTCACGTCAAGAATCTCCTCTCCGGATTCATCCGGGTGAAGGATCAATTCCATGTCTTCAACCACCGACGCCAAAAGGGGACGGCGGTACGCGTCACTAAAATACACCGAGATCCGGCCGCTCTCCTCCACAACTGTTTCAAAATGGAGATCCCCGTTCATCATCAGCACTCCCCGATGGTGCGGATTGTGATCCGAGTGAGGTTCATCCGTGCCGCCCGCTGACGGGAAGGAATGGTGATGAGACATATGGTCAGAATACAAATCCTGCCCGGGCTTCAACGATACCCGCGACGCCTTGGCCACCAGCTTCTCATCCGGCTTGGCCAAACTCTTCTCCAATTCAGGCAAATCTACTGATGCAGCGCCAACTTTGGCCTGCGAATCTTCCTGTTGCTCTGCAACCCTGTTGACAGGCTTGATCGTGCCGCAACGAAGCATCTCAGCCCCGTAGTAAGGGTTGGCTACCTTCTTGTCGGCCTGCAGCCAGGAAGCTCCCTCATCATCAAACGCCATGGGGCAATGAACCTTGTACAGGGGTTTTTTGAGCGCCTGTTCAAACTCACGGCCAAACGACAACACGCTGTTGGACACATCGCGGAAATGAACTCGGATACCCGCTCGGTCTTTCGTGTCGATTGCTTTCCGGCTAGCAGTCAGAATAGCCTCGTATGCCAAATTCCAACTGTTACGAGTCGTCTCGTCCAATTTCCCAACGTCTACCTGCCCGACGGCACTGACCAATTGTCGAAACGATTTCACTGCCTCCGCGTGATCGTCCCGCGCCAAGGCCTCCCCGGCCCCCATGTAAGCTTTACACACTGCAATAAGCGAATTGTCACCGAACCCGGTTGACAGCAGTTTGGGGTCATCGAACTTGAATACATCTGATGACACAACTTGATCCACTTTTTTAAGTGGCTTCGGCGTGACTTTAAGAGCGAAAGCCAAACCGGAAAGGGCCACCGTGAAGAGAAGCGCCATTCGCCGGGCATTTGTTTTTTTCATTGGTTTGATTCTGTTACCGATCATTTGCTTCATTTTTCCTTGTTCTCCAATTTCAACTCGATGGATGCCTCAACCCCTCCTCTTGCGGGAACTGAATTCCAGAGCCAAGTCAACCGTACCGTTGGCCTCGATACTTACTTCATGGGATTGCTCACCGAGGATCGGATGCCATGCGATCAGCTTGTATTTGCCGGGAGGTATCTGGTCTATCTTGAACGTGCCATCCTCACTGGAAAAGGCGTAGTAGGGATTGTCCACACGGTAGAACCAATTTTGCATGTGCGGATGCTGGTCACACTCCAGCTTGATAATTTTGCCCTTCTTGAACTTGATCGGCAGTTCCAGTTGCCCATTCCCCTCCAGATCCTGATTGTGAAGGCTTTTCCGCACACGCCCCTTGATTTCGTAGGTGTGCGGGCTGTGCTTCACCGGATCCTGATTGTCAAAACGTAGCACGGAATTGTCCGCTATCACTCCGGTAAAGGCTCCAAAGATGCACTTCAACGGCTTGATATCCGTACCCGGAAAGTCAGCTATTCCACTCGGAACTCCCTCTCTCTCGCCCGGAGGTGGCCCCAGAATGACATGGCTGTCGTAAGGTTTCCCCTCTTTGACTCCCTCCAAAACCAGCACCACATCCTGTAATTTACCCTCCTTGATGGCCACTTCATGAAGCAGGCGATCCTCCTTGCCGCACACTTCCGGGGTCTTTTCCACCTTGAATGTCTTCGGAGGACGAGCCTTTCCGCTGAATTGAATCTTACCAGTAATGATTCCCCCATTGGCTACCGGGACAACCTTATAGCCGTTGCTGCCCACTGCGGGGGCGACCGGTGCAGCCGGGCTGGGCCGTGATGCCACAGTTGGTGCGACTGCAGGAGTAGTCGCAGGCTGTGAAGCAACCACCGGGGCAGATGTCGCCGGTGTGGTGCCAGGCAATGCTGGAGCGGCGACTTGGGGAGGATTCAAGGATTGCCTCAAGGCCTGATCAATCCGCTCGAGCCGATCCGCCAACACTAATTGCTGCATGGCCGCCTCGGCCCTGTTAAGCCTATCGATGATTTTGTCCTCGTTGTCCGCCGATTGAGCTGTCGGTTTTGCAGGAACTGAAGGAGCCACCACTAACGGTTTACCCACCAATGGTTGATTCAAAACCTCCTCGATGCGACCGAGTTGCTGAATAATTTCCTTCTGTTGATTGCTGATCGAAGTGGATGCAGGTTGCGATCCCGTTGGTGCAGATATTGTTTCAACAGCGGGCGACGACTCTTTGTCCGCGATCACCTGCAAAACTTCATCAATGCGCTCCAGCTTTTTGACAACTTTTCTCTGCTGTAAATCCGACTGGGAAGGAGACGGTTGCTGGGAACACCCCATAATCAAAACCATAATCGGAATGGAGGCAAGCCAACTCATGGCCCAACCCAAAGATCGCGTTCCGATTCGAGGCCGGGTAAGTGTTTCTAGGCTTCCACAGCAATCAACCTGAGAATCAGGTGCGCCTTCCGCTTGTTTCAGCAATCCAAACTGCTCCGTTTTTAATTCTTTTTGTTTCTTCATAGTTTAATACGTTCGACTTAAAAAAACTGATTCACACGCTTACATTAAAACCCATTAACCGATCTACATATAGTATTTAAATGTCAAATTCATCGCCAAATCTAACTGTCAATGATGGATTACAAGCTTAAATTCCAACTGTGCAAGTGAGTTTTGAGATGCTTTGCAGACATTTCCAGTCTCTTATACCTCTGAAGTAATCTATCACTGTAGTCATCTCACAAACCAAGGCACCGGTTCCAAGTAAATTAAATACTATATGTCTATGCGGAGGTAGCAAATATGTTCCATTGACCCATGTCAACTGTTTTTTTTAGGGAAAATCTTAAAAACTTCTGATATCCTTTTTTTGAAGTTTCCGCCTTCAGACTCGAATCCTTTCAGTAGGCCTTTTTTGGGGCAAGTGTTTGCTAATTCTGCCAATGTGGTCTTTTCCAATAGTTCCAAGTAAGGCTTCACAAATCCCATCCAATGCTCATGGATCGCGCATGTTGGCTTTACCAAACACTCGTGCTCATCACCAAAAGGACAAGAAATCTGTTGTTGCACATTATCAAATGTACCTACAATTTGCCCCAGTACGATTTCATTGGGTGGTTGATTAAGGCAAAAGCCCCCACCGACACCTCTGAAACTCGAGAGAATACCTGTCTTAACCAAACTCTTCAGGATTTGTTGTAGGTACTTAAAAGGCACTGATGACGCAAAGGCGATTTCCTTTGCCGACACAGGCTTATCGTTCTGGGCAATGCATGTTGCTGCTCGAACGGCGTACGCGCTGGTAGTGGAAAGCATTCGATGCGAGATAGTTGTCGATAAATCTATGCGTAGGTATTAATTAGATTTCCATTAACATGTGTCAAGTCTTTTTTGTTCGAAAAGCAACTGAATTGCCAATGAGCGGTTATTGATGTTTCCCTCTTAGGTAAATACCCGCTTTAAGGGCAAATACATTGGCATAATTGTGAGTATTCCTACTGTGCACAGGTTTTGGCTAGGTCGCTTAAAGTAGTTTCTTTAAGCATTTTTTTGTAAGGTACAACGACCTTC
>MPLU02001238.1_pt1 | contig 16984 bp, 15 predicted proteins | sample 1617381 | NCBI WGS metagenome assembly MPLU02 (sample SAMN05944801, study PRJNA350692) | marine metagenome | biome: marine; feature: ODZ; material: water; isolation source: 90 m water sample filtered on 0.2 um supor filter | place: Pacific Ocean | collected 2012-04-08 | depth 90m m
AATTTAGTAAAAGAAAAAGCTAAAGCTCTTAATGTTAATGGTTCTACACTTAATAGACATTTAAACGTAGGATTCTCAGGTGGAGAAAAAAAGAAAAATGAAATATTACAAATGTCTGTTTTAGAACCTATGTTTGCTATTTTGGACGAAACAGATTCTGGTTTAGATATTGATTCTTTAAAAATAATTTCTAATGGTATTAATTCTTTAAGAAGTATATGTAGATCTTTTTTAATTATTACACACTATCAACGTTTATTAGAACACATTAAACCAGACTTTGTTCACGTACTTGCAGATGGAAAAATAATCAAAACTGGTTGCAGTGAATTAGCAGAAGAATTAGAAAAAGTAGGATATGGAAATAAAAAATAATTATAAGGAGATTATAAACCTAAAAGAAAATTCAGTATTGAATTATGATGTAAAAGCAAACTCGTCTGCTCGTTTATTTTTTTGTGACTATGCTGGTTATATTACAGAAATTAATGTAAATCTAGATGAAAATTCTTCTTGTGAATTGTATGGTTTTTTTAAAAATCAAAATAGAAACACAAACGTGATTACAAAAGTTACACATAAAGGAAAAAAATCAAAGTGCAATCAAGATTTTAGATTTGTGAATCAAGAAAGTAGTAGTTCGTTTGAAGGTAAAATAACAATTCCAAAACATATATCAGGTTGTGAAAGTCATATGTTGAATAAAAATTTACTTTTAGATGATACATCTAAAGCATTTTCAAAACCAGAGTTAGATATACATAACAACGACACAATTTGTACTCATGGCAGTACAATAGGTCCAATAGATGAAGACCAAATATTTTATATCCAGAGTAGAGGACTTTCCTATAAAGAGTCTGTAAATATTCTTATAGACGCATTTTACCAAGACATAAAAAATAAAATGGAGATGATTTAATATGAAAGTAGAATTAATAGATAAAATGGGCACAGACCTAACAGTAGTAAATGCCGCTAGAGTATCTTACGCCGGACATAAAGATAGTTTTGACATTAAAGACGAAAGACTAATAAAGTATCTAGCAGAACATAATCATTGGTCACCATTTGCACACGCATCAATGCAATTTAGAATTAAGGCTCCAATATTTGTTGCAAGACAATTAGTTAAACATCAAGTTGGATTAAGTTGGAATGAAGTTAGCAGACGTTATGTAGACTTTCCACCTGAATTATATAAACCAAAAGAATGGAGAGGACGTCCTATTAATTCTAAACAAGGTAGTGATGGTACAGTTGATTTAGGAAAAACAATAGATCATAATTTAGAAACAGCAATGGAAAGTTGCTTAATACTTTATAATACAATGATTGAAAAAGGTGTTGCACCTGAACAAGCAAGAATGGTGTTGCCACAAAGTATGATGACTGAATGGTACTGGTCTGGTACTGTATATGCCTTTGCTAGAGTATGTAATTTAAGATGTGCTAAAGATACACAAAAAGAAACACAAGACGTTACTTGGAAAATACACGAATTGGCCGACAAAGCCTTTCCGTATTGTTGGAAATATTTGAGGATGTAATGAAACTAGGAATCGTAGGACATGGCTTTGTTGGTTCAGCAGTAGATCAAGGATTTACTAAAAATATAAAAAAATATATTGTTGATCCCAAACACAATAGCAGTAACACCATTGAAAGTTTAATTCAATTTAAACCGGACGCAACCTTTGTGGCAGTACCAACACCAATGTTAGAAACAGGTGAGTGCAATACTGACATACTTAAAGAAGTTTTACAAAAATTAAACAAGCATAAAGGTCATCTTGTTATTATTAAAAGTACTGTACCTGCATACAAATTACAAGTGCTACAAGAAGAATGCATTGATTTAAAGATAGTATACAATCCAGAGTTCCTTACGGAAAAAAATCACATTGAAGATTTTAAAAATCCTCCCATGCACGTATTTGGCGGAGTAAGTGCAGACACAGATGCAGTAGAAACATTATACAAAGAGCATTCGGTTTGCGAACCTTGTCCTGTTTATAAAACAGATTTAGTAACTGCTAGTATGGTCAAATATTGTATAAACAGTTTCCTTGCAACTAAAGTAACATTTATGAACGAGATGTATGATGTGTTAAAAGCGGCCAGGGGAGCAGATTGGCAAACATTTATGAAGATAATACAATCTGATCCACGTATAGGAAAATCACACATGAAAGTTCCGGGTAATGACGGACAACGTGGTTATGCTGGATCTTGCTTTCCTAAAGATACTAACGCACTGGCTTGGTTTGCTAGGGAGATATTAAATAAACCGTTTACGCAGTTAGAAACAAGCATCAAAATCAACGATACTCTTAGAAAACGTAACCAGTCATAACGGTTAAATACGTATATGAAACCATGGTTTGAAAAAGAAGCAGATATAATAGACTTTCCTGCACCGAAAGAGAAAGTTATTAAAATGCCCAGTGTCGCAGAATATCCAGACTTCCTGACAGGAGTAAAGGACTTACACAACGGACTAGAGAAGGGTGAGATATCACAGGACAGCCATGACAAACTGTACGCGGACCTGATCAACAGGTTCATGAAGAAGGAATCATTCGAGACACCGTGGTTCTTGAGAGAAGCACAACCAATTGGCAAATCATCTTCTAGTAGTATCCCAAAATACTTAAAGGTAGTAAACGATATTCTCATGAAGGATAAGCCACAAAATTTAAAAGCAATCATTAAAAAAAAAATATACGATATCACTCCTGATAAAATAGATGATCCTATTACAGATATGGCACAGAAAATCAATGTCACTGTCAACGGTGAAAAGAAAACAATGCCGGTTAGAGCCATTTTAAAGGATCCAAAAATATTTCCTGTAACAGGTGCCAAAAACGATAGCGAAAGTGGCCCGGTGAGTGGACGTGGTGATATTGCGGAAGGACTTCTTGCAACGGCAATTTTTTTACGTTTAGTAAAAGACACAGATATAGATGATGAAGAGTTATTGAACGCAGTGTCTAGTCTTCCACCCTATGCCCAACCAGTAACAAAAACAGGAAAAATGAAAGATGCTTCAGGCAAGGCAGACAATGTAAAATTAACCATCTACCTACAGGAAAAGAATTACGCAACACTACAAGATAAAGAAATACTCAAGTCTGATGAGTCTTTGACTGGACTTGTGACTTCGGCGGTGATGTTCGCAAATGCACAAGAAGTCGAATTACTTGATAATTTCTTCTTCAAGAACAGGAAAATAGATTACGTAGATGTTATGGCCAGTGGCGCAAAGGACCAAAAACAAAGCAAGATAGATGTCAAAGTTTTCTATACAGACCCGAATGGCAAAAAACAAGAAATCGATTTCGATTTCAGTGTCAAAATATGGGGTACCGAAAGAGTTGGCCAGTCAAGCATCATTACTAAAAAAGAACTGGCATATCTTCGATCTTTTGATGATGGTGAAATAGATGAGGATGTACGAAAAGACATGTGGGGCCAACAAAGGGCATTCTTTAGTGACTTCGGCATAGATATCGAACAGGCACAATACAAACAAGAGAAGCAGATGTTTTTTGACGTTGCCGAGATGGAAGACATGATAGAATTTTCATACAACATAGCACATCAAGAATTACAGAAGAAATTACAAGGCGATGACAACGAAAAGACTGCACTTAAAAATCTTATCAACGGTGCAAAGAAACATGTGATAGGTGACAGTCCAAATGCAAAATTGCTGAATCTCGGACTTGGCAAGAGAGGTAAACCTGGAAAAGATTTTGACCCAGGCTACTACATACTTGAACCAAAAAGGCTTGATCGGATAGTTGACAAGTTAGACTTCACATCTACCCAGCCAACAGAACCAGGAAGTCTGCCAAAAATAAACATTGTCGACAAGGCAAATCCTGAAGATAAATTCTTAGAAATTAGATTAAAACGTGGTGATCGTTATACCAACTATGTTGATCTTGGCGAACTATTTGTTAAATTGACAAAGAGAACAAAGTAATCACTACGCACTAATCCAACAACACACACAAATAAGTATTTGTATGATCATTGACGTAAAACCATTATTCAAAACACTGGCACAAAGTTAAAATAATTACTTACATGAACATAGACATAGGCAATGACAAGCCTTTCTTTCTGATTGCAGGACCTTGTCAAATTGAATCACAAGAACACGCATATAAAATGGCTAGTGAACTAACAGAGATCACTAACAAACTAGATATTCCATTCATTTATAAATCAAGTTTTGATAAAGCAAATAGAACTTCATATCTTGGTAAACGTGGATCAGGTTTAGAATGTGGCATGGAAATATTTGATTATCTTAAAGAAAAAATTCCTGGATTATACATTATTACTGATGTACATGAAAAGGAACAATGTTCAATTGTTGCACCACATGTTGATGCACTACAAATACCTGCGTTCTTATGTAGACAAACAGACTTATTATTAGAAGCAGGACGACAGGGTATTTGGCTTAATGTTAAAAAAGGACAATTTCTTGCTCCATGGGACATGCAGAATGTTGCAGATAAAATTTCTATGGGCACCGACAATGAAATGATTATGTTATGTGAAAGAGGAACAAGTTTTGGTTACAATACTCTTATAAACGACATGAGAGGACTACACGAAATGAAAAAGACAGGTTATCCTGTTGTAATAGATGCTACACATAGTTGTCAACAACCAGGTGGACAAGGTACAAGTTCAGGTGGTAACAGAGAACACATACCTGTAATTGCACAGGCGGCCGTAGCAGTAGGAGTTGCCGGTGTGTTTATGGAAGTACATGATGATCCAGACAATGCCGCTTCGGATGGTCCTAACAATTTACATTTAAAAGATTTAGAAAGTCTTTTAATAAAATTAAAACAGTTCGATGAAATTGCCAAATCTTAATATTTTTAAACCAAAAAAACCTTTAGGACTTGGATATCACGAATTACCTCACATTGGTGATCTTGAAAAGGATTTTTTTGTAACTGTTGGTTGTAGCCACACAAAAGGTTCAGGAATAAGTTATGAAAATACCTGGAGCAATCTTTTAGGCAAATCTTTAAAAATGGAACATTTAAATTTAGGGTTTTCAGGATCATCGTTAGAATATCAATATAACATAATACTAAAAGTAAAAAAATTTTTACCGCAAACAAAATTTATTTTATGGATGCACACATGGCCAATTAAATCTCATAGACCATGGTCCAGTATTATTGGAGACAAGTTAGCACGAATTAATTGCGATAGCCTGTGGGAAGATAAAAAAACTTGGACAAAGATACAAAACTATGTTAATTTTGTTAAAGATGACAAAGTATTAATGACCAATTGTTGGAACTATCATGACAAAATAAAACTTCTTCTAAAATACGAAATATGTATAAAAAATAAAAAATATTTTTATAATAAAAATAAGCCTATGGATGATGCAAAAGACAATGTCCATTCAGGAGCAAAATCTCATAATAAGTTAGCACAAGAATGGCACGATCATATATTACAATATTTTCCTCAATGGATATCTAATAAGTAATATTGTATGACAGACACTCAAGGCAAATTGCTGGTCGCACCACCTAATATGCCAGATTGGCGTTTTCAAAAAACAGTTGTTTACATGTGGAGACACGATGTAACTGGCGGCGGTGGAGTAATAATCAATAAAAAATGTAATCATCCAGACTTCAAACATATATGTGAAGAAGGTGGAGTAAAAAGAAAAGAGGGTGTTGAGCCTCCTGTGTTTTATGGCGGGCCGGTACTTAACAACTTGGTTGGTGTATTGCATTCTAAAGAATTTCAATTAGGTAGTACTAATTCCTCTAAAGGACAACCGTTGGCATTTACATTAGATAAAAAGATGTTAGATGTAGTTGCAAATGGTGGAGGACCAAAAAAATATATTATTACCTTAGGAATGGCTAACTGGAACGCAAATCAATTGGAAGAAGAACTTGAAGCATTACCGCCAAGAAAACAATCAGGTAGTTGGCTTGTTATTCCATATGAAGAAGAATTAGTATTCGGACCACAACGTGAAGATATGTGGGAGACTTGTGTATCACGTGCTGTAGAAAATAAAACAGCAGAATTAACTACAAAATTTTTTAAAGATTAAAACTGATCACAAGTACTAATCATAATATACCAAAGTTTATCATATTCCCAATTAAAATTGTGTACACTTTTTAGATACTCTTTTTGTATAGGCCAAGAATCACGTTCCATTTCTCTACTACATTGAAACTGCATATTGTTTATATCTTGTAAGTAATGAACTATCTCGTGTGTCAACACACCTAGATCCCATGGATCTCTCCTATCCCAATCATCACGTAGGTATATTATGTCATTCTCTTTATTATACATTCCATGGAGAGATTCTGGATCATGTTCATTGTCTTTGAAATACATACTATTCAATTGCTCTTGTGGCAGGAAAATTACAGTTGGAATTGGATGATTAGTATCAAAGTGCGTATTAGCACCTACCCATATCATTATAGCCGTTATGATCTCTTTCATTTGAAATATTTACAATAATATACGCAGTTTTAATAACTGTACATATTATTAAATATCTATGAGCGAGGTTAACGTACTAAAATGGCAGGTCCATCACACAAGATAGAAGTATCTTACGAACAACTTATTACGGGTGATTACATCCGTACAGGTAAAGACCTATCAATTAATACTAAAAACCTATGGGGAGACGCTGAAACAGTCTTGCTCAAAGATTATTTTCTCACATCTCCAAACCTCGTAACGTCAAATGGATCCACTCTCAAGGGCAACATAGTTAACCTTCTGGCTGTTGACAGCCAACCTCTTGACCAACCGTATGTGGCCTTTGAGGATCCACTAGCCATAGGTAAAATTACAATCGCTGACGGACCTGTAGTTGTTCAACGACTAGATCAATCTATAGAATTACAAACAGGTGACTTTATATATCTCAATGATATAGTTGAAGCAAATGTTGGGTCAGTTGGTATTGCGTTTGCAGACCAATCTAGTATATCTGTTGATCCAGGTGCTAAAATGGTTATTGATGACTTTGTATATGATCCTGAAAATCCAACAACAGGTTCTATGAATGCAAATGTATTGTCAGGAAACTTTTCTTTCGTATCTGGACAAATTGCTAAAACAGGAAATGACGCTATGAAAGTTACAACACCTGTGTTAACAATTGGTGTTAGAGGAACGCAAGTTGCAGGTAAGGCAAATACTGATGGTGAAGATAATGAGATAGTACTACTTCCAAACGAAGACGGTTCTGTTGGACAGGTTATGATTGCTAACGAATCTGGATCTGTATTATTAACAAAAGCATACGAGGCAACAACAATTACAAGTGCGTATGTAGTACCAACTGTTCCTGTTATATTACCAAAAGAAATAGTTCTTAAAAAGTTTGCTTCTACTATTGCAACAACTAGAAAAACAGAAAAAGTTGCTCAGGTAGAAAGAGAAACAGAAGAAGCCGCTAAGGAAAAAGCCGAGGCTGAGGAAGAACAAGAGGAATTAGAAGAAGAGAAAGAAGAGTTAGAAGAAGAGCAGGAAGAACTAGAAGAAGAAAAGGAAGAACTAGAAGAGGAAATCGAAGAACTTGAAGAGGAAAAAGAAGAGTTAGAAGAAAAGGTTGAAGAACTTGAGGAAGAAGTAGAAGAGGCAGAGGAAGAGAAAGAGGAACTAGAAGAAAAAATCGAAGAAGCAATAGAAGAAAAAGAACAAATAGAAGAGAAGAAAGAAGAAGTTGTAGAAGAAATTGAAGAACTAGAAGAAAAATTAGAAGAAGCCAACGTACAAGAAAGACAGGCTATTGAGAAAGAACTAGAAAAATTAGAAGAAGAATTCGAAGAGATTGAAGAAGAAGTACAAGAGATCGAGCAAGAAATTGAAGTTGTTGAAGAAAAAAAAGCAGTAGTTGAGAAAAAAGTAGAAAAGATTGAGAAAGAATTTGTTGAAGCAAAAGAAGAATTTATTGAAGTAGAACAAAAAGTAGAATTTGTAGAAGAAAAATTCATCGAAATTGAAGAAAAAGTAGAACTTGTAGAGAAAGAAGTACTACAAGTAATTGAAAAAGAATTAGTAATCGAACAAGAGATCAAGTTAGTCGAAGAAAGATTCGAAACAATCATACAAGAGTTTGAACAGTTCCAAGAGATATTTGTAGAAGAGTTTGAAGACTTTATACCAGCAGAAGAAATTAAAACGTTTATCGAAGAAGCACCTGATGAACTAGTTAAAGAGTTTCAAGAAAATATAATGGAAAAATTAGAAGAAGAAAAAATTAATGTTCAAATAAATGAGAACGAAGTTGAAAAAGATGAATTAGAAGAGGAAAACTTTGAAGAGGAAAACTTTGAAGAGGAAGAAATTAAAGATATATTTTCTGAAGAAGCAGTTGAAGAAAAGATGCAAGAAATTGAAGAGAAACAAGAAGAACTAATGGAAGAAGTCGACGAGTTAATGGAACAAGACATGGAATTGCAAGAGAAAGCATCAGAAATTGATAAGGAGAGAGAAAAAGCAGAAGAGAAGGCAGAGGAATTAGAAAAAGAAGCAAGGCAATTAGAAGAAGAGGCAGAGAAAGCCTACGCAAACAATGACGAAGAAGCAATACAGGAAATCGAAGAAAAGTTCCAAGAACTAGATGAGAAGTTTGAGGAAGTTGATCAAGTGTTTGAAGCAGTTGAAGAACAGTATCAAGAATTGGATCAAGAGTACAAAGAATTAGATCAACAGTTTGAGGAGATCAACGAGCAATTTATAGTAATTGATGAAAAGTTCGAAGAGGTGATGGAGTTTGAACAGAGGTTAGAAACAAACGTACAAGCGGTTGATGTAGAATACCTAGACAGACTTAAAAATGACTACGTTAAAAATCCAGAATTAAAAGACTGGGAGAGAGATTTACTTGAAGAAGAGATTTCAGAATTAGAAAATCAATTAGAACAAAACGGTCCAATGTTCAACGAAGATAATGATGTGTTTGATGTACCAGAAGAAATGCAAGTAGACAACGAAACAGTTGAACAATTCATACAAGAAGAGAAACAAAATGTATTAGAAAACAATGTGTTCGCACAGGAGGCCCAGGATTTCTTTGAGAACGAAGAAGTAATAATGAACGAAGAAGTTTCTGACCAAGTGCAAGATTTGTTTATACTTAATACCACGCATATGGATACGTTTATAGAAGGTACTCCTGTTGTTACGGTAGATGACTACTACGAGGAAGAAGATCGATGGGCAGAATATGATGCCATAATGGACTACAACGAAGAAGCATACGAAGATCAATTAGAAGCAGACGAATGGTTTGATGCATGGATAGCAGATTTGGCAGAGGAACAAAACATAAATGTTGCTCCATGGTTAGATATGCCAAACGACACTACTGTTGCTGAAAGTTTATCTGTAGGAACTACACTTGGGTACGTTTATGGTACAGATGCTAATAATGATCAGTTAACTTACAGCATATTAAGTGACCCATCAGGCAAAATTGCAATAGATGGAAGTAAACTATATTTGAATGAAGCATTCGACAACATTGACTCTAATACCGACTATGCTATACTTTTAAAAGTGACAGACCCTTACGGTGCATCTGATGTAGACGAATGGCTCGTGACTGTAACTGCAGATCAGGCAACAGAATATACTAAAAGTGTAAACACCAGTGGCATAGCGACATGGGGAGCCAAATTCTCTGAGGACACTGTACAAGATAATCTCTGGGCAAATAAACATGCACTGATCATATCAGGTGGAAACTATGGTAGTCTACGTACCAATGTAAAAAGTTTATTAGAAGGGCAAGGATTCACAGTCACTTTAATCAACGATCAGTCTTCTGTGGACTCTTGGGGAGATGTAAACAAGTACTCACAGATATGGAACCTTAACTGGCATGGTTCATCAAGCAACTCTGGATCTCCGGGTGCCTACAGCACTAACGTGAAAAATGCCTACGAGGATTACCTGCAGGCAGGAGGTTCATTGTACCTGGGTGGAGAATTAAAAGGTTCAGGCTACAACACAATTAATAACAGTATTGTTTCAATAATACAACAAGTGGGTGGTAATATGTCCTACACAAACACAGTGCAGACAGCAGTGGATTTGAATTCCGCATACTGGGTTGGTCCTATCGAAAGTAGCACATCTGGAAAGGTTAGTCCATCTGCCGCTGTGGTAGTAACCAACGATGGATCATATATGCTTTCCAACAACACTGCCGCGGAATGGGGACCAAATGTTTTGAACAACAACATACAGGGTACTGTGATGACACACATGGATTTCAACTATGCTACAATAAACAGTTGGGCAAATTCATCACAGATGTGGAACGAACTGGTGTCAACATATGCAAACTGGCTACAAGAAGAATCAGAGAGCAACGCAAGTATCACAACATACGACACGGAATACATACCTTTGTTCCAAGCAACACAGAACACAACGCAACACACAGCAGAAAATGATATAACAGAAGTAGAAGCATTACACTTGGGAGATAATGTGTACATCGGGGGTGGTATGTCTCACATCGACTTTGTATGGGATGACTCTGCCAACGCGGCCTTCTGGGCATTCAACGGCGATATGGACGACGGCGCCACACCAACACAAGCAGACGACCACTATGGTGTAATAGGTTTTGACGCAGACGGTGACGCTGATCTTTGGGAGACCACAGACAAATTCAATTTGGACAAGATTGGATTGTGGCATAACTCAACAGATTTCATGGCACAAGATACTGACGCAACAAGCGGATATTACTTCAAAGTTACTCCTGTAACATATGAGAATGGCAGTTGGAATGTTGAAACTAATAACACAGTGACAGTGAACGACACAACAAATTATTGGACAAACGGCTATCTTGATGTTAGTTCAAACACAGCATTTGACAACATCAACTACGCACTTATCGAAACTGAGTCAGCGATTATCTCAGATGTGGTGGTTTCTGCATAATGGTAAATATGGGTTTATAATGAAGAAACTTATACATTACATTTTAATCGCAATAATGTTCAACTGGAACATAACTGTTCTTGCGGAAGACCAATCTAAAGGGTGCAAGTGGGTATTGTTTGAAGAAACAGCAGACTACATTATGGAGAATTGTGTTGGCGGAGATGGTGGATACCAAGCAAGAATTAGAAGAAAAGAAGTAACTAACGATCTTGGAGAATTTATTATTGTTGGAAAAGATTACGATAAAAAAGAAAATCCAATACAAGATTTCAAAAACAAAGTTAAAAAAAATCCACAATTAGCAGACAAGCCTGACAAAATTGAAAAGATAGAAATAGAGCAATTAGCAACTCAAGAAAAAGTTAAAAAAATTGTAGAAAAGAAACAATTAAAAGAGAAAAAAGTAATAGACAATAGAGAAAACAAAATTGCTGAATCAGATATTAAAGAATATATTCCAAAAAGCGATTTTGATGAAAAAGTTGCAGAAAAAATTGAAGAGAAAAAACTTGCTGAGATTGATGTTGTAGATACAAAGAAACCAGAGATTAAAGAAGAGATTGCTAAGAAAAAAGAAGATGAAAAAGCAGATGAAAAATTAGTTGAAAAAGCAGATGAGAAAGCATGGGAAGATGTTGATAAAGAACTTGTAACAGCAGGAACTTGGAGACAACTTCATGATATGTTACCACAACTTATTGTTGAAAATGAAAAAATTAAAGCGGCGGAACAAGATTATGAAGCCGCAGTTGAAATGCTGAAGTCGGAATACAGTGCATACAAACCACAAATTACAATTACAATGGGTAATAATTGGGAAGACGACAGAACTCCTGCCAAAGGAACGTACCCTAACAATACAATTACACATGATTCTAAACAAGGTGTTCAAAAGTCTATTACACTTACACAAATGATATGGGACGCAGGAAGAACTAACTCAGTAGTTGAAAAAGCGAAGAAAACAGCACAACAAACTTATCTAAGACTAGAATTAGTAAAAGAAGATGTTGTGATGGAAGGTATTAATGCTTGGATTAATCTTAGAAAAGCATACAACACTTGGCAATCAAATAAAAAAGTAGAACAAAATGCAATGATAACCTTACAAATGACTATTGAAAAAGTTAAAAAAGGTGAAGGAAGTAAATTAGAACAACTGCAAATAGAACAACAATACAGAACATATCAAACATTAACAATGACAAGTAGATTAGCATATGATTCTGCCTTACAAAGATTTGAAAATGTATGGAGATTTAATCCAATTGATATTGGTACTATGCCAATGCCTATAGCAGATTTATTAGGTATACTACCAGACGGCGGAACATCTACATTAAACAATACAACATTGAGAATAGCAGATATGGATGTTGAAATTGCAATTGAACAAATAAAATTTGATGAAGCAGAATTTAAACCAAGAATAGATGGCAAACTTTCATACACAGAAAAAGACGGTGAACTTGCTGGTGGTTTTGATACACACAGTAGTAGAAAAGAAGAATGGCGAGCAGATGTTACAATGACTTGGAAACTATTTGGAGGCTTTAAACAAGAACATCTAACTAAGGCAGATAGAGCAAGATTAAGAGCAACACAAATAAGATACGCAGACACTAAAAGACAAACAGACGAACAATTTAAAAATGCTTGGAACAACTACGTATTAGTAGAAAAGAACCTAGAAACACTAAAAAGAACTGTTGAAATTAACGATGAGATGTACAAATTAACACTTGCTGATTTTCAAGCAGGAAATACACCTATAATGGGCGTATTTGGAATGAAGACTGCACATATAATGAGTGAAGTGGCATATGAAAATGCTAAACTTGATTGGTTGATAGCAAGATATCAATTACATAAAGTACTAGGTAGAGTCGAACCTATTATAAAGTAAATTACCATTAAATACACATATAATGACAAGTTTTATTAAGCAGTTATTCCACGACAAAAAAGCCGCAACCATGTTATTGATCAGTAGTTTGATTATTGGTGTTTGTGCTTTGGCACCTTCACTTTTTGTAATAATTGTGCTTAACAAATATCTTACATCAGGAATAACAGGAACACTTATATCATTAACAATCGGTGCTATACTTTTATTAGCATTTGAGTTTACTTTTAGACAAAATAGATCAACAATGATTAAAGAGTTTAATGTAAAAATTTTTGGACCATTGCTAAAATCATTTACAGAAAAATTTAGAACTGCAGGACAACTGACTGCACAAGAATATAAAACTCTAGACGGTGCTGGTAGTCTAGTTAAAAATGCAATCAAGTCATCAATGACAGGATGGATATTAGACTTTCCTTTTGTATTAATGTTTTTGGTAGCACTAATTTATATAAACTGGACAGCGGCACTTATAACAGCAATATTCATGATCATTATGTATGTCTTGACAACACAAAGAGTTAATTTAAGTTTACAACAAGACAGTACAGCAAACTTAGAAATATTTTTAACAGGACTTTTAACAATAACAATTATAGCAGTTGGGTCAGTACACATTATGGATGGTACATTAGACATAGGATTATTAATAGGTTCGAATATATTAGCGGCACGAACATTACAAGGAACTAACAAATTCGCTAAAGCAAAGGAGTTTTTACAACAACGTGATAGAGCAGTCTCAGAAATCGTCAAGTACATTAAAAGCAAGTAGTAAATTCTTTTTTGGAATTACATCAATGTTTTTAATATTATTCGTGTGGATGTCATTTGCAAAAGTTGATATTACAACGCAGGCAATTGGTATTGTTGTTCCTGAAAAAAATATCACGAAATTAGGCACAATGGTAACAGGAGAGATCGTTGCAGTTAATTACAAACAAGGTGACACAGTTAAAAAAGGTGATATTATAATAACAATCAATCCAGGTGTTGGTTACGAGCAAAGACATATTGTTGCAAACATAGATGGAAAAATTCAAGAGTTAACTTATAAAAATCCTGGTTCAGTTGTCAAACAAGGAGACGGACTTGCAATTTTAGTTCCATTAGATCAAAAGTTAATAGTACAAGGAAGACTATTAGTCAAAGACAGAGGCTATGTTGACGTCGGCCAAGATGCAAAAATTAGACTTGCTAATCAAGACCAATTAAAATTTGATTCTATTAATGCAAAAATAGTATCTATATCGCCTGATGCTGTACAGTCAGATCAAGCCGCATGGTATGATATAGAACTTGAAATTGAGAAAGAAGAATTTAAAAGTGGAGATACAATATATACTCTTGTACCAGGTATTCATGTATTAGTTTTTATATTAACAGGAGAAAGAACAGTATTAAGTTATATTACAACGCCTTTCCACAATGGCGTTAGCCAAGCATTACAAGAAAGATAAAATGGAAGAAAAAAAGAAACTTACACTTAAAGAAAGATGGAAAAAGGCCACAACAGCCGATAACATAGTTGATTTAAGTGTTGACATATTCCTTATTGTATTTGATGTATTAAGTTCTCCTATATTAATTGTGATGAGAGTAATACGTTGGCTCTTAAACAAATTTGTAAACAAACACATTAAAGGATTTGTAAAAAAAATAGTGCATTGGTTTATAGACAACAGGAAAATAAGACTTGAAAAAGGACAAAACATATTCCGTTACTACTGGTATCTATGGGTGTTAAGTCCAATTATTCTTTTGGCTATAATATTTGGAGTTGCATTATTAACAGGTTTTTTAGAAGGTCTTAAATCAGTAGGATAACAATGATGAAATATTTACGAAGCATAGGTTTAGTATTAATTGTTGCACTTGTATTACTATCTGTAAGAAGTGCTGATAGCAAATACGTAAAAATATTGAGATACAAAGTTTGGGACGCATATCAAACTATTTTGCCTAGACAAGATATAAGTGATTATGTTTCGATTGTTAACATAACTGAAAAAGATATAAAAAAATATGGACAATGGCCATGGCCAAGACATGTAATGGCAATGTTAGTTGCTAAAATTGGCGATGGTGGAAGTGCAGTAATTAATATGAACATTTTGTTTAGTGAACCTGATAGATTAGGAGGTGTTGAATATCTTAAATCTATGCCTATGACTAACGATGTACGAGAACAATTAAGCAAAACATTAGTAGACACAGATGCTGTATTTGGAATTATTGTAAAAGAGGCAAATGTTATTTTAATGCAAAGTGTTAAAGATACATCTGACAAAAGTTATCCAAGCACAACTCAAATTATAGAAAAAGGTGTTGTTAAGCCATGGCTTTGGAATTATCCAGGAATAGTATCACCTATAGGAAGGGTGAGTGCTGGAGCCGTTGGAGTAGGAGTTAATGTTACTGCGCCGGAACCAGATGGTGTAGTACGTAAGGTTCCTATGTTAATTGTAGTTAATGATAAAAAGATTTATCCTTCGATGATTTTAGAAAACGTGAGGGTTGTCAATTCAAGCAAGAGAATTAAAGTAATAGGAGATCAAAACGGAATTCAAGAAATATTAGTTAAAAGCAAAGTTGGTGTACCAGTGAATAAAAATGCCGAAATGTATATTCATTATGCTGATCCAAAAGATTATCATTATGTAAGTGCAGATGAAGTATTTGCAAATACCGATACAAAACTATTTGAAAATCGTATTGTTGTTGTTGGACTTGATGCCGCAGGTTTAAGTTATCTTAAAGATACACCATTCCAACTAATGACTGATCAACAAATTACTGCCCAAGCATTAGATACATTGTTAACAGAAAGTTATTTGTTACGTCCAGCAGGAATGGATCAAAAAGAAATATGGATAATGGGACTACTTGGTTTATTATTAATTTTAATATTGCCAAGAACAGGAATACTTTGGAGTGTTCCTTTGTTATTTTTATCAACAGGAAGTGTTATAGCCGCTAGTTGGTTTGGCTATGCAACAAAAGGCTGGTTAATTGATGCATCATTTCCAGTTATATTTCTTTCTATAGTTTGGTCGCATTCAGTTTACAATAATTTTGTGACACAATTTAGATTAAGACAACAAATTAAAAAACAATTTGAACACTACCTAGACCCAGGTATGGTTAAGAAGTTACAAAAAGATCCTTCGCTATTAAAACTAGGCGGCGAAACAAAAACAATGACATTTATGTTTTCTGATATACGTGGTTTTACTCCTATATCGGAGAAATATAAAAGCAATCCTGAAGGACTTACAAAATTAATTAATAGATTCTTAACACGTATGACTAACATTATTATAAAGAACGGTGGAACTATAGACAAGTTTATGGGTGATTGTATTATGGCATTTTGGAACGCACCTATGGAAAATCCAGAGCACGAAGAGGCCGCTATAGCAACTGCAATTGAAATGCAAGAAGAATTGGCCATGTTAAATGCAGAACTTATAGCAGAAGGGTTGCCTCAAATCAACATTGGTATAGGTATAAACACAGGCGAGGCATTAGTTGGTAATATGGGTTCTGAACAAAGATTTGATTACAGTGTTATTGGTGATGCAGTTAACCTTGCATCAAGATTAGAAAGTAGTAGTAAAACACTTGGCAAAACAGTTGTTGTTGGGGAAAATACTTATAACGGTGCCAGTTACAATTATCATTTTGAATACCTAGATAGTATTACAGTTAAAGGCAAAACCGAGCCTGTTAAGGTGTACACAATCAAAGATTAAATACACATATAATGAGTCAATTTTTTAAATTAGTTGCGGAATTAGGATTACCAATAGCGGCATCTGTCGGTATGGGTGTATTCATACTGTTTATTATAAAATATATTTTAAACGGTATTGTGAATTCAATTAAGTTCATTGAAAGTGTTATTTCACAACTTGATAATAGAGTAAAAACAATGAATAACGATATTATTAAAATTGATCAAGAAGTTTCTGAACAACTTGGCATACCTATAGATACAGATAGAGTTGCTAGAGCAGATGGCAAAACAGATGCGAGGAAAGACTAATGGACCTAGTTAGTAAA